>Ga0315276_10006595_pt1 | contig 10694 bp, 10 predicted proteins | sample YL17G05_0_MG_FD_204542 | JGI IMG/M metagenome (GOLD analysis project Ga0315276, IMG submission 204542) | Sediment microbial communities from Yellowstone Lake, YNP, Wyoming, USA - YL17G05_0 | ecosystem: Environmental > Aquatic > Freshwater > Lake > Sediment | place: USA: Wyoming | collected... | reverse complement strand
CAACTGGTCTTGCTCCAGTCATACATGTGGGTGATACGGTGGATTCGATTAATTTCAATTGGGATGAACTCGGCACCAAGGCGATCACCATAACTGCTTCCAATGCTGGAGGCTCGGTCTCAGACACGCGTCTCATTGAAATTGGGTCAAAAATACCCATTGTCTCCCTTTCCGGACCGGAAGTAAGCCGCGTGGGTGATCTGAATATCTTTACAGCGACGGTTGTACCATTGGATGTAGTCCAGCCCATCACTTATACCTGGCAAGCCAGTGGGCAGATGCCGATTACCCGTACCGCAGGTGTCAGCGATTCGGTTAGGTATGTGTGGGATAAGCCAGGGACCCAAGAGATCATAGTAACTGCAAAGAATATCTTCGGATCGACGTCAGATCATTTTTCATTACTCATTCGAATGCCACCCACAAACCTGGAGATCACTGGTCCTGAGTGGGGAAGCGTGGGAAGCAGCAGTATTTTCACTGCAACAGTCGATCCAATTACCACGACAGTGCCAATCACCTATGTATGGTCAGTGGATGGTCAAGAAGGGGTCATCCATACTAATGGTACGGTGGATACAGCGATATTTACTTGGGAATATCCTGGCATTCACGTGATAGATGTTTCTGCCACAAACCAAGCGGGTATTGTATTTAATAATTGGTCGATCACGGTCTACGTTAAGATCTTCCTCCCGATTGGTTTGCGAAATTAATCGACAACGAGCTGGTGATGAACCAGCTCGTTGATAAACCTATACTAGCTTAATCCTCGCCAGGCATTATTGGGATTGTGGATGCTTTTTTCATTCCCAAGGATTTTGCGGTAGTTATCAAGACCACACCACTCAGGATGATCAGGGCTGAAATGATATCTCTTCCATCCAGAGGTTCATTGACAATAACGCTTCCAAGGAAGAGAGCCACTACCGGATTAACATAAGCATAGGTTGAGACAATTGGGGTGGGTGCGTTGCGTAATAACCAGGTATATGCCACGAACCCAATAAAAGAGCCAAATAAAATCAGGTAAATCAGACCACCCAAGGAACGCAAAGAAATTGTGGCAAGATGGAATTGGTTCCATTCTCCGATCAAAGTTCCAAAAACGAACAGACCCAAAGACCCGACCAGCATTTCCATCCCGGTCCCCATTAATGATGAGCTGGGAAGAGAGGCATTTCGGCTGTAAAGGGAACCGATCGACCAGAACAATGCTGCCAGGATCAACACCAACATACCAACCGGGTCAAGCGGTGGACTCGCAGTGTGGGACTGCCAAGGGTTGGCAAGTAAGGCAATACCCAAAAAACCCACCAAAACCCCTAGCCAGGTAAGCCAGTTCGCACGCACCCCGTTTGGACGAAGTGAGTCGATCAGCACCATCCATATAGGTATCGTAGCAATGAACAAGGATGCGATGCCTGATGGAATGCGTTGCTCAGCCCAAACCAATGCGCCATTGCCTCCTAGAAGCAACAAAAGACCAATGATGCTAGCTGAGCGCCATTCCACCTTCTTGGGTGCTGCGTCACCTCGCGCCCGACATAAAAGATAAAGCACTATGCCCGAGACAAGGAAACGTATACCAGCCGAAATAAAGGGTGGGATGGTCTCAATAGTGAAACGGATTGCCAGGTAAGTGGATCCCCAGACGATATAGACTGCAATAAGTGCAACCCAGGCACGGGCTTTCATAGTTGATCTATCTCCAGGTTTCAGCTACTGGGGTATGCAACTTTTGCCATTTCCCAACCCAGCAAGGCGACTTTCCGCGCCGCGCCATAGTGGTAGTTGCCAAATTCTCCCATTGAGTGGATCACACGGTGGCAAGGGATCAATACGGCGACAGGATTTCGCGCCAGTGCATTGCCCACAGCACGCGAAGCCTTGGGTTCTCCAAGATAGCTGGCAACATCCCGGTATGATACCACAGAGCCCGAAGGGATCCGCAGCAACGCTTCCCACACCTTGAGCTGGAAGTTTGACCCATGCAGGTATAAATGCAAGGGTTGTGGTGCAAATTGATTTGAAGAGTGAAAGATGTTCTCAACCAGAGATTCGGTAAAACGAGGGTTCTCAATAAGATTTGCAAGCGGCCAGTCCTGTTGCAGGACCTCAAACGCATCTACACGACCAGCTGGCATGACAAATGAAAGGTTGCAGATGCCACGGTTAGTGCTGCCCAATAAAATCTCTCCAAATGGTGTCTGGTGGAAGCCGTAATTGATGGTGAGCCCATGTCCGCTTAGCTTATACTCCCCCGGGGTGACAGCTTCCCAAGTAATAAACAAATCATGTAACCTGCCTGGGCTGGATAACCCGACCTGATTGGTGGTTTCCATAACACTGGCAGATTTTTGTAGTAACTGCTTGGCATGTTCCTTGGTAATGAATTGCAGGAAGCGTTTGGGGCTGATACCAACCCAGTGAGTGAACAGGCGTTGTAAGTGATATTCACTCAGGTGGATGTGTTCGGAAATCTCATTCAGGCTTGGTTGGTGGGGAGCATTTTCTTCGAGATAATAAATGACCTTTTCAATAAGGGCATAATCATTGGAGAGTTCTGTGTAATTGTTCATGCCATGATTATAAGCAAACTGAGGATTTTATCCACCCGAATCTTGCTCTATTTAATCGATTATAGACCGGTGTAGGTATGAAAGAGCGTATTAGACATGATTATCTTCATGATGGCAGATTATCGACTTTTGGTTATACTTGGCAGATTGTGGAAGGTTGGAGGATGTTATGCGAGAGTTGATCAACGGAGGACAGGCGATTGTACGTGGGGCGATCCATTCGGGCTGCAATTTTTTTGCTGGATACCCTATCACGCCGGCGACTGATATTCTTCTCTACATGATCCGTGAACTGCCCAAGGTGGGTGGCATTGCCATCCAGGCAGAGGACGAGATTGCATCAATGGGATTTTGTATCGGGGCAGCCATGACCGGCAAACGCGTCATGACCGCTACCAGTGGACCTGGAATCAGCCTTTATAGCGAGAACATCGGACTGGCAATCATGGGTGAGGTACCGATGGTCATTGTGGATGTGCAGCGGATGGGTCCCGCAACGGGTGGGGCAACCACTGTTGCTCAGGGCGATATCCAATTCCTGCGCTGGGGATCTTCAGGAGGCTACCCGGTGATTGTATTATCCCCGACATCCGTTGCAGAATGCTACAGCCTGACCTGTAAAGCCTTCGATCTGGCTGAGCGATTTCGGATACCGGTCTTCCTTGCGACGGATAAAGAGACTGCACTGACGATCTCAACCGTGGACGTGGAAGTGTTTGAAATAGTGCCTGTCCGTGAACGGCAAATCGCCTCCGCACAGGCAGATTTTGTCCCTTACCGTGCGATAGATCCGGATGAAGTACCAGTATTTACTCCTTATGGAGGAGCACACATTCTGCGCTTCACGACCTCCACGCATGACGAGTATGGGCAGCTTACCAAATCGCCTGAGAAGGTGCATAAGCTAAACGAGCGCTTGGCTGCGAAAGTGGAGATGCATTCGGATGAGATTGCGATGGTCAAAACTGATATGCAACCGGGAGCTGAGACGCTGATTATCAGCTATGGGGTAACGACGAAGGCGGTGGAGGAAGCTATCCTGGCAGCACGGGAGATGGGTAGACGGGTTTCATCTGTAACAATCCACTCATTGTGGCCTGTTCCAGAAAAGGAGATCAAGGCTGCCCTGTCAGGCGTCAGTAAGGTGATCGTACCTGAGTTAAATCTGGGGCAGTATAGCCTGGAAGTGGAAAGACTGGCACCTGATGGAATTGAAGTGGTAGGGATTTACAAGGTGGATGGAGAGATGATCTCACCCAATGAGATCCTCGAGCAAGGAGGATTGAAATGAGTGACCAGGCGGTGACGACGTATCTTGACGAGGCACAGCTACCCTATTTCTTCTGCCCAGGCTGTGGGCATGGCATGATCACGGACCACTTGAACGCGGCTTTGGTTAGTTTACAGCTAGATCCACACAAGGTGGTGGTTGTGACGGATATTGGGTGCAGTGGCTTGGCGGATAAATATTTCACTACAAATGCCTTCCATGGTTTGCACGGACGCTCGGTAACGTATGCCACGGGAATCAAGTTGGCAAACCCCGAGCTAAAGGTAATCGTTTTAATGGGGGATGGAAGCTGTGGGATTGGTGGACATCACGTGATCAATGCGGCGCGGCGAAATATTGGGGTGACGGTAGTGGTTTTCAACAACTTCAACTATGGTATGACAGGTGGCGAGCATTCCGTCACCACACCCCCGGGTGGGTTCACCAGTTCAACCCCATTCGGGCAGCTTGAGTATCCGATGGATATCTGCCAGACGGTGGCGGTGAATGGAGCCAGCTTTGTCGCCCGGACGACATCATTTGATAAAGGACTACCTGATTTGTTGGCTACAGCCATCCAAAACGACGGTTTCTCGCTGGTGGATATCTGGGAATTGTGCACGGCATATTATGTACCGAATAACCGTTTCAGCAAAAATTTACTGGAGAATACCCTTACATCGCTGAATTTATCCACTGGTATCATCCACCAAGCAACACGTGTAGAGTACAGCCGGGCGTATCGCCATTCTGTGGCTGGTGAAGCAGGGAAGGCAGCTATGATTTCCCGTCCGATCCTCCCGAAGTATCAGAGCGACCTAGACCAGCGTGTAGGCATGATCATTGCTGGTGCGGCTGGTAAGAAAATCAACTCTGCAGCAGCACTTTTCTGCCGTGGGGCAGTACTCTCTGGTTTATGGGCGAACCAGCGCAATGATTATCCAGTCACTGTCAAATCGGGTCATTCAGTTTCGGAAATCATCCTGGCCGCAAAGGAAATTGGCTTCAGCGGGATCACGAAACCTGATGTAATGCTGCTGTTGTTCAAGGAAGGGTCAATGACCGTACATAGCCAACTAGCGGCTTTGAATGAGGAAGATACATTATATATCAACCGTGACCTACTACCAGTTCAGACCAAAGCGAAACTGATCCCAATCGATTTTACTCAGACCGGTCGCTGGGCTAACAAAAAAGAGTATTGGACGATCATTGCCCTGTCTAAGTTTTTAAGCGACACACGGATTTACCCGCTGGAAGCCTTCAAGGAGGCGGTGTCCGCGTGGTCCGAGTTTGCGGAAGATAACCTGGCAGCGATTGAAGCAGGGGAAAAGCTTCGTTAGTGAGGTAAAATGGTTGCATTGAGATCTCGGTTGATGAAAGACCTTAGATTATTATTTGTGGAGTAAACGATTGAAGAAGTATTTCTGGGATTATTTTTACTTATTATCGATCGCTTCAATCATTGTCATATTAGACCAATGGACGAAGAACCTGGTTCGAACTTTGATTCCCTTCGGTGGAAGCTGGTCGCCCTGGCAATGGTTGGAGCCATATGCCCGGATCGTTCACTGGCAGAACACAGGAGCGGCTTTTGGGATGTTCCAGCGGTATGGGATGGTATTCACAGTACTGGCATTCGTAGTAGCTATTGCAATCCTTTATTATTTCCCTCAGGTCCCTCGCAATGAGTGGGTAATGCGCCTGGCGATGGCCATGATGTTGGGTGGAGCTGTGGGGAATCTGATCGACCGATTGACTCATGGCACTGTTACCGATTTCATTTCTGTTGGCACATTTGCGGTATTCAATGTGGCAGATGCATGTATCTCGGTCGGTACAGCGATTTTGATATTGGCTGTATGGAATAGCGAGCGTAAACAAAAAAAACTAGCCGAAGCCAGTTATGAACAAGCTCTGAATTCATCCGAAGCATCTGATCCGGAGAATCATCCTATTGAATGAGCAGGTCTTGAGTTTTCGTTATGTTGGGGAAGAGTCTTCGCGCCTGGATAAATTCCTGGTGACTTGCCTGCCAGAATTATCCCGAACACGTCTACAAACGCTGATTGAAAATGGGTCCATCCTGGTGGAAGGGTATGTAGCCCATAAAAATGGTCAGATGATCAACCGGGGGAATATCATCAAAGTAACTATCCCGCCACCCGAACCGACCCAGCTCGTACCTGAAGCCATCCCACTGGATATCATCTTTGAGAATGATGATCTGATGGTGGTGAACAAGCCTGCTGGAATGGTGGTGCATCCAGCAGCTGGACATTCAAGCGGTACACTGGTACACGCTGCCCTTGGACACGCTCCAGAGATGATCGGGATCGGCGGTGAGAAGCGCCCTGGGGTGGTCCACCGTTTGGATAAGGATACCTCGGGCTTGATCCTGCTGGCTAAAAACGACCAGGCTCACCGATGGCTGCAGGACCAATTCCGATTGCGTAAAACAATTAAAACCTATATTGCTTTGGTGGATGGTAAACCGCCAACACCTTCTGGACGGATAGAGGCTCCGGTCGGTCGGGATAAAGTACATCGTAAATTAATGACGATCACAAGCTACAATAAAGGGCGGGAAGCAGTCAGTGAGTATCGCACATTGGAAGCATTCAAAAACCATGTGCTACTTGAAGTTCATCCGGTTACCGGAAGAACACACCAGATCCGTCTGCATTTGAAACTCATCGGCTGCCCGGTAGCAGGGGATAGGGTGTATGGTCATACACATGCAACGATTCCAATAAACCGGCATTTCCTCCATGCTACGCGGTTAACCATCCGATTACCTGGAGAAGTAAATTCGACCACATTTGAAGCTCCCCTTCCTCAGGAGTTGGAAGAAGTGCTTGAGAGGTTGCGAAAAGAGAGATAAATATTATGAAAGTCATTCAATTGATGGTATGGGAGAAATTATGAATGGGATAGATTTACGTTCGGATACCGTAACTCACCCGACGGAAGCCATGCGTCAGGCTATGGCGAACGCAGAGGTTGGGGATGATGTCTTTGGTGAAGATCCTACGGTAAATAAGCTGCAAATGATGGCAGCTGAGAAAATGGGTAAGCAGGCTGGCCTGTTCCTACCCTCCGGTACAATGGGAAACCTGGCGGCTATCCTGGCTCACTGTGGCAGGGGAGATGAGGTCATCCTGGGGAACAAGGCGCACACTTTCTTATATGAAGCGGGAGGGGTATCTGCATTGGGTGGTGTGCATTCCTGCCAACTACCCAACCAACCGGATGGAACTCTTCTGCTGCAAGATATACAAGCAGCCATCCGTTCAGCAGATGCCCACCAACCGATCTCGCGCCTGTTGTGCCTGGAAAATACGCATAACCGCTGCGGGGCTGTGGCTTTGACTGCAGACTATACACGAGAAGTCGGAGAACTTGCACACCAGAGGGGTTTACTCCTTCATCTTGATGGGGCGCGGATATTCAATGCTGCTGTTAGACTAGGAATATCTGCAAGAGTTTTAGCCGAACCGGCAGATTCTGTAACCTTTTGTCTCAGTAAGGGGTTATCTGCACCAGTCGGATCAGTGCTTTGCGGTAGTTCCGAATTCATCACCAGGGCTCACCGCATACGGAAGCAGCTTGGTGGTGGGATGCGACAGGCGGGAATCCTGGCAGCTGCTGGGATTGTTGCACTTGAGACGATGGTTGAGCGGTTGGCTGAGGATCATAAGCGTGCGCAATCTCTGGCGCAGGGTTTATCTTTTCTCCCTTGGTTGGTCATGGACGCTGGAACGCCCTACACAAATATGATATTCATGACCCTCGCAGATTCGTTCCAAGCGGATGCAAAACAGGTAGCTGGAGAACTAGCCAAACTCGGAGTGATGGTGGGGATTGTGGGGCATAGGCGCTTTCGGTTGGTTACCCATTACTGGATTGATGATTTGGCGATTGATAAAGCGATCCAAGCTTTCAAGGAAATTGGAACGCAATTAAATCCAACATAAGCAAGAGGAATATGCACCCCATGTTATAATATTTTTGATTATTGTTTGGGGAGGATCGGTATAGATTATCGTTGCTTTTAAGGAGAGGCAGACTTATCATGAGCGAATTTTATTCGTTGGAACAGATTGACAGTATCGCTAATTTTATTCGTTCAAAGTCAAACGATCACCCTCAGGTGGGAATTATCCTCGGTTCAGGTTTGGGTGCTTTAGCAGCAAGTGTAGATTTACCAACCATCATCCCTTACAATGAAATACCTGCATGGCCAATATCGACCGTTCTTGGTCATCAAAGCCATCTGGTTATTGGAAAATTTGAGAATATAGAAGTCATTGTCTTGCAAGGGCGGGCGCATTATTACGAGGGTTATAGCATTGCCCAGGTCGCATTACCGGTACGAGTATTGCAACGGTTGGGAATAGAAATATTGATAGTTACCAATGCGGCAGGAGCGGTGAATCCCAATTACACACCTGGAGATCTGATGTTAATTACCGACCATATTAACATGATTGGAATGGCAGGATTGAACCCCCTTCGAGGTCCAAATCTAGATGCGTTAGGTCCCCGCTTTCCTGATATGAGTCAGGCATATGACAAAGTGTTAATGGAAACTGCACGGAAAGTTGCAACTGAAGAAAAAATAAAGCTGCAGGAAGGTGTTTATATCAGCCTGGCTGGTCCTTCATTTGAAACTCCGGCTGACTTACAATTCTTACGCATCATTGGTGCAGATGCGGTCGGAATGTCCACCGTTCCTGAGGTTATCACAGCTCGACATGGAGGCACGCGAGTCTTGGGCATTTCGGGTATCAGTAACAAGGCAAATCTGGATGGTGCAACCATTACCACACATAAAGAAGTATTGGAAGCTGGTCAGATTTTAGCCCCCAAACTAACGACGCTTATTAGAGGGGTACTGCGCCGCCTGTAATCTTGTTCATATCTATCACGCTCCCTATGTGTTTATTTCGGAGAAAACAGTCGTCGCATGGAACAAGTATTTCAATTCTTCCGAGCAAACGAAATATGGATTTACATTATATTAGGGATTCTGGTTCTATGGGAAATTCGGAAATTTATAATGGCATGGGAAGAATTACGGGGGGCTTTTTTTGGAATGGAAAGAGAGTCAGCTCAATCGCGAGTCAATTCTACAGCGACATTGATAGTACTTCTAATAATCATGGTGGTTGCTGAGTTTACAGTGGTCACTTTTGTAGTTCCAACCCTACCAGGAGCCAACCCTCTATCTACTGCGAAGTTGGACCTGCTTGCAACTCCGACAACTACCCTACCAGCACCTACCCAAAATCCCAAGGAAACACCAAAAGCCACTCCAACACCAGGTGAGATCGCTGCTGCAGAGGGGTGCGTGGCTGGACAGATCAACCTGACTGCGCCAATAAATGGTGACAGTGTAAGAGGGAGTGTTAACATACGTGGAAGTGCAGATATACCAAATTTCGGATTTTATACTCTCCAGGTCGCTCGACCCGGCGATGCTGTCTGGTTGACAAAACAAGTCATACAACAACCCGTGCAGAATGGTACCTTGGGTACTTGGGATACTACTATGCTAACGCCGGGTGAATATATGTTCAGGCTGGTAGTCACAGATAATTTAGGTAACGAATTAACACCATGTGCCATCCAGGTGATGGTGCAGACTTCGCCATAGATAGTCATAGGAGTAGACATGCCTGAAATCGAAATTCGCCCACCAACATCTGCAGATATCACTAAACTAATGGAAATGGATCATGATTATGTCAGTGATCATGTATGGCAGATGGAGGTGCAGCAAGATAATGGCCCAAAACCAACAGATTTGCGGGTTGAGATTATCTTCCGTCAATTAAAATTACCCCGATCAATGCGTGTGGCATACCCACGACCAATTTCGGAAATAAGCAATGATTGGAAAGACCGATCCTGCCTATTAGTGGTAGCCTTGCAAGGGGAAGTAGTAGGCTATTCAAGTATGATGCTGACAATTGCGCCCCATACCAGCTGGATGACCGACCTGGTGGTGATGCGTAGGTTACGCCGGCAGGGGATTGGCAGCGCTCTAGTTTTAGCGGGTCAGGATTGGGCAAGACATAGGAGATGTGATCGGATGGTTCTAGAAATGCAACCTAAGAATTATCCTGCCATTTGTATGGCTAAAAAACTCGGTTATGATCTATGCGGATACAACGATCATTATTTTCCCAACCACGATATTGCATTATTTTTTTCCAAAACATTAAGGTGAACAAGGATGGTTGGATAGATTATTGTTTGTTGTCTGGATCGGTGTTATTTATTTACTGTGATGAGTTGCTTGGTGATTTGAAATGTTGGTGCCATTAATATCTATTTTGAAATTTATCAACCAGTTGCTTACAGCTGGGATTGCCATTACCGCTTTCTCATTATTGTTATATGCATTAACTTTCAATTTACGGGATCGAGTAGCTAGATCATTTGCACTCATCCTGATCTGTATCGTGATTGTCTTTGTGGGGGATGCAATCAGCAGCGTTGTCAGCTCAAATCAGATGTTACAATTTTGGTTACAATTAGAATGGGTGGGGATAATATTGTTACCAGCTTGCTACTTCCAGTTTTCTGAAGCACTCCTGGTTATCACCGGTCGACCTTACCAAGCAAGTCAACGGTGGATTACTTGGCTGATATATCTAATTAGTTTTGGTTTTTTAGCGACACTATCTATCATGTTGCTTGTTGGACCCCTTGTCCCAGATGGCAGTCCGGCGCCACATCTGGAACGAACCTGGCTCACCTGGTTTTTTGCAATTTACTTTATAGGAGTGGTGGTCTGGTCATGGTTAAATTTCCGTAAGGCTTACCAACGTACC
>Ga0315276_10006594_pt1 | contig 10694 bp, 13 predicted proteins | sample YL17G05_0_MG_FD_204542 | JGI IMG/M metagenome (GOLD analysis project Ga0315276, IMG submission 204542) | Sediment microbial communities from Yellowstone Lake, YNP, Wyoming, USA - YL17G05_0 | ecosystem: Environmental > Aquatic > Freshwater > Lake > Sediment | place: USA: Wyoming | collected... | reverse complement strand
TTGGTCATACCGCTTCGCCATCGCCTTATCCTTCGTCACCACCCCCATGAACTCAATAACCATGCAGAAAATTGGAACCGCAAGTACGAAACTTCCGTAGTAGAGGTGCTGCTGGTTCGCAAACCAGAGCAACACGCGACTCTCGAAGTTGTACCGCGGATAATCCCGAGGACCATCGACTGTCTTCGGAGCAGGGGCACCGACGACGATACCCTCCGTCTTATAATAGACGTCTCTCCCCTTCTCGACCTTCGCCTCACCCTCTTTCTTCACCGCATCAGGCACATCCGCGCCCATAGCCAGTGACGGAAGCGATACGGCAATGGGGAGCAGGAGAAGGCCAATCATCGCGCAAAGCGCCATGATTGAGAACAACTTCTTCCCGGCTACTAAACCCATGGGATACCTCCTTAATGCATTCCGAAAAAGACTCACCGCAATTCCCCGCAAGCTTGACTCAGCGCAGAATGACCCCCAGAGTCTACTTCCGAAATAGATACCAGAAGTCCAGTCCCTGCGAATCCATCAAAAAGTGATCAACTCCTACGAAATAGGCAACGCAAATTACTAGCGACACAAGCACATAAACGATTGTCTGACCCATTAGACTCCCTCCCTCACAACTTGCAGACGTTCAAAAATCCCAGAAATAGAGCAGCCCTCTCTTAGCAGGGGCACTGAATTCCTGCGAACCAATAAAAAAACCAGATTCCCGCCGCACAGGTAATGTAGAAAATCATCTTGCCGATGTTAATCTTAATCTCGCTATCTGCTGTTGCCGTGGCCATCGCGTCTCCTTCTCCTGATGGAAATAATAAGTGCCGAATCAGCTCAGCGAATTTCTTGACACACCCATATCCGTATGTTATTCAAAATTCGTTGCCGCACACGAAAAATCAGGGGAAAATCGATGATTAAAAATTCAAAAGTGTTCGACATTATAGTTTTGGCCGGTATGGTTGTCAATATAATTTTAGCTGTATTCCTCATTCTCTACTACTTTGATTTCTTGTAGGTTTATCAGGGTTTCCCTCTTCAATTTCTCTCTCATTTTGCCCACGAAGCTGCGCAGCGAAATCCGATCGTTTCATCGCGAAAGTCCGGAACCATTTTGCTCCGACTGGTGATACGGATATCGGCTCCCGTCGTCGCGTACCCCCCTCCTCGGAGCACCCGAAAGGTGCCATACTCAGAGCTCTGCGGGTTTTGTTCGGGAGCCTCCCTGAAGTAGCTTTCCGCGTACCAGTCGGACACCCACTCCATCACATTTCCAGCCCCATCCATGACACCGTACGGGCTCTTATCGGTCAGAACGGCACCGACAGGCGCTGCGACATCATGACCGTCCTGCACCCTGGCCCAATTCGCTCCGTTGGGCTGCTCCACATTACCCCAGGGCCAAAGGCGGCCATCCGTTCCTCGCATAGCCTTCTCCCACTCCGCTTCAGTTGGAAGCCGCTTTCCTTTCCAATGGCAAAACGCCTCCGCATCCTCCCATGACACGTAGACCACGGGCTGATTGATACTGCGCATCTTGCTCATGTTCTTGGCGTAGCGGGAAGGAGGACCAGACTTACGGTGTCCGGTCGCCTCGACAAATTGCTGGTATTGGGAGTTGGTTACTTCGTACCGATCAATGGCAAACGCATCTAGCACCAGCGTGCGCTGCGGCTGTTCATCAAATCCGCCATGATCGGTCCCGCGGATGAAGGGTCCTGCCGGAATCGAGACCATTTCTTCCCGGACTGGCTCTTCACGAGAAGCCTGAGAGGAATCGAGTTGCTCCAGTGAGGGTGAATCCGTGGAATCAATGGAAGATTCTTCAAACGGGGTCAGCATGGTGCCGCGGATGATTGCGATGATGGGAAGCGCAGCAAACGCCAGGACAGCAAGAAGAAACACGACCTTGAATTTGGTTTCGAGCATGTCTGTTATGACGCCGCAGGGCTGTCTCCAACCTCCATGTCGCTCGCACAGCGAAACCCGATCGTAATATCCGTCCGCCAATACTTTGCAGCAAATCGCTTGGATAGCCGAGCGTTATGTTCAGTCTCTCGCCACGACCCTCCGCGTACGACTTTCAAATCCACACTGTCAGGCCCTTTCGGATCACGATAGGGCGCGTTCTGGTAATAATGCTCATCGTATGAATCCGCGACCCATTCCGCGACGTTCCCCGTCATGTCATAGATTCCGTAGGGGCTTCGTCCGGACTCGAACGACCCGGGAGGTGCGAGATACCGATACCCATCTTCATTCCCATCCACATTGGCATTGGCGCGGCCATTCACGAATATATCGCCCCACGCGTACTTCCGCTTCCCCTCGCCACGGCCGGCTTTTTCCCACTCCGCTTCCGTGGGAAGGCGCTTCCCCGCCCATTTACAATAGGCCCCTGCCTCTTCCCATGACACGCTCATCGCAGCAAACTCAGGCTTCAGCAGCTTAGATTGATCGTCTTCAAACACTTCGATCTTGGGCAACGGTCGTTTGGTCATTTTGGCAAACCGGGCATATTCCTCTTGCGAGACCTCTTTCTTGTCGAGGTAGAACGCCTTGAGAAACACTTGCCGCTCCGGCACTTCGTCCGGATCGCCATCTTTGCTGCCCATGATGAACGGGCCCTCAGGAACCTGCACCATCTCGCGGCCCTCATCACCTATCTTCGTTTTATACATGGAATAATCCTGCGAGGGTGCGCTGCTCGTCGCAGGGCGAGACTCGGTCTTGATCGACAGGACCAGTTCTTTCATCTTTTTCGCCTTGTACGACTCATAGACCAGCAAACTAATCATCAGGATGAACGACCCAAAGACAAAGAGGATCGAACCGATGAGTACTCCCCTATTTTCCATCGCGTCTCAGGCTCCTTTGATTGTGCGTGACATGGAGGGATCAACTGGATCAGATGCGGCTTTCTTTGCCGCGCGCATATCTAGCAACATCGAAATCTGCACACCGAGAAATCCACCCATGGCGGCGCCGGCCCCCGCGCCCACAGATATTCTCTCAGGACCGGCAATGAACCAGGCCAGCGCCCCGCCCAACAATGTTCCCACCAAAATACTCACCAGGAATCGTCGCCCACCCATAAACCCGATGACTCCGCCGAGCACCAACCCTGCTCCACTCGCAACCGGCATGATGCCGCCGCCCATAATGATCCCGATGAGCGTCCCGACTGTTCCCATCACGGCCACGCCGAACAGGATATCGAGTATCGTGTGGGACGCAGCCTGTTCCGTGCCGGACTCGGTCATGCTAACAACGGTCCATTGTTCTAGCGTCCTGCGCTCGCAACCATCGAACCAAAATCGATTTCTACGCCAGGCCCGGCGATGATTGAAATTCCCCAGGCCTTTGCAGCCGGTTCATGCTTGTGAATCCGCTTGAAATCTTCATAGACATTCACCCGTTCCTCGAACCACTGACCGACATCCTTCGTGCCGCTTTGCACCACGATCTCCGCGCCGCTGAACATCCCCCCCTCAGTCAGCACACCCTCAGGCTTGGTGGCACTCCAGATATACTTTGTGAAAACGGGGATGAACATGAGATCCGTATCCAGCGAGGCATAGATTGCCGCAATTGGCTCAATTCCAGCCGTGGCTTTGTGCAATCGCCAGCGCCAAGTGAGGACGGGAAAGGTCTTCGGGTCCCAATCAATCTTCTTTTTCTTGATCCGCTGCCCCGCATCTTTCGCCGCCAGAAAATTCACACCGTTCTCATCTTGAATCTTATAGGCATCACGCCCCTTGGAATGGCTTCGTTGATTCTCATGGTCCCAATTCGAGGGGAATCCGTCCGCTTCTTTCGCTTGAAAATCCTCCAAGACCAAGGATTGGCTTTGGGCCGAGACCGCGTCCTGTATCATGACGCTTCCACACACCACCAGTCCTACTGCGAGATATCTCCGAATCATCACCCCTCGCCCCATATTCCCAACCCTTTCGGTTCTCATGCCTCTTGCGACGACGACGGCGCCAGTGCCGGCACGTTTCCCTCGGCCAACTCTTCCCCCATCACAGGCAACTGATCACGCTGACACATCCAGAAGATAGCGAACACCGCGCCCCAGAACACCACCATATTGAGCGTCACCATCTTCGCAGCGAATGCAAAGTCTGGTGTAAAAGCCCAGGGAGAAACATCGGCCATCAACTCACTCACATGCCACGCCAACCGCCCGGAGGAACGGATGTAGCCCATGAGACCCATCACCCACGAGAACGCAGCAGCCAATCCGAATAAGCCCACCATGCCTCTGATGGAAATCTTCCCCCATTGGACCGGCCCATGGACGAGCCCCCCTTTGAGCATCATGCGATTGACCGCCTGACCGACGACAAGGACGGTCAACGTGGTCACAGCCTGCGGCGACGACAGCCCGACGCGGAGCTTCGCCGGAAGATAGAACCCATAGACTGAGAGACAGATAATGTTGAGCGCCCCCAGGAGGAACAACGCGCCGATGAGGAAGTTCCCTTTCTTGACCCAGGACACGACTATCGTTCGATTGGCGCGACGGTAATATATGAAACTCAGAGTGGTCACAAGAATCATAATGTTGACCGCACCGTTCTTCGCTGACATCACTCCGTAGTTGCCGACCACGGGATGTGACGATCCGCCCATTGCCTTCACTTCACCGGCCGACATCATGACAGTATGCGGCGTCAGCCAAATAAACAGCGCCAACATGAGCACCGCGAGCAGCACTTGGTAGTAGGGCTGATATCGTTCCCCTCCACGAAGGCGCGCCATACTCTGCCACAGGTAATAGTTCACGCCGAGGAAGAGGGCGCCGATCAAGAGGGCCTGCACCACGAAGAGCCAGGTGAGTAAGCCACCCATCATCGTCACCCCCATACTCTGGCTAAACGCGTAGACCGATCGCATCAACCAGTAGCCGGCAAAAGGCATCGGTAACAGCGCGCAGACCGTGACAAACAGAAAGATGTACCCCACCCAGTCAAAATAGGCGCGCTCTTCCTCAGTCTTGCTGGTAAAAAAACGATAACAGGCATAGGCCAAGACCACCGCGCCGCCGGACATGATATCTGCCAGGAAACGATGGACATTCAACGGATTCCACAGGGCCGAATGGAGCAAATGCCATCCGTTCCCCAGAAACCTACCGTGCGCATCAACACCGGCCGGCGCCATCATGAAGGCGGACCAGGAGTTCGCCAAAAGCAGCAGTGTCGTCCCGAACACGTTGGTCAAGACACCGATCGATGCGTGAACCCACTTCAACGCCGGCTCAGCCATCCGATTCCAGCTGTAGTAATAGACAATGAGCAGCAGCGATTCCCCAACAAACACGATCGCATAGAACGGCATAAAGGCCTTGAACGTCCCGCCCATGTACTTCATGAAGCTTGGATAGAACGAGAGAAACATCCCCAGCATGAGACACCCGACCACGGCCGTTACCGACAGAGCGAGGAGCGCAACTTTTGCCAAGTCCCGCGCGAGGCCATCATAGCGAAGTGCGAGCGCGGGCTTTCTGCTGCTGAGCCCCAGGAATTCCAGCAAGACACAAAAAATCGGCAGTGCCAGAACAAACCCTCCGAAGTATGTGTGTTGTTGCGTGACGAACCACACGAGCAATCGACTGTCCAACGACCCGATGCGCGAATAGACAGTCTCCTGGGGAGAAGGAGCCGGCGGCCCCTCGGGGGTCCCTGGTGTCTTAAAATACAGATCGGTAGTGCCCTCGGCAAACGATTGGCTCTGAAGGCCCCAGCCAATCCCCGAGGCGGCGAGCACAATCAACAACAGGGCAGAATACCCGGCCACTCCATACGCTCTCTTCTTCATGACCATACTCTTAGACCTTCGATCCAGAACCGGCCGGTATTGAGACGCCTACACCGGTTGACTTGCCAAGGATTCCCATGACGAAGGGACATCGGAGCAAGGCACTCGATATCGTGTGTCCTTGTTGTTCTTCTACCTGCCGACGAAACCCGAGATAGTAACAATACAGCGCCATCATGCCGGTCACGAATCCGCCACCAGCCATGGCATAGGGAGTGGGAATTCCAGGCTGTCTCAAGAGGAAAATCACAAATCCCGCCGCCACCAGATAGTACGTTGCGGCAAAGGCGAGTCCGGGCCACCACCAATATTTCAGCAATTCACTCGCCTTCGTTTGGAACAGCCTTTGGGTCCATGACGCCTCTGGACGTAGCCCGCCAAAGTAGGCACAGAGAGCAACCACGCCCCCCAGCACCGCCACAGCGGCCAACTGAACCAAGGCCGCCCTCTGATTTGCCTCGACGAGGTGTCCCAGCGACGCGCCCAGTGCCCCGATGACGAGACCAGCTGCGACCCAGGGACCAAGTTCCATCGCATGGTGGCCCACCATCGTGCGGAGGGCCGTCCCATCGGGAAACGTCGGAAATGGGCGACCCATGAGAACCACTTTCCGTACGTGACCAATCTCAAAGGCGTCGCGCGCAACAGCCGTACAGGAAATGATAATGGCCATCATGGCCGGCCCGTCCGGATGTTGGAGATAGTTATACCCAACAAGCCAGAGTAGGGCCAAGACCAGCAGAGACAACTGAACCCCATAGACAAACCCGATCCAACCGCCGAGCCAGAGCAGCAAACGGCTTCCATCCTCTCGATAGATCGAACCCCACGCAGTGCCGCGACCGACGCGATAGGCTAACAACGCCGTCACTAACGCGACAAGACCGCTGACCATCAACAACACGACCGGTTCCGAAAGCGGCAAGAGAAGCTTGGCCAACCGATAGACGGCAAACGCCACCAACCCGAGCACAAACATGACGATCCGCTTTTGCTTGCGCACAGAGTCTTCTGTGACGGCCAGACTGAGGCTGGGCAACACTCGTAACGCCATTCGATGCAGCATTACACCTCCAGTGATGGGTGATGGGTGAACAGTGAGCAGCACCAGGGAGCGTCCGATCTTCTTCGCTCATCACTCATCCCCGATCACCCATCACTCTTCCTGGCAGCCATCCCGAAATAGCGCGCCTTCACTTCTTCCATCAGCGCGACAGTGATGCGCGTCTCGCCGCGATCGGCCACGGTCCGTTCCAATTCAATGCGGGCCATCGCACGGACTGGTGCCGGCACCCTATCTAATCGACGTTCTGCTTCAGGCTCCCACTCGATGCGCTCGCCGGTCCTCGGGTGGAGCAACGTGTCATAGGTGACGACCCGCTCTCCCCTCACCCGCACATCCTGCTCTACCTCACCGCGAACAAGCGGGGCCAGGTACGGAGGCATGCGATCCAGTCGATGCAGCGCATCATCGGTCCACATTGTCCGATCGACGAGTGCGCTGGGCTGACCGGCAGGAACATCGACCCCGACCTTCAGCCCGCAGCCGCGACATTCAGTCCGAATGAACCACTGGGGCGCCCCATCATCGTAGGAACGTTCTTCAATTCCCTCGGTATGCATCCAGCGACCACAACCGCAGGTCAGCATCACTGAACCCCGTGACGAGTCACGCGAGATGGGTGATATGTCTGAGCGAGTTCGCGTTCCCGGAATCCCTGCACGAGATACCCATCACAGATCACAGATCACCCATCACTTACCCAATCTTTCCTGGATAGAGGATGTAGAGCATCGTATAGGTAAATGTTCCGGTGAGAAACAAGACGCAGTAGATAACCATTGTGAATCGGCCGAGCGCACGATGCCGCCTGGCTCCGTCAGGCCAAATTCGTTGAATCATCATTTCGAACATCAATACCAATGCGATTAAGATCATAAATACGATCCAGACCTCTGACCTTCGCAATGAAAGACGGTCTGTCGCATACAGAAAAATAAGATACAACCCAACTATTCCGCCAATGGCACTCCATACCTTCCCAACAGTGCCCCAGGAAGTTTGCAATGTACTGCTGTTAAGCTGTCGAACTCCCCCAACAAAGGTCTGTACCCTAAAACCCAATACTAGGAGATATACGGCCATGATTAGACCGATCATAACAAGGACGATGTGGAGAATTAGTACGGGCACAAACACATGATCATAAAGCGATTGCGATCCTCCAAATCCTTCCTTCCCTTCAAAAGCTAGAACCCCTAGGGAGCGAAACATGTAGTAACTGACAAAAAACCCCAGCATCGCAACCATGCCGCCAAACATCAGCCAGTGATGCGCATCAGCCTTATGCTTCCTGGCCTGTATCCAACCAATAATGAAAAGACCGGTAAACATGGCAGCCATTAATTGGCTGAGGTCTGCACCAATCGTCGCATGAGTCCCAAAGAACCCTGGATCTCGTAACCAGTCCATCGTATGTTGTTACCTTGTTCCCTTCACGCCTTGGACGACAGCCGTTTTCTCAACTTCTGTTGCGGAAGTGAATCCAGCCTCCTTCATCCACTGGATCGCATCTGCCGTCTTGTAGCAGCCGCCTCGCTCCGTGTTCACCAAAATGTGGACCGCAAAGGCGGTGGTCCAGGCCGGACCGGTTCCTGCCTCATTTATGAAACGATCCTTGATGACCAACCGACTGCCCGGGGCCAAATGGGTCCAGACCCTCTTCACCAATGCCGCGTTCGTCGAAAAATCCTGGTAGTGCAGGATGTCGGACATCAAGGCCACATCGTAGGGTCCACCGAGTCCATCCTTATTAAAATCGCCGGAACGCAACGTAATCCTCGATTCCAAGCCGGCCTCTTTCACCGTTCGTTCCGTGAGTCGGAGCGTCGCAGGTAAATCGAACACCGTCGCCGTCAGCTCTGGGTAGACCTGGCAGAAGGCAATCGCGTTCGTCCCGGCTCCGCCCCCCAAATCCAGCAGTCGAACCGGCCCGCTTAGCTGCAGTCGCTTGGCGAAATCCGGTCCACTCTGCTGTCCGATCCGATGGAGTACCGCCAGCACGTTACTGCCCAACTCAGGGTCTGTCTCAAAGACGTGCCGGTCGACAGACCGTTGTCCCGTACGAATCGTCTGCTCCAGCTTGCCCCAGTTGTCCCATTCCGCATCGTGAAGCAGGAGAAGATGCCCAATATATTGGGGAGAGTTGCGGACCAGATGAGTGGCCGCGGCCGTCGAATTCATATATGAATCCCCATCCTTCTCCAACAACCGCATCGCGACAAGGGCATTCAACAGAAGCCCAAGCGTCTGCTCATGGGCACCAAGAAGACCGGTCACTTCATGGAGGGTTTTCCGCTTCCCATCCAAGGTAGAAAACACATCTAGCCTGACGGCCGTGAGCAGGATTTTGGTCTCCCAGTAGTACCCAAGCTGGAAGATTTCTGCGAGAGAGAGTTCTCGTGACACACCACTCCGATCTAGAAAATAGCTTTGAAAGTCGGCATCTTACCTAGATCGGAAACTGAAAGGCAAGACAGCTGACCAAGCGCGGCACGCGGCACAAACACGAAGGGCAGCGGATTGCTCCGCTGCCCTTCGATTACGGGTTACCCCACCGATATGAAACGTTGGCTTACTTGATTTCAGCCTTGAGGTTGGCAGTCCCCCCCTCGGTCACATCCACGTCAAACTCGACCTTCTTGCCCTTGGCTGCGAACGGATGCCAGGCTACAACCTTGTGTTTGCCGGCCGGCACGTCCTTGAGCTCGAACGATCCATCTTCCTTCACCACGGCAAAATGTGCATTCGACACCGGCAGGTAGAAGCCCTGCATAAACTCATGCTGGTCACACTGTAAACGATAGAAACCGTCCTTCTCTGCACCACCACGGAACACCACTGGCTTATCGAGCTTGTCACCCTTCTTGGCCAAACCGATATTGAAACCGGTTGCTGAACTGGAGCCCTTCACCACAAAACTATGCGGATTGTGCAGCACACCCTGGACCGACTTTGGGTCATCGGCATCGGCGTCATGGTTCTCAACCTTGAAGGACTTATTATTCACAACCACGCCGGAGAACGGCAGGAACTCACAGAATTCCGCGACCACATCAGTGCCAGCATAGGCATCCATGAAGGCCTTGTCTTCGATATCAACAACGGCCACGACGGCGCCCTTGAGGCCGCCATCCTTGCCGACTTCAATGGTCTTGAGGAAGCGCTTGTCGCCATCCATCAAAGCCTTGTTGGGAGTCTTCACGCAGAACTTTGGGTTCGGGAACTTCGAGAAGGAGAACTCCTTCTGCTCGGCCTTTCCCGCATAAGTCACTTTTCCGGCAATGGTTCCGCCTGCAAACGAGGTGAGAGGCGCCGCGACAAACGCGACGGCTGCCACGCCAAATATAACTGATAACGCACTCTTCATGTGACTGCCTCCTTATGATGAACAAACAACCGCTGAGTTTATGCTCTCGTTCCCTTATCTCCTACCACCTACCATGAGGGGAAACGGGAACGTATTCCACCCTGGTGACTCGATCGCAATTAAGGTTCGCGCAGGGGAGGTCTTTGACTCAGACCGACTCTGTATACAAAACTCTACCCCACCCTGTCAATCTGAAATAAGGGGGGGGGGCCAATGCAGAAACAGAGGCCTATTTCTTCTGTTGAAGAAGGTGAAGCAGCGCCCCTGCCGCGGTGGCCCGCACGGCATCATTCGTGTCGTGAAGGGCTGCCTTCATGAGGGGAACAAGCTCACGGTCCCCCACATGCCCGAGCGATCGAAGCGCCACAATCTTCGGACCAGGAAGCGGATCAGCCGTCAAACTGGTTAACAGGGTGATCGCACCGAGGGCGTTGGCCTTGG
>Ga0315276_10006593_pt1 | contig 10696 bp, 11 predicted proteins | sample YL17G05_0_MG_FD_204542 | JGI IMG/M metagenome (GOLD analysis project Ga0315276, IMG submission 204542) | Sediment microbial communities from Yellowstone Lake, YNP, Wyoming, USA - YL17G05_0 | ecosystem: Environmental > Aquatic > Freshwater > Lake > Sediment | place: USA: Wyoming | collected... | reverse complement strand
CGGCCTCGGCCTCCGCCTCCCCCGCCGCCCGTGATCACGGGCGACAGGAGCGTGGCTTCGAACCACGGGATCTCGTGATCTTCCGCGAGGTAGACGACGAGGCCGTTGGACAGGACCGACCGGAACTCGGCCGCCTTGGGCGCCTTGAAGTCCAGGGGCGGGTACTTGAACTGATCGGGCCGCGGCCCCCTGGCCGCCGCCCCGGCCTGCGCGGCCGGCTTGGTCGTTGCGGTCTGTGCCAGCAGCGAATGGGAGGCGATGAGGCACCCCAGTGCGCCGACCAGCATGATCGCCGAACATCGTTTCAGCATGGTCATGATCCTTTCTTCGGTGCGGGGTCCTATCGCTCGCGTTCCATCACGCCGGTGACGCTGTTGTCGCGGGTGAGGTACTTTTTCGCCACGCGCATCACGTCGGCCGGAGTGACGGCCATCCGCTGTGTGTACTGATCCTCGATGTGCTGCCACCGGTAGGCGACCTCCATCCGGGCCAGCGTGCCGGCGATGCCCATCCCGGCGAGGCTCTGCAGGTACTCGGCCTCGACGGAGTTCTTGATGCGCTGGAGCAGCTGCGCGTCAGGCGACGTCCACTTGGCATCCTCGATGTACATCCAGAGTTCCTGCTCGAGGGTCGCCAGCGGCACGACGGTGGTTTCCTCCTGCGTCTCGCGGGCGGTCGCCGAGACGCGGAACGACCCGTCGTACATCGGCGTCGACGCGCTGGCGTTCACGGAGGAGGCGTGCGGCATCCGGCTGTTGACCAGATCCAGGTACATCTTCCCCGTCCGCGCGCCCATCACGCGGCCCAGCACGTAGAGCGCCGCCGCATCGTCGTGCCACACCGGCGGGACGTGGAACATGATCGTCACGGCGGGGTTGGCGGCGGCCCGGCCGATCACGCGCTTCTCGATGTACGGCGTCTTGAAGCTCGGGCCGTTGGTCTTCTTGTAGTACTCCGAGTACGGTTCCTCGGTCCGGACGCGCGGCGACGGCCCCTTCGACTTGACGGCGCCGAAGTACTTCGTCACCAGCGGCATCACGAGCGTCTCATCGATGTCGCCCACCATCACCAGGGTGGCGTTGTCGGGGCGGTAGTACTTCTCCCGGTACTCGATCATCTCCTGCTTCGTGATGCGGCTCACGTCCGACATCCAGCCCACGACCGGGTTGCGGTACGGGCTGGCCGCATAGAAGGTCGCATTCAGCTGCTCCTGGAAGAAGGAGCCCGGGCTGTTCTCGCTCATCCGGCGCTCCTCGGTGATGACGTCGCGCTCGGAGTAGAACTCGCGGAACACCGGGTTGACCATCCGGTCGGCCTCGAGGGCCAGGTACAGCTCGATCTTGTTCTTCGGCAGGGTGACGTAGTACTGCGTCATCTCCGAGCCGGTCGACGCGTTGAGCCCCGTGCCGCCCGCCTCCTGGTAGGCGCTCCAGATTTCCTCGCTCACGATCGTCTCGGCCTTCTGAGTGTTCAGCAGGGCGCTCGCCTGCTTCTTCCACTCGACGATCTTCGCCTCGTCGCGGCCCTTGACCTTCGCCTCCTCGGCCGCGATCTGCGCCTCGAGCGCGTCGATCTGCCGGTCGTACTCCATGTCCTTCTGGAGCGTGCCTGGCTTGATGCCCATGGAGTAGGTCCCCTTGAACATCATGTGCTCGTGGAAGTGCGACACCCCGGTGATGCCGGGAGGCTCGTTCACCGCCCCCACGCGGTACGCGAGGATGCAATTGATGAGGGGCGCCTCGGGGCGTTTGACCATCAACACCTTGAGGCCGTTCGGCAGCGTCTTCTCGATCACCTGTTTGGTGAGGCTCACCTGCTGCGCGTCGGTCGGGACGGTCCAGACGACGGCCAGCAGGACGAGACCGAGACAGACGTACAGTCGATGTCTCATGTCCGTTTCTCCGTGCTCAACGTGTGAATATGGAGGACGACGAGGCGGCGCGAGGCCGTCGGGGGCGGCCCAGCATAGCACAGCAGATGGGGTCAGACTCGGGCGGTGGGGTCAGATCCGACCGGTTGGGCGCTGGCCGGTCGGCTCTGACCCCACCGATCTAAATCAGGCGGCCAGCCAGGCTGGGGTGCCCGGCCACCAGCGCGACGGCCGTTTCGACCCAGCCCGCGCGGCTGGTGGAGTCGAGCCGGACATGGGGGATCTTCTTCTCGGTGAGCAGCGAGTCGACCAGCTGGTCGATCGACCGCACGAAGAATTCGTCTGTGTCGCGCACGCCGTCCTCGCTCGCCGTGCCCAGCATGGGCACCTTCACCAGGACGTCGTAGCTCTTCATCCAGTGATCCACGAAGCGTTCGACCGGCTTCTGGCGGCCGCACGCGAACGCGAGATACGCATAGTTGTCGAGCACGCTGCGATCGCAGATCACGACGTCGTGGACACTGGCCGACCGGATCTCCTCGGCGACCTGCGTCATGAGGATCCAGGTCTGGGCGTCGAGCGACGTCTTCCGGTTGATGGGCAGCGGCGAGAGGCGCGCCACTTCTTTCACCATGTCCGCGTTGAAGCCCTGCCGCTTCAGCGCCGCCGTCAGGTCGTAGCAGAGCGTCGTCTTGCCGGTGCCGTGCGTGCCGATGAACGCCAGTTTCATGCGATGGGGGTCTTCATCCAGGGCGCGGTGTTGTGGAAGTTGACGACGACGCCGCCCGGCGGCACGAGCGTGTCGCAGGCCTGCCGCTCGCCGTCGCTGAGCGACATCTCGAGCACCGGGAGCAGCTCCGTCAGCTGGTCGAGCGTGCGCGGTCCGAGAATCGGCGCCGTAATGCCCGGCTGGTCCTTGCACCAGAGCAGCGCCAGCTGTCCCGGCGTCCGGCCGTGCTCCCGGGCGATGGCCGCGAACTGCTGCCCCGCCTCGATGCCCCGTGCGGTCACGCGATCGGCATAGATACGATTCGGCCCGGGCTGCCGAATCGCGCGGGCATCGGAAGGCATCGGCATGTTCGCCGGGTAGCGCCCGGCCAGCACGCCTTGTGCCAGCGGGGCCCACGGCAGGATGGCGAGCTGATGACGCTGCGCCAGCGGAATCAGTTCGTTCTCGATGCGCCGGTCGAGCAGGTTGTAGGGCGGCTGCTCGCTCACGTACCGCGCGAGGCCGAGCCGCTCGCTGGTGGCCAGCGCCTCCATCACCATCCAGGCGGGATGCGTCGAACAGCCGATGTACCGCACCTTCCCCGCCCGCACGAGATCGGTCAGCGCGCCGAGCGTCTCGTCCGCCGGGATCTCGGGACTCGGCCGGTGCACTTGATACAGATCGATGTAGTCCGTGCCGAGCCGCCGCAGGGACTGCTCACAGGCGTTCAGAATGTGCAGCCTGGAATTGCCGGCCTCGTTGGGCCCCTGCCCTGTCCGCCCGTGCACCTTGGTCGCCAGCACGACCTCGGCGCGGCGTCCGGAGAGCGCCTTGCCGACGACGCGCTCGGACTCGCCGGCGTTGTAGACATCCGCCGTGTCGATGAGGTTGATCCCGGCGTCCAGCGCCGCGTGAATGATGCGGAGGCTCTCGGATTCCGACGTGGGCCCGCCGAAGTTCATCGCACCCAGACAGAGCGGCGACACGCGCACGCCCGTTCGACCCAGCAGCCGATAATTCATGATGGCATCCCGCCCTGCGCGATCCGCGACAACTCATGATCGCCGATCGCCGGCGCGGAGGCAATTGCGGGGCGGCCTATGCGGATTGGGATTTCCCTGGAGTACCATGGAGTGCCACCGGTTGCGGATGGCGGATCGTCTTCGTGAAAGGACTCTTCAAGATGCGCAGCACGATCCCCGCCTGGCCCGCCGCAGTCACCGTGTGTGAAGTTGGCTTGCGCGACGGCCTGCAGAACGAGAAGGCCATTCCGAGTGTCGAGCAGAAACTGCAGCTCCTGAACGCCGTCGTCGCCTCCGGTATCACGATCATCGAAGTGGGCGCCTTCGTGCATCCCAAGGCCGTGCCGCAGATGGCCGACACCGATGCCCTGTGCCGCGCCATGCAGGTGGTCGACGGCGTCGAGTATCGCGCCCTGGTACCGAACATCAAGGGCGTGCAGCGTGCCTTCGACGCGGGCCTGACCAAGGCCAAACTGGCCGTGTCGGCCAGCGAGGCGCACTGCCTGAGCAACTTCAACAGCACCCCCGTCAGGATGGTTGAAGGCTTCGCCGACTGCGTGGAATTCGCCGCGAGGAACAACATGGTGCTGTCCGGCGCGATCTCGACGTCGTTCGGCTGCCCGTTCATCGGCAAGGTGCCGGTGGAGATGGTGGAAAATGTCGTGCGCAGCTTCGTGAAACTGGGCATCACCGAGTTGTCGCTGTCCGACACCACCGGCATGGCCAACCCGCGCCAGGTCTTCGAGGTGGGCAGCCACATGACCGCAGCATTCCCCGACGTCCGGTGGGTACTGCATCTCCACAACACCCGCGACATGGCGCTGGCCAACGTCGTGGCCGGCATGCAGGCCGGCATCCGGATGTTTGACGGCGCGTTTGCCGGCCTCGGCGGCTGTCCCTTTGCGCCAGGCGCCTCGGGCAACCTGCCGACCGAGGACGTCATTCACATGCTGCATGAGATGGGGATCGACACCGGCGTCGACCTGCTGAAGGCCATGGACACGGCCCGTCTCGCAGCCCGGTTCGTCGGCCATGACGCGGCGAGCGCAGTGCTCAAGGCCGGCCGCGTCCGGGATCTCGTCAAGGAAAGACCTAAGGCCCAGGAAAACAGGTAGCGGGAATACGTCTGAAAAGAGACCGGCCTGGACAGTTACCGTACGTATCGAGGATTGAGTCATGAAACGTCACGACACGCCGTACTCCGAGCCTGACCTTCGAGACATGCTACAGCGTGTGGCCAATGGGTCCCTCTCCATCGACCAGGCGGCCGACGCGCTGCGGGCCCTGCCCGTCGAGGAGCTGGGGTTCGCAAGCCTGGATCATCATCGGGCCCTGCGGAAGGGGTTCCCCGAGGTAGTGTTCTGCCAGGGCAAGACCCCGGCGCAGGTCAGCGAGATCTTTGCCCGGCTGGCACGGACCGGCCAGCCGGTGCTTGGCACCCGCGCAACGCCGGATCACTACAAAGCCGCGAGGCGAAGAAACAAGGCGGTCAAGTACGACAAGATCGGGCGCGCCCTGTGGATTGCGTTGCCGCGCCGCGCGCCGTTGACGCCGGGCGTCGTGCTGATGTCGGCCGGCACCGCAGACCTGCCAGTCGCTGAGGAAGCCGCGCGGACCCTGGAGGTGCTCGGCCACCAGCCCGAGCGGATCTATGACGTCGGAGTCGCCGGGCTTCATCGGCTGGTGAAGCACACGCGCACCATCCAGCACGCCAATGTCGTCATTGTCGTCGCCGGCATGGAGGGCGCCCTTGCCAGTGTGATCGGCGGCCTGACCTCGGCCCCGGTGGTGGCCGTGCCAACCAGCGTGGGATACGGCACGAGCCTGGGCGGGTTCACCGCGCTCTTCGCCATGCTGAATTCCTGTTCGCCGGGCATTTCGGTCGTGAACATCGACAACGGCTTCGGGGCCGGGTACCTGGCCGCCAGCATCAATCGGCGCATCGTCGGAGGCCCTGCGCGTGGGGCGATGCGGTCATGACCGAGAGATGAATCGCCATGCTTGCGCTCGCGGCGGCCTGAACGGCGCCGCAGGCAGCACGCTGACGGATGGCTCGCGCTACGGTCCGATCACGCTTCGGATGGCCTGCACCACCTCGACCGCGGCGGCCGCCGCGAGAAAACTATCGAACCGGTCGAGCACACCGCCGTGGCCGGGCAGCACGCGCCCGAAATCCTTGATGCCGGCGCGCCGCTTCTCCCACGAAGCGGCGAGATCGCCCGCCAGACCCGCTGCGGCAATCAGCAGCGCCCAGGCGGCAGCCGTGGCGACATCCAGGCCCGGGAACCCGCGCAGCAACACCGCCACGATGCCAGCGGCGCCGCCGCCGCACACGGTGCCTTCCACGGTCTTGCCCGGGCTGATCGACGGCGCCAGCGGCCGCCGCCCGGCGATCTGGCCGCCGACCTGGCTGAAGCCGTCGAACGCCGCGACGACGAGGTACACGAACGTCACCATTCCCGCGGCGTTGCGAATCACGAACGCGAGAGCACCGCAAAGGACCAGCACGTACACCGTGGCGACCAGCGCGCCCGCGTCGGGCGAGGATCGAACGGACTTCCTGGCGCGGAGCAGCTCTTCCGCGCCCACGACTCCGACCAGCGCCATCGCGGCCGCTGCCACGGCCGGCCCGAGCCAAGCCGCCGCCAGGACCACGTGCACGACAAGCACGTACACCGCGAACTTCAGCCACCGCGCGCGCCGCACCTGGGCAGTCACGTGCCGGCTCCCGAGCGCCATGCCGAGGGCCCCGACCGCAAAGACGGGAATCGTGAACCGGAGCACGTCGGTCATGGCGGCCACCGGCAGGAGAAAGGAATCCCGGGACGGCGGGTGCCGCCCCGGGGCGAACATCAGTTATCCGTTCAACGCTTCGTGGACCTTGCCCACCATCTTGGCGCCCGGATTGACGAGCGTCTTGTCGCCGTCGTCTTTCCACTTGGACGGGCACGCCTCGTTGGTCTTCCTCGCGAGGTAGATGTTGGCCTTGAACTTCCGCATCATCTCGTCGATGTTGCGGCCAAGGTTGTAGAAATTCACCTCGCTCCCGAGCAGGACGCCTTCAGGGTTGATGATGAAGGTGCCGCGCAGCGTCAGGCCTGAGCCCTCGTCGTACACGCTGAACATCCGGCCGACCTTCCCGGTCGGGTCGGAGCCCATCGGGTAGTTGACCTTCGCGAGCTCCTTCTCGTGCTCGCGCCACGCGAGGTGCGTGAACTTGGTGTCGGTGCTGACCGTGACGACGTCACAGCCCATCTTCACGAACCGATCGTGCTGCTCTGCCAGAGCAGCGAATTCGGTCGCTCAAACGAAGGTGAAGTCGGCCGGATAGAAGAAGACGATCGTCCATCGTTTCTTCTCGATCTGCGCGGCCAGGGAGAACTTGCCGAAATCGCCCTTCGTCGGCTCGTACGTGTCCAGTTCAAAATCGGGCACCCGCTGCCCGAGCTTCAGCGGCTCGGCGCAGGCGCACTCGCAATCACACATGAGGCCCCCCTTTGGTCGACGGCTCCGTCGTCCTCGGAATGTTATCATGGTGCCCGTCGATGGAACCACTCGCGCACACCCTGGCGGGCGCCTGTCTCGCCGAAAGCGGCCTGAAGCGTCTCACGCCGCTGGCCACCTCGACGCTGCTCATCGCCGCGAACCTTCCGGATCTCGACGGAGCGTGCTACCTGCACAGCTCGGATCTGGCCTTCTCGTTCCGGCGAGGCCTGACACACGGCATCCTCGCGATGGCCGTGCTGCCGGTCCTGCTGACCGTGATCATGCTGGTCATCGAGAGATGGATCCGCCTGCGCCGATCGCCCGGCGCGGCCCCGGCGAAGGCTGGTCCCCTGTTCCTGCTGTCCCTGGTCGGCACGCTCTCGCATCCGTTCCTCGACTGGCTCAACAACTACGGCGTGCGCCTCTTGATGCCGTTCTCGGGGCGCTGGTTCTACGGCGATGCCCTCTTCATCGTCGACCCGTTCCTCTGGATCGTCCTGGGCGGCGCGGTGATGCTGGCGTGGACGACGCATCGGCCGGGTATCCTGACGTGGCTCGTCGTGGGCACGGGCACGACGCTGCTGCTGGTGTTCAATCCGCTAGTGCCGTTCTGGGCGCGGATCGTCTGGCTCGCCGCGGCGGCGGCATGGGTGGCGGCGCGACTCGTGGTGCCGGAGGCCTGGCGTCCACGCCTCGCCGTCGCGGCGCTGGTGGTCGCCTGCGCGTACATCGCCGCGATGATCACGGGATCCAGGCTCGCCGAACGGCAGGTGCGGGCCATCGCCACCGCGCAGGGCTGGCCGGTGGGCGAGGTAGCGGCCATGCCGGTACCCGCGGACCCGCTGCGGCGGATGGTCATCGCCGTCGAGGCGGACCGATACCGCTTCGTGTCGGTGAACTGGCTGACCCGGCGAACCACCCCGGCCGAGCCGAGCGTCGTGGAGCGCGGCGCCCGCAGCCCCGCCGTCGACGCCGCGCTCGCCGCGCCGTTCGCGCAGGGTGTGCGCAACTGGCTGCGATTCCCCAGCTACGAGGTGCGGCCGCTGGGTGACGGCGGCTCGCGCGTGATCATCCGCGACGCCCGGTTCTCGATCGGCAACCGCCCCGGCTTCGGCGTGATCACGATCGTCGATCTCGACCGGGCGCTTCGGCCGCGGCCCGGTCCGCCGCTCGGGAACTAGGACGGAACAGGTACCCGTCGCCGCCAATCAATCCAGCATCAGCCTCGCGCGCCGGAACCGCCCCAGTGCCGCGGCGAGCAACACCGCGTCGAGCACCGCCAGCGCGGCCGCCACGACCCAGATGATACGCCAGGCCCCCGCGCTGGCCGCCCACGCCCCCAGCTGCGACAGGGTCGCGTCCGACAGGGCCTGGGACACCAGGATCGGCACCAGCATCAGAACGAGGATCGCCACATTCAGCGACTGCGCGGCCTGCCTCACCGACGAGGCGCGCAGCGACACGAGCACCCCGGCCGACGCGGCGAGCCCCGCGCCAAGCAGCGCCAGCACGGGCGCGCCCACCGCAAACGGCCGCGGGAACAGGAGCGGCCACGGGGCCAGGAGCCCTGACGCCGCCGCCCTCACGTTGACGGTCACCACGCTGAGCACCAGCATCAGCATCACCAGGAGCCACCCGTAGGCGACGGCCGCGAACACCTTGCCCAGCAGGATCGCCCGGTCGGGCAGCCGGCTGGCGAGCAGGGTCTCGAGCGTGTGCCGCTCGCGCTCGCCGGCGAACGCGTCGGCGATGGCGCCCGCGACCAGCATCAGCGGGACCCAGCACCAGTAGAACATCGTGCCCGGGGACGTCAGCCACTCGCGGCCCGACTGGTACGGCAGCAGCACGCCGAAGACGCCCAGCAGGACCACCAGGCTGAGCCGGCCGCCGCGCAGCGAGCCCCCATGCCAGAGGAGCTCCCGCCATTCCTTCCACATGACGGTGAGGATGTCGCGCATCAGCGGTCCTCCTCCATCAACGTCAGGAACACGTCCTCGAGCGAGGCCCGGTCCTTCCGGACCTCTTCGACGGAGGCACCGGCTTGCACGATGAGGCTGACCAGCGGGGCGACGTCGCCGGCACGCGTCAATTCGATCGTCAGCCGCCCATCGCGCAGTACCGCGCGGCTCACCTCCTCGCGCCGGCCAAGGTCGGCCAGAAGCGCGTCGGTAAAGCCGCGGCCGGTCACCTCGACACGCGCCGTGCGCCGTGCGGTCAGCTCGTCGGGGTTCCCGACGGCCAGCAGACGCCCCTGCTTGATGACGGCGACCCGTGCGCAGAGGCGCTCGGCCTCCGCCAGATTATGCGTGGTGAGAAACACGGTCACGCCTTCGCGTCGCACGAGCGTTCCCAGATCGTCGCGCAGCGCCGCCGCCGCGACAGGGTCCAACCCGGCAGTCGGCTCGTCGAGAAACAGCAGGGCCGGCCGATGCAGCAGGGCGCGTGCCACCGCCAGCTTCTGTTTCATGCCCCGGCTCCACTGCCCGACGGGCTCGCGTCGTCGATCCCAGAGGCCGAGCGGCTCGAGCAACTCGCGGATGCGGGCGTCGCAGGCGGCGGCGCCCAGTTTCCAGACGCGTGCGTAGAACCCGAGATTGTCTTCGGCGCTCAGACGCTCGTAGAGCCCCGGATGCTCGAGCAGCGCGCCGGCCCGCTCCCGGATGCGATGACTGTCCCGGCCGACGTCGTGTCCAAGCACCGTGGCCGACCCGGCGGTCGGCTCCAGCAGCCCCAGCAGGAGCCGGATGGCGGTCGTTTTTCCTGCGCCGTTCGGGCCGAGGAACCCGAATACGATGCCGGCGGGCACCTCCAGGTCGAGACGGTCGAGCGCACGCACCGTCTGGAACGTGCGCGACAGCTGGTCGGCCCGGATGACGGTCTCACCCATCCGGTCATCTTAGGCGCTGTTCGTGAAAATGCGCTACATGGTGAGCCTGTGGCCCCGTCCTCCACGGCTCCGGGCGCGAAACTCGCTTGCGCCGCGACCCGGGCGGGAGTACGGTTTGACCACACTACCTCCGGAGGCCGCATGCTTGCCCCTGTGCGCTGGGTCATCACCCGGGTCATCGCGTACCTGGCCCGTCCCATTCTGGCGTTGCGCTACCGGATCGACATCCGGGGAGCCGACGCCATCAGGGCCAAAGGACGCCACGGTATCCTGTTCCTGCCCAACCACTCGGCGCTGGTCGATCCCGCCCTGATTGTCGCGTGGCTGTACCCGTCGTTCGAGCTCAGGCCGCTGGCCGACCAGCACCAGGTCGGACGGACCGTATTCGGGTACATCGCACGGCTCTACGGATCGCGTATCTTGCCGAACCTCGAGCGCCAAGGCGCCGAGGCGAGCAAGGGCATGCGCGCCGCCCTCCAGGACCTGATCGGGGGCCTGAAGGCGGGCGAGAACATCCTGATGTATCCCTCGGGGCGCCTGAAGCGCCAGACCCTCGAGGATGTCGGCAGCGCGAGCGGCACCGAAACGCTGGTCAAGGCCGTGCCCGACGCCCGCATCGTGCTGATCCGGCAGAACGGCCTGTGGGGCAGCAGCTTCAGCATCGGGCATACCGGCGAGATGCCCGACATCGGCACGGCCGTCGCCCGAGGTCTCAAGTCCCT
>Ga0315276_10006592_pt1 | contig 10697 bp, 9 predicted proteins | sample YL17G05_0_MG_FD_204542 | JGI IMG/M metagenome (GOLD analysis project Ga0315276, IMG submission 204542) | Sediment microbial communities from Yellowstone Lake, YNP, Wyoming, USA - YL17G05_0 | ecosystem: Environmental > Aquatic > Freshwater > Lake > Sediment | place: USA: Wyoming | collected... | reverse complement strand
AAGAAGATGAACGCTGGTGAAATCCCCTTTAAGGAAGTCAATGCCACACATATGATCCTTTATATTTTACTATCAATAGTTGCTATTATCATTTTTACGATTATTCTGGCAGCTGTCATGGCAGCATTTGTATTCGTAACTGCTGGATCAATAAAATAATTTTAGTCATTTTTTTTAAATTAGAAGTTTTGCAAAATAATTCCAAATTTAATTATCATATTTTTCGATAAGAAAATTTTCAGAATTATAACAGTTGATTTTGAATGATTCTATCCAATTTATTTCAAGATTTTGATTTCTTAAAGAAATTCAAATTATGATTCATCATCCAAAAGACTCAACTATCAAGTTGTTTTATTAATAAAATATGCGAGTATCTTTAAATCCCGAGGAATTTAAAGAACTTTTACTTTCTCATCATCCAAATTTTCCATGTTTTAATGACGATGTTATAGTTATATTTAACAGGAGGGTATGTGCCGGATGTTTACTGGCCTACCCAACAGCTTTAGGAGTTTTGATCCTCTTTCGTCCATCTGGATATGAAAGCATTTTTCTTGCCCTAGGATTTGCGATACTATCCCAATTGCGGAGATTATCAAAAAATGTTATCATTCAGCATCTCTGCAGATTTATCGCGGGAATAGCGTTGGGCTTTGGTTTAGCGGGTGGATATTGGGCAATTATCAACGACAAGTGGTTGTTAGTTGCAGCATTGATATTAGGTGCAGGTATCTATGTCATATCGAAAGCTTACTCGATTAAGTCCAAACTGAATTGTAAGGAATTCTACTGTTCCTGATTAGAACGCAAACAGGATTGATATTCAGATAAAAATTAGTTCAAGAAAAGTGAGGAAAAAAATTATAGTAACGTCCTCATAAATTCTGCAGCATCATTTTTTGCTTGTTCGGTATTACCGATAGCTGTTACCTTAGTATCTGTTGGTCCGCTTAAGGAAACAGTGACCTGGTGTTTGTGGGTAAACCAATAATAATAGATCACAGCGGGTATAATTCCCAAGCAACAGAATATCAGGAAAATGATCCAGTTTACATCACGATTCTGTGATTCAAATGCAATGACATAATCCGTCTGCGTTTGCACCGCATAGGTTTTGGTGGCAAAAAATGGGATCGCCCGATTGAATATTTCCTGCCGGTCCATTGAAGTTTTCGTTTGGGCTGTAGCACTTGCTGGTGCTGGTGAAATATTTTTTCCACAACTTGGACAGATCTCAGCTTTTTCAAATTCCAACGGTTTTCCGCAATTAGGACAGAATTTAGTCATTTAAATATAACCTCTATTAATCCCGACAATCATTGATAGACGATTCAATACAATAAGGTTTTTGTTATTATATTCATCGTATAACGTTTGATTCACTTTCGCCTTTCTGCTTTTCGGAAATGGATGCACTCTCCATTTTCCCACCAATCACATTCAAACTTGAGGTATGGTAAGGTTCATGATTTTTTCGAATCAACAGACTTGATTTTCATAAAACACAGAATCCTTATAGCAGATAATTACTGATCAAAACGGGCTCGCAATCACAACTGAAAAAATCGTAAAAAAAGGTTGGGTTATGCTGCACCGGCACTATCGTAGATTTGTGTAAAGAAACGCGCAAAGAAAATACTTATTGGAGGTATTAGTATGAGATACAAAATAATGTTCAATGAACCCCCAATCAGTGGGATGAACACGAGGATAGGCGAAATAATACCAACTATTAGTACAAATACAATTGCAATAATTAGTAACACGATTAAAGTGACGATATACGAACCCCATCCTATTTTACCAATTTTTGTAAGAATTGCACGGAGATTGAATGCCTCCACAAATTTTTCTGAACGTGAAAAACGAATAAAAGCGATCGGAACAATGAAAAAGAGAATAATGCCCCATACGACACAAATTAATGCTCCAATGACAGAGCCTCCAGCTGCGATCACCCAAACTTTGGGATTTCCAGATATCAAAGCAAAAATTGCATCGAGGATTAGGATTCCTGCAATGATAATAATTGGTAATGCGTAAATCAATCCAACAACGACTAATTTGATACCATTAATGAAGTTTGAGATCCAATCATTGATTTCCGGTGCTGGTTTTATTCCTTTGAATATTTGAATTTCATAACCAGGTGTCATGAATGGAATAATAAGCAAAACCCACTTGAGCCACTTTTCCATCAAAGCCTCTTTTGTATATTCAAAAGAGTCACTTAGCATGTTTCCAAAATCTATTTTTTCACCACAGTAATTGTTCTGAATCATCTATGACATCAATGACACAAACGATTTAAATATGCTATTATTGCTATTCAGAATATAAGATTATCGGATATTTTAGCTGAAAAAGGCTAATTAATCTTCAATAAGTCTCGAATTGCATTTCCTTGAACTAAATTTGGTATTTTCTCGCCTTGAGGGATTCCCCGAATTTCCTTTTCAGAACGGTGAACATGGGTTCGACCTTGTTTCTCTGATAATATTTATCCGGATCAAACGATTTTTCCATCAGTCTTCGATAATATACGGAGTTTCGTTTATGTTTTCTGGTTCTAATCGGGGTAAGAGAGCAAGAGATCAGTGTATCCCTGATCAATCTGAATGATATTTCAACAAACCTGATATACCTGTTTCCTAGTCCCTCTCCCATGTTTTGTTTCTTGATCTCGAATTGATTTTCTTTGTTCTTCCATTGACCCCCAAGATAGGTTTCATCCACTTCAATGGTACCAGAGAAGTATCCTAAAATCTTCGGTAAGGAAAAAAACGGTATTTCCTTTAAGGCCTCCATCACGCTCCGGGGCCAGGTAGTTGCACAGATCTCACAGAGGAAAAAGAATGACCTATCTCTGCAACTCCCTTTTTAGACCTACTCATCCCTCATGTACCAAATAAGGTCCAAAATGGCAATCAGGGCTCAATTCAGGCATATTCTCTTTTTGGCCGGATCCGGGCAACCGGCCTTATTGAGGCATTTTTGACCACATTTTTTCAGATAACTGGTTTACGGGCGTAGAATCCGGGATAATTGATTTTAATGGGAGAAAAACCGGCCTCTTTATTCCCTTTTGGTTGGCGGATCGTTTCTCAGATGGGCTGGAGGTAGTGGAATGGGTAAAAAAGGGGTTTTTTGGCGATCGGGCATTTTTGGATCCCTGTCCTGGAGATACATTCGGGTGGTGATTAAATCTCCTCAACTCAGGCTTATTTTGGCAAAAGGAGAGGATCAGGTTCGCAACAGGTCGTAGGAAATCACGGATTACAGATAGAGATTACACCTGGAGGGTATGAAAGGGCATAGGGGGAATATGTTCTAAATGGGCTCCGTTTGGCAAAAGAAGCGATTCCGGATCTCACAGATTTGAATTAAGTACAAAAACGTGCGAATGAAGATCATGGTTTTCGAAATACGCGATTATGAGGATTTTATTGGCAAAATACGGCAATTTACAGGTTTAAAATGAGCCTGTTTGGTGCAGTTTGGATGGCGGATCTCAGAATTGATCGACCATATCAACCAATAATTGGAAAGAACACTGTTTTAGGGATAATGGTATTTGGAGTCGGGATGATGAGGATGAAAGGAAAAAGGAATCGGACGAAGGGTTGGGGAGATTATCCGTACCAAAAAAGAAAGTCATCTCACTGTAGGAAATATATCAGCGGGTCAGGCCTCTGCTCTGATACTATCACAGAGGTGACATGGTTAGGAGACATCAAGGGCTGGATTGTAATGTTTCGAAGTTTATTTCAGTTCTGCCAGTTCCATTGGAATTATAAAAGAAAAGTATGAAAGGGGATCTTTGCGGTGCAAATATTCTGACAATAGTTTTTATAGACAATCTTCATTATATTCGCAGATGGTCAAAGAAATATTCGTTTTTCGAGTGTATGACCACCACTACATATGCTGCTGGGTTACCAATAATTGCAATATTTGTGGTAGAATGTATTTTTGCCAATGCAATTGTAGCGATCGCTTCTAAAACCTGCACCAGAATAATAAGGTAAATATAAATATTATAATTTGTATGAGAATACTATATAATTTTTGTTTCATTATGGGTGGTCAACCAGTAAAAATTGATGAATTTTAAAGAATCAAGAAAAGGAGGTTATGAAGAAATGACAAGGATATTACCTGGTGTTGAAATTCAAGTTATTAAAGAGATTGTACCTCAGCAGCTCAATCCATCTGGAGTCGTTGCGATGATTGGCACGACTGAAAAGGGAGCAACGTTAGTACCGGTATTCGTCAGCAGTTACCGGGAATTTGCCGATAAATTCGGTTCGAGTGAACAATTCACCATTACCCGAGAGGCAAAACAGGCATTTCAGAATGCAGTTTTTGAAGTTGTCGTTGTACCAATTAGTGGAAAAGAAAGTGGAAAAGAAGGTTCTAAGGCCAGTCTTACCTTAAAGGATATGAAGAATAAAGACACCATCAAAATTTCGACAACAAAATCCGGCGAAGCCGGTAATGACATTAAAATTAAAATTGAGCGGGGGGCATTAGCGGATTCCGTTAATATCATTATCCGAGATGGAACAACGGTTGAGATATTTGAGAACCTTGTGATGGACTCATTAAACGAATTATACATCGCTGACTACCTTAACAAAAATTCGAAGATTGCGATTGTAGAAGATCTTCACTCTTCGGCAAAATTCCCAAACAATTTACCAATGGATATTGAATCCAATTTACTTGGAGGTACTAGTGGAGTAATTTCGAAGCAGGATTTCGAGGCAGCGCTGGAAAAACTTGAATCTGTACCCGATGTCGATATCGTATTGGCATGTGATGTCACTGATCCGCAAATCCATGCTCTCATTGAAGCCCATTGCAAGGCGATGAGTACGGATGCCAAGAACCGTGTGGGATTAGGTACTGTGGCAAAAGGAGAATTAATTGCAGATATCTCTAAAAGGACAAATGCCCTGGCAAGTGACAGGTTTATTCTGGTAGCTCCGTATGGTAACCTTGGGGCAATTGCGGGACTCATAAGCCGGTTGAACTATTTCGAGTCTCCGACATTCAAACCATTAAGCGGAATCTCAAAACTCGAAGTTTCCTACACTCCCTCTGAACAGATGGAGCTTCTTAAAGCGGGAGTGATTCCTCTTGAGGCACAGAGGGGGAGGGGAATTATCGTAGTTAAAGGCATATCGACCAGCAAAGAGCAGATTAGCGTGACCCGGATTGCTGATCATTCAGTTCGCGGGGTGAAAAACATTGCAGATCTGTTTATCGGAACACTGAACAGCCCGAGCGGGAGAATTGCGCTGAAAGGTAAAATCACAGAATTCCTGATGCGGATGGAGCGTGAGGGATCACTTGTTCCCAGTACTGATGGAAAAGAACCCTCATACCTGCTGGATGTTTACAGTTCGGAACTAGATTTTGCGCAGGGTATTGTGAGGGTGGATCTTGCAGTGAGACCTGTCAGGGCGATGGATTATATCTATGCGACAATTAAAGTAGAAGCATGAACGGGGAGGGAAAAAAATGGCAATAACACTCGTATCAGCAACTGAGAGTAAAGTAATGGTTGATTCAACGGAAGTGGAAGGACTTCAGTCCATCGAGTTCAAGATCAACAGGAGTAGAATTGATATTCCGTCTATTGGACAATCACTTCGAGCCGGTGTCCAGTATGGTGTAAAAGTTATTAATGGCAAGCTGAGTGTCAAATCGAGTTGCCCCCCTCTCGATGCTTTGCTTACTAAAACAAATACCGAAGAAGCAAAATTCAGCCTGCAGGCACAATTAAAAAAGGGTGGCACTACGAAGACCTATGCCTTCCAGGAATGTTATCTTGATGACAAGGAGTTCATGATGGACGTGAACAGTGTAGGAATAACCGTGTATACATTTTCTGCCACTGATGTGACGGAAGGCTAACCCCTGGAGTTACCCGTGAATGAAGAAGCTCAGTAAAGAAGATATCCTGAAAGGCAGGGAGAGTCGCGAGACTCTCCATCTCGATAGTTATAATGCAGATATCATAATCCGGCCCCTTACCGATGGCGAATTAAGTGAAGTCTTTGCCATAATCGGGAGTATACCGATCAAGGATGACGGTACCCCGGATACGGGAAAGATCGACATATCCAGGAATTTCAGGGCGCTGCGCCTTGCTACATCTCTGGGTCTGGTCGAACCGAAGTTGACCGTTGACGAGGTGGCGCTCATGAAATTTGGGGTGCCCGAGTTTATCGGTACAAAGATCCTTGAGATCAGCGGTATTACAGCAGGCAGTGCAGCAAAAAAAAAAGATTGAATTAACGGAATTTATTGAATCCCCTGAGGGACAGGAGCTGGCGGTACTCTGCTTTGACTATGGGTACAAACTGGCCGATTCACCCTCAGATCTTACACGCAATCAGATCAATTTCCTCTTCGGAGCACTCGTAAGCCGGATGGAGAAAATAGCGTCAGCAAGAGCAGGGCAGTCAGGAGTTTCAAAGTTTGTGTTTATTGATGATGAAGCCGCAGGTGAGGACGAATGATACAGGGTCATTTCATCAATGAGGGAGATTGCCTGTGCATGCAGTAACGGCTCTTGCAGAAGAGATGGGAAAACTGGATGTCCTCAGCCAGAAAAAATTTGAGCCGTTACTCGAAGAATTCAGCCGGTTCCATAGTATCTTACAGGAATTCATCGATATCTGCCTGGAGGTTCAGAATCAGATTCAACAGGCAGATATTCCCTTCCCGGAATATCCCGTAATTCCTGAGATCGAAAAACCTGAGGATGTACGCGATTATGAGAAAAATTCCGTACCTTCCTCTGTGAATAACTTCCTTATTACCGTCGGCCCCCTGCAGATTAACAGTCTTGCCCGTGCGCTGGGGGAGACCTTTAAGGAGTTTGAAACACAGACTACCGCGCTTGCGGATATCTATAATCCTTCGACGTATTCTGAACCATCAATCATTGCTCATGTGCCGCAAGATACAGTATCAGGGCATATATTCGAAGATACATTAGGAATAGGATTTGAAGGGTTGCAGGGTAGCGGTGGTACTGATACAATTGCTGATAAGCTCAACCGATCTGCAGGTATTCTTCACACACTTGAATCTATCCGAACGAGCATGATCCGGACGTATACTGAACGGGGGACAACAATTCCCGGCACACCTGTCAGTCAAGGTGTGACATCTACTCGTGCAATGTCTGGAAATAATCTTGATGGGGAATTTACCTCAGGATCAGATCTATCGAATTATCTCCGTTTGTCTCCTGATCGTATCAATGCGTATCCGGAATCTCTCACTACTATTTTCACCGGCCTGCATGATATGATAAAGAAATCTGAAGAAGTTGCTGATATCCCCTACCCGATATTGATTGGGGGACAACAATTCATTCCCCCGGGAACGTCTTTGATGAGGACAGGTACAGGTTCATGGGGACAACCTCTTTTAACTTCCCGGTTACCTGATACAGAAGTGCCGTATACCACCCCAGGAATTAAAAAACCTGCGGACAGAAAGTCCGATAAACAGGTCACAGCAGCATCTAAGGGGATCATTGAGATTCCCGCACTGCTCCCTGCGGGAAAAATCACCCTGCCTTCTTATAATGCGCAGCTCCATGCAGTAAAATTATCTAAGGGACTTATCGAACAGTATTCCGGAGAGACCAGCACGCCGGTCCTTCTGGATGGATCAAAAGGAATTCCCGCAGTATCTCACCCGGTTCCCCAGAGATTGGATTATTCATTGCCGGGCATTTCTATCCCGCATGCATTCGAGAAGATTTCCGAATATCTGAAGTATACTTCTGCAATTCATCATCAGATAACTGCTCCTTTGTACGGTAGTTTCGACACTACCGAATTTAATCCTCCTGCTTTTTCTTTCACGCTGCCACTTTCTGGTGGTGACATGGGGAGTCCGCTCCTTCCCAATCTCCTTTCATACGGGGTGAATAGTATGTCTGCAGAAAAGAATCCAATTCTGAATCTTGCCATGAACATGATTACAAGCGATGGTATGAAGAGGGCAGATCTCTCTGCACTTTCGGCTGTCGGAAATGGACAACTCCCCTTATTTCCGGCTGAGGTGGTTCAGGGTGCATCCCCTGCATCAGTGCCCCGGGCTCTCGAACATGTGTTCCAGATGTTTTCCGGTGCATTTGGTGATACAGCTGCCCCATCATCGGCAGGAGGCAACACGTTTCATTTTCAAAATACCTTTAACATTGTAGTGAACACCAAGGCTGCCGGGGATGAACGCGGGCTCCGGGAACTTGGCAGGAAGATCGGGGTAATCCTTTCTGAAGAAATGAAACGTTACGGAGGGTCACGGTGAACATTGAACTGGACGGTATCCCCCTGGTAAAGACGGACCAGAGCCAGACCGGCGGACAAATTGAAGTCAGAAACGTCTTTAATATCAGCACAACGGATAAACGGGACATGATTGAGCACAAAATTCCGGGTATGGAAGGAGATGTCTTCCAGAATCTCGGCCGATCCCCCGTGGAAATCTCCTTTGATGGAACCTTCCAGGGGAAAACTGCCAAAGAGAATCTCGAAATTTTAAGAACAAAGTTCAAACAGGGAACACCCCTGCCCTTTCATTCTGACTTATCCGGGGCGGCAGATATCACAAAAGTATTGATTAATGATCTGCGTGTTGAAGAAGTCGCCGGGGTAACCGGGAGTTACCACTATTTCATTGTAATTCAGGAATACAAGGAACCTCCTCCGGAGCCGGTGATACCTCCCTCTCAGGATGATGCGGCAGCCCAATGGCAGGAGGAAAAATCACAAGAAGCGGTTGATTCGATAAACGTTCTTGTCGGAAAAGTCCTGGATGCTGATCGCAAACCCAAAACCGGTGTGACGGTGTTTGCATCAGATAGTAACGGTGGAGTATACAAAGCCGAAACCGATAAGGATGGCATGTACCGGATTGATAAACTACCTCCTGGTAAATACACGTTCTCGGTAGATTCAGATGAATATGAAGGAAGCGAAAAAGTAATATTCGTAGGACAAGGAGAAGAGGAAAAATCAAGTGAAGATACTGAGGAAGCAGAAGAGGAGGAATCCAAAGAGGAGCGGCCTTCTGAGGAAGCAGAAGAGGAAGAACCCGTAGATGAGCAGCCTTCTGAGGAAGCAGAAGAGGAAGAATCCGGGGGGGAGCCGCCTTCTGAGGATTAAATAATCCGAGACTATGATGCATCAGGATATTCATCCGGGATGAAAAAATGAAGAAACCCGCCTACAGGATTAACATCGGATCGAATACCATTGACTCTTCACAAAGTCCGGAAATCATCAGTATCATGGTAGATCGTGATCTTGAGGTTCCTGCAGACAGTTTCACCATCAGCATCAAGCCGGGGACAAAAGCACATGCGATAAAAAATGGAGATCCCGTTAGTATTGAACTCGGGTTTGACGGATCTCTCTCCAAAGTACTGACTGGTACGGTGGATAGCATTGAACGCAAGATATCTGAAGTGCTGGTCCGGGGCCTCAGCGTGGTCTCACTACTCACAAGAACCCGTGTAAATCAGGTGTATGAAAAACAGACGGCGGGAGCAATTGTTCAAGACCTCGCAAAACGGGCAGGACTTTCTGTAAAAAAGGCTGAAGACGGCCTGAGTTTTCCGATGTACGCAATTGATGACACGAAAGACTGTTACACCCACATGAAAGAACTTGCCCAGAAATGCGGCTTTGATCTTTTTTTAACTGCCGAAGGCTGGGTGATGTTCAAGAGATATGCCCGGCAGACGCCAAAACCCTTCAAATTCGGGAGGGATATTATTCAGGCAGAGATGGATATACCGACGGCGACTGCGTATGGGGTGAAAGTGTATGGCGAGAGTCCGTCGAGTTTCAAGGGAGCCAGTACAGCTCACTGGCTGACAAAAAAGGTTGTCGAGGGTGTAACAGGAAATGCTCAGGTAGTTACGGTCATTGAGGATCCGGTGATCAAAGACAAGGATACAGCTGACAAGGTTGCGACAGCAGTGCTTGAATCTATCATGGTACCGTTCTCCGGTTCGGTTACAACGCTGGGAAATGCCCGGATTGGTCTGGGGGACTCGATAGAGATACAGGAAATGCCGGACGTGAACATGAACGGTGAATTTGAGGTTACCAGTGTCCGCCATGTCTATAACAAGGAGGAAGGGTTCGTAACCTTTACCGGCTGGGCAAAAAAGATCTCTCTCTCGCAAAGCGAACCCCCTCTGTCTGCCCCTCCACCCGCGCCAGCCATGCCAAAGCCCCCTTCACCCCTCGAGGAGCAGCTCGAATCCGCACAGGGTCAGCTTGAGGAGAAACGGGTCCAACTCCAGGACGCAGTAGAGAATGCCGAGGTGAAAATTGAACAGTCGTCAATTGAAATCAATAACGCGGTTGGAGCGCTGGATACACTCGCAAAAGATATGGTTGCCGCGGCCGAAGAAGCCATGAAAGCGGCAAAAGAGAGCGCAACTACCATGCGCGGGAAAGCTGAAGAACTTAAAAAAGGACTCGAGGCAAAAAAGAAGGAGATAGAAACTGCTGCTGCAGAGGCACAGGCAAAGCTTGAGGATTACAAGAAAACAGTGGAAGCTGAAATTGAGAGAAATAAGCAGCAGCTGATGACGTTCAAACGTGAAGCTGAGAAGATCACGGCAGAGGGAGAAAAGAAGATCAGCGAAG
>Ga0315276_10006591_pt1 | contig 10698 bp, 8 predicted proteins | sample YL17G05_0_MG_FD_204542 | JGI IMG/M metagenome (GOLD analysis project Ga0315276, IMG submission 204542) | Sediment microbial communities from Yellowstone Lake, YNP, Wyoming, USA - YL17G05_0 | ecosystem: Environmental > Aquatic > Freshwater > Lake > Sediment | place: USA: Wyoming | collected... | reverse complement strand
TGGTGAGCAGCAGTACTTTCATGGCTTATAATATAATCTAAAGCTGCCGAATGCGCAAGGTAAAAGAGGGTTGCGCAATCATTTTTCCTTTTATAATTCCGCGTATTAGTGTTAAAATATAAGCAAAGGAAGAGGTTATGCCCAAGAAGATAAAAGCGCGAGCTTCGGATCCAGGCCCGAGGATAGTCATCGAAAATATCACGCCTCAGGTCGACGCCGGCAGATTCCCCATAAAGCGCGTGATCGGAGAGCAGGTGGTCGTGCGCGCGGACGTCTTCGCCGACGGCCATGACGAAGTGGCCGTCTTCCTTCTTTACCGCGAGTGCGGCCGCCAGGATTGGCGCGAAGTCCCGATGAAGTTCCTGAATAACGACGCGTGGGTCGGCTCATTTGCCATAGAGCGCGAAAAAGATTATTTTTACACGGTGCGCGGGTATGTGAGTGAATTTTCCTCCTGGCGCCATGACCTTAAAAAGAAAACGGATGCGGGCAGGGATGTCGCGGTCGACCTCAAAATAGGAAGCGCGATCCTGAAAGCTACGGCTGGCCGCTGCAGCAAGCCTGAAGCGGCCCAACTTCTGAAATGGGCCAGGATCCTGGCAGCTCCTAAGGATATAAAGTCCGCCATCGCGCTCGCCATGGGCGATGAGCTGGCCGCGATCATGCAGGCGAACCTCGATCCGGAGAAGAGCGCGACGCACGAGCCGCAGCTCCGGGTGCTGGTCGAGAGGGGCCGCGCGCTCTTCAGCAGCTGGTACGAATTCTTTCCCCGATCCTGGAGTCCCAAACCGGGCAGGCACGGCACGTTCAAGGATTGCGAGCGGATCCTCCCCGAGATCGCGCGCCTCGGATTCAACGTCATATATCTGCCGCCGATACATCCTATAGGCAAAACTTTCAGGAAGGGAAAGAACAATTCCGTCAAATGCGCTCCGACCGATCCGGGAAGCCCGTGGGCGGTCGGCTCTGCCGAGGGGGGGCATAAGGCGGTGAACCCCCGGCTCGGCACGCTGAAGGACTTCCGCGAGTTCGTCGCACATGCCAGGAAGCACTCGCTCGAGGTCGCTTTAGACATAGCTTTCCAGTGCTCACCTGACCATCCGTACATGAAAGAGCATCCCGACTGGTTCACGTGGCGTCCCGACGGCACCGTCCAGTACGCGGAGAACCCTCCGAAGAAATACGAGGACATAGTCCATTTCAATTTTGACACTGCCGACCGGAAGGGCCTGTGGGAAGAGCTTAAGGGCATCTTTATTTTCTGGATCGAGCAGGGGGTAAAAATATTCCGCGTGGACAATCCGCATACAAAGCCTTTTGTATTCTGGGACTGGCTGATCGCCGAAGTCAGGAAAGAGCATCCGGATGTGATATTCCTGTCGGAAGCGTTCACCCGCCCGAAGGTGATGTACCGCCTGGCAAAAGCGGGGTTCAGCCAATCCTACACGTATTTCACCTGGCGGAACACCAAGCAGGAGTTCGTGGACTATTTGACCGAACTCACCCAGACCGACGTAGCCGAGTTCTTCCGCCCGAACTTCTGGCCGAACACGCCGGACATCCTTCCCGAGCACCTGCAGGTCGGCGGCAGGACAGCGTTCGCCATGCGCGCGGTGATGGCCGCGACGCTTTCGTCGAATTACGGCATCTACGGGCCGGCATTCGAGCTCTGCGTCAATACGCCGATCCAGGGCAGGGAGGAGTATCTTGACGCCGAGAAATACGAGATAAAGAGCTGGGATTGGGATGGGCCCGGCAATATCAAGGACCTGTTGGCGCGCCTGAACGCTATCCGCAGGGCGAATCCATGTCTTCAGATGACGCGCAATATCAGGTTCCTCGATATCAATAATGACCAGATGCTGGCGTACTATAAGGCCACCGGAGATTACTCCGATATCATCATCGTGGTCGTCAGTCTCGATCCGCGCAATGTCCAGTCGGGGTGGCTTGAGATACCCATAGGGGAGCTTGGGATAGATAAAGAGCGGCCCTTCATGGCTCAGGACCTTCTGAGCGACCAAAAATTCATCTGGCAGGGCGAGAAGAACTTCATCGAGCTCGATCCGGCGCGCTCGCCCGCGCATATAATCCGGGTGAGTAAGCAGCTTCGCCGTGAGCAGGATTTCGATTATTTCCTGTAGTTAACAGTTGTAGGGCCCCCTTTGAAGGTTCCCTGCAAATAATTATATTGACAAATATCCCTGTATCAATATAATATAGCCAGGTCAGCAGGTAGAATTTCCTCTCTATATTAACCAACTTCCGAGAGATTATTTCCTATAATAAGACCAGATGATGTCAAAAACACCCTTCTCTAACTACACCTCATAAGGCTTGCCGTGTAATGTCCAGGAAAATACTGTTCCTTATCGACGGAAACTCGTTCTGTTACAGGGCGTTCTACGCCATAAGGGCGCTTTCCAACTCGAAGGGCCAGCCTACGAACGCCGTGTACGGTTTCGTCACCATGCTGAACAAGATCGTCAGGGATAACAAGCCCGATATGCTGGCCGTGGCCTTTGATATGAAAGGGCCGACGTTCAGGCACAAGAAGTACGAGGAATACAAGATACACCGCAAGCCCATGCCCGATGAGCTGGTAGGCCAGATGTCTTATATAAAGCAGTTCGTCCAGGCCTCCAATATACCGCTTTTCGAAATGGAGGGTTTTGAGGCGGACGATGTCATCGCAACCGTCGCCACGAAGGCCAAGGCGCACGATATCGACACCTTCATAGTGACGGGAGATAAGGACGCGCTTCAGCTTGTCGATTCGCATATAAAGGTATTCAGCACGCACAAGGAGGGCTTGATCTACGACGCGGCCAGGGTCAAGGAGGCCTACGGCGTGGGGCCCGAGCATATACCTGATATCATGGCGCTGATGGGCGACGCGACCGACAATATCCCGGGCGTGCGCGGCATAGGCGAGAAGACGGCGATGGAGCTTATCGGCGAGTTTGGCTCGCTCGACAACCTGCTGAAGAACGTCGACAAGGTGAAAGGCGAGGCGAGGCAGAAGGCGCTGAAAGAGAACGCCCAGATGGCCGAGCTGAGCAGGGAGCTCGCCGTCGTCGACAGGGATGTGCCGGTCAAGATCAGCTTCAGGGAGCTGGAACTTAAAAGTCCGGACGCCCCGAGGCTTCTGGAGCTTTTTAAGGAACTGGAATTCAAGTCCTTCGTCAAGGAATTCACCCCCAAAGAGACGCTCGATTCCACGTACGAGCTCGTCGATGACGAGAAGTCGTTCAAAAAGCTCGTCTCCGAGCTTGCGGGGCAGAAAGAGTTCGCGTTCGATTTCGAGACGACAAGCGAAGACCCGATGCTGGCAGCGCCTGTCGGCGTGTCATTCTCGTGGAAGGTCGGGCATGCCCATTACGTGCCGATGAATAAATCCTTCGACGTGGATACCGTTTTGGGCGCGCTTAAGAAGGTGTTCGAAGATAAGGACATCTCGAAGATAGGCCAGAACATCAAGTACGAATATATCGTCCTCGCAAAGTGCGGCATAACGCTTGCGGGCGAGATCTTTGACACGATGGTCGCGTCATACGTCCTGAATCCGTCGAAACTGAACCACAACCTTGAAGACATCTCCATCGAATACTTACACCATAAGCTGACGACGCCTATCGAGGAGCTGATCGGCAAAGGCAAGAGCGCCATCACGATGGACAAGGTCGATGTGGACAAGGTGTGCGCGTATTGCTGCGAGGACTCGGACGTAACGCTGCGGCTTAAGAAGATCCTCGAGAAGGATATAGCCGCCAAGGGCCTGGATGAGCTTTTTTATAAAGTCGAGATGCCGCTTGCCAAGGTTTTGGCCCGGATGGAGATACACGGCGTATCGATCGATAAAGAGTACCTCTCGGAGCTCTCCGGGGAGATGGAGAAGAAGCTCGACAAGCTCACGAAGAAGATATATGAGATAGCGGGGGAGGAATTCAATATCAATTCGCCCAAACAGCTCTCCGTAATCCTCTTTGAAAAGCTCAAGCTGCCGATAGTGAAAAGAACAAAGACGGGCGTCTCGACGGACGAAGAGGTGCTCACCAAGCTCGCCGCTTCGCACAAGCTGCCGCACGCGTTACTTGAATACCGCCAGCTTGCCAAACTCAAATCTACGTACGTCGACGCTCTGCCGGCGCTTTTGAACCCGAAGACGCTCAGGATACACACATCTTTCAACCAGACAGTGACTGCTACGGGGAGACTTTCGTCGAGCGGGCCGAACCTGCAGAATATCCCGATAAAGACGGAGGAAGGCAGGAAGATCAGAAAGGCGTTCGTGCCGTCTGCCAAAGACCATGTCCTGCTCTCGGCGGATTACTCGCAGATAGAGCTCAGGATCCTGGCGCATATGTCGGGCGACAAGCATCTGGTCAAGGCGTTCAAGGACGGTCTCGACATCCATTCCTTCACCGCGAGCCTCGTCTTCGGCGTGAGTGAGAAAGATGTCACCTCCGAGATGCGCGGTATGGCCAAGACCGTGAACTTCGGCATCGTCTACGGCATGAGCCCCTACGGCCTGTCGCAGAGCCTGAATATCGACGTGAACAAGGCGAAAGAATTCATCGACGCGTATTTCGAGCGCTACCCGGACGTGAAGCAGTACATGGACTCTCTCGTCGCGGAGGCGCGGGAGAAGGGGTTCGTGACGACGATCCTGGGCCGGCGCCGTTATATCCCGGAGATAAACAGCCCCGATGCGAGGCTTAAGGCATTCGCCGAAAGGACGGCCATAAATACGCCGATCCAGGGTTCGGCGGCCGACATAATAAAAGTGGCGATGATATCCATCGATGAGGCCCTCGCGAAGAAGGCTCTCAAGACCGCGATGACGCTGCAGGTACACGATGAACTCGTATTCGACGTCCCCAGAAAAGAGCTCGAGGAAAGTTACCGGATAGTGCGGGACGGGATGGAGAACGTGATCAAACTGAAAGTCCCCGTCGAGGCGCACATAGAGGTGGGGAAGAACTGGCTCGAACAGGAGAAGTATAAGGGGTAATAATGGAGAAATTGAAGGTTCTTTTCGCGACGAGTGAAGCCGTGCCGTTCGCCAAGACGGGAGGCCTGGCGGATGTCGCGGGCAGCCTGCCGGCCGCCCTCGCGGAGCTCGGCGTCGACGTGCGCGTGATAATGCCGAAGTACCGCTCGGTAAAGGTGTCCGGCAGCGAAACGACCGTCGGCAGGAATGTTCACCCTGTGAGAATTACTAAAGACTCCGCTTCGAAAATGGATATTTCTAACAGGGTAAAGGTGTGGTTCGTCGAGAACGCCGACTATTACGACAGGAAAGAACTATACGGCGACAAGTTCGGAGACTATGCCGATAACCTCGACCGTTTCTCGTTCTTCTCGAGGCAGGTCCTCGAGCGGTGCATCAAGGAGAATTTCAAGCCCGACATCATACATTGTAACGACTGGCATACCGCGCTCGTGCCCGTATACCTGAATACCGTCTATAAATACGACCCGTTCTTCGCGAAGACACGCACGCTCTTTACGATCCATAATATCGCGTACCAGGGGCTCTTTGCCAAAGAGGAGTTCCCTAAGATGGGGCTTGACTGGGCGCTCTTCCACATACACTATTTCGAGTTTTACGGCAAAGTGAACCTGATGAAGGCCGGCATCGTCTATGCCGACGCGGTCAGCACCGTGAGCCCGTCCTACGCTAAAGAGATAGTGACGCCCGAATTCGGCTGCGGCCTCGAGGGCGTCCTGCAGACAAGGGCCAGCAACCTGTATGGCATCCTGAACGGCATAGATTACGGCATCTGGGATCCCGCGACCGATACCGGGATATCCAGGAACTATTCGGCCGAAAGCCCGGACGATAAATATATCAACAAGGAAGCGCTCCAGAAGGAGCTCGGCCTGAAGGTCGACAGCGATATCCCGATGATAGGGATGATATCGCGGCTTGCCGACCAGAAGGGGATGGACCTGCTGGCGAAGATCATCGGCGACATCCTGAACAAGAAGATACAGCTGGTCATCCTGGGCACCGGAGACCGGCGGTATCACGTCCTGCTCGAGAAGATGGCCAGGGCGCACCCGAAGAACGCGTCGATGAACCTGAAGTTCAATATGGTCCCCGCGCAGAAGATCTACGCGGGTGCCGACATGTTCCTGATACCGTCGAAGTACGAGCCGTGCGGCCTCAGCCAGATGATATGCTTCAAGTACGGCACCGTCCCCATCGTCAGGCGGACAGGGGGCCTGAAGGATAGCGTCCACGAATTCGACACGAAGACGAAGAAGGGCTCGGGCTTCACGTTTGCCGAGTATAAGCCGGAGGCTTTCTTCTCGGCGATCAAGAAGGCCCTCAGCGCCTACCAGGGTAAGGACCAGTGGCGCGTGCTCGTCAAGAACGTGATGGCGCTCGATTTTTCATGGGAAGTGTCGGCGAAAGAATACGTGAGGCTGTATAGTAAGATAGAGCGTTTGCCGGCGGGAACACCGACGCCGTAGGCGGACAAAGGCACGCATGAAAGTAATCGGCTTGACAGGCTCGTTCGGGACCGGCAAGACGTTCGTGGCGTCGGTCTTCAGGTCGCTCGGCGCCAGGGTGCTCGACGCCGACAGAATAGCGCGCGATTGCCTGAAGAAGGGAAGGCCGGCGTACTCGAAGGCGGTCAGGGCATTTGGCGATCAGATCCTCGGCTCACGCGGCACTATCGCGCGATCCAGGCTCGCGGCCATAGTCTTCGCGGACAGGAAGGCGCTCACGAAGCTCGAGAGGATAGTCCATCCCGAAGTGATCGGGGTGATAAAGAAAAATATACAGAAGTCCCGACCGGCGGATGTGATCGTCATAGACGCCCCGCTGCTTGTCGAGGCGAAGGCATTGGGCCTCGTCGATAAGCTGGTCGTAGTGAAGTGTTCAAAAAAAAGGCAGATAGAAAGATGCGTAAGAAAGCACAGGATCAAAAAGGAAGAAGTGCTGAAGAGGGTAGCGAACCAGATGTCGTTGAAGAAGAAAATACGGATGGCGGACTTCGTGATAGACAGCGACAGATCGAAGTCCAGGACGAGAAGCCAGGCGGAAAGGGTATGGGAGGAGATCGTATGGAGATAGCGGAACTCAAGACGATGAGCATCGTCGAGCTGACGAAGCTCGCCAAGGACTTGAACGTCAACGGCGTGAGCGGCCTGAAGAAACAGGACCTGATATTCAAGATCCTGCAGGCCAAGACCGAGAAGGAGGGCCTGATATTCGGCGTGGGTGTCCTCGAGATACTCCCGGACGGGTTCGGGTTCCTGCGGAGCCCCGACTATAACTACCTGCCCGGCCCCGATGACATATACGTCTCACCGTCGCAGATACGGCGTTTCACCCTGAGGACCGGCGACACGGTCAGCGGCCAGATCCGCCCCCCGAAAGAGGGCGAGCGGTATTTCGCGCTGCTGAAGGTCGAGGCCGTGAACCTCGGCAATCCGGACGAGGCGAAGGACAAGACGCTCTTTGACAACCTGACGCCGCTCTACCCGAACGAGCGTTTTCTGCTCGAGCACGACCCGAAGGACATCTCGATGAGGGTGATGGACCTCCTGACCCCCGTCGGGAAGGGCCAGAGGGGGCTGATCGTCGCGCCGCCGTACAGCGGCAAGACGGTGCTGCTGCAGAAGTTCGCCAACGCCATAACGACGAACTATCCGGAATCCGTGCTCATAGTGCTCCTCATTGATGAGCGCCCCGAAGAAGTCACCGATATGCAGCGCTCGGTGAAAGGCGAGGTGATAAGCTCGACGTTCGATGAGCCGTCCGAGCGCCACATACAGGTCGCCGAGGTCGTCCTCGAGAAGGCCAAGAGGCTGGTCGAGTGCAAGAAGGACGTCGTGATACTCCTGGACTCGATCACGAGACTGGCGCGCGCGTACAACTCGTGCGTACCGCATTCCGGCAAGATCCTCTCGGGCGGCGTCGATTCGAACGCGCTGCAGAAGCCGAAGCGCTTCTTCGGAGCGGCCCGTAACATAGAGGAGGGCGGCAGCCTCACGATCATCGCGACCGCGCTCGTCGATACGGGTTCGAGGATGGATGAAGTCATCTTCGAAGAGTTCAAGGGCACCGGCAACATGGAGCTCCAGATGGACCGTAACCTCTTCCAGAAGAGGATCTACCCGGCCATTGATATAAAACGCTCGAACACGAGGAAGGAAGAGCTGCTCGTCCACCCCGATGAGCTGAAGCGCATCTGGCTGATGAGAAAAGTCTTGAACGAGCTCAACAGCGACGAGGCGATGCAGCTCCTCATCGAGAAGTTATCGAAGACGAAAACGAACGCGGAATTTTTGATGTCAATGAACCAGAAATAAAGGGGAGGGATAAGGAAGTGAAAGAGAAAACGCATCCTGACTACAAAGAGACGACGATCGTCTGCGTCTGCGGCGAGGTGATAAAGACGCGCTCGACGAAACAGAACATCCACGTCGACCTGTGTTCGAAGTGCCATCCGTTCTTCACCGGCAAGCAGAAGCTGGTCGACGCCGCCGGGCGCGTCGAGAAATTCTCGAAGAGGTACGCGGGCAAGGTAAAGCCGGCGAAGGGCAAGGCGAAGGCCGAGCCGGCGGCAGAAGAGGCGCAGCCCCAGGAAGGCGCCGCGCCGGAGAAATCCGAGTAAGAGAAGCATGATAGATAAATTAGCCGCGGAGAAGAAGGATCGTTTCGATGAGCTGCAGGCGCTGCTGGCGGACCCGAAGGTCATCGCCAACAATGCCGAGTACCAGGCGCGCGCCAAGGAACTCGCGCTCCTGACGCCGCTCGTGAACGAGTACAGGAACTTCCTCAAGACCGGCGCCGATCTGAAGGACCTCGAGAAGGTCCTCCACGACAAGACCCACGATAAGGAGTTCATCGTCCTCGTTGAAGAGGAGAAGCACAGGCTGGTGAAGGCGCTCGCTGAAAGCAGGTCGCGTCTCGAGGACCTTATACTCGAGGAAGAGTCGGGAGGGGAGCGGGGCATCATACTCGAGATACGCGCCGGCACCGGCGGGCTCGAGGCGAGCCTGTTCGCGGGGGACCTGCTGCGCATGTATTCAAAGTACGCGGCGAAGAACGGATGGAAGGTGGAGCTGATCGACTCGAGCACGAGCGAGAAGGGCGGCTACAAGGAAGTGATCTGCTCTATCTCCGGCGGCGGCGTCTATGGCAGTATGAAGTTCGAGAGCGGCACCCACCGCGTGCAGCGCGTGCCGGAGACCGAGGCGAGCGGCAGGATCCACACCTCCGCCGCGACCGTCGCGGTGCTGCCGGAAGTCGAGGACGCGGATATCGTGATACGGCCCGAGGACCTCAGGATCGATGTCTTCAGGTCGGGCGGCGCCGGCGGGCAGGGCGTGAACCGGACCGATTCGGCCGTACGGCTGACGTATATTCCGACCGGGATGGTCGTCACCTGCCAGGATGAGCGCTCACAGCTCAAGAACAAGTCCAAGGCCATGAAGGTCCTGAGGGCGCGCATTTTCGATGCGCGGGAGCGCGAGCGCGTTGAAAAAAGAGCGCAATCGCGGCGCTCGCAGGTCGGCACCGGGGACCGCTCCGAGAAGATCAGGACGTATAATTTTCCCGACAGGCGTATCACGGACCACAGGATAGGTTTCACCACCCATAACCTTGAAGGCGTTCTCGAGGGGGACATGGACGAGCTCATACGCGCGCTTAAGGAAGAGGAGCGCAGGCTTAGGCTCAAGGCGGCGACATTATGAACCCCGTGAGACCTTATGATATTGCTCAGGATAGAAATAAATACAATGAGTATGGGAGGCCTAACGGGGTGAAGACAATAGAGCCGTACACGCCGGTCCAGTACATAATAGGTAAGACCGAGTTCTGCGGGCTGGATTTTATGGTCAATGAAGACGTCCTCATACCGCGGCCGGAGACGGAAGGGCTGGTCGGGGCGGCGGTAAGTATATTAAACGCTTCACGCTCCACGCTCCACGCTCCACGGATCCTCGATCTGTGCACCGGCTCGGGTAATATAGCAATATCATTGATGGTTCGACTGAGCTCACCATCAACCCTGAGCGAAGTCGAAGGGTTGACAAAAGTCCTAACTAATTGTAAAATAGTCGCTTCTGACATTTCGGAAGCGGCCCTCGGCGTAGCCAGGCGGAATGCCGCCCGGCACGGCCTTTCCGACCGGATCGCGTTCGTCAAAAGCGACCTGTTCGGCAGTATCGAAGGCTTATTTGATATGATAGTATCAAACCCTCCTTACATAGCGCGGCACGAATTCCAAACGCTGCAGCCGGAGGTGCTGAAGGAGCCTGCCCTCGCGCTGGACGGCGGCGAGGATGGGCTCGATTTCTACAGGCGGATAATGTCAACCGCGCACCTGTACTTGAGACACGGCGGCGCGCTGGTGATGGAGATAGGGTTCGGCCAGCGCCCGGCGATCGAAGGGATAATCGAGCGGTCCGGCGCCCTCAAGGTCTCGGAGGTGAAGAAAGATTTTAACGGCATAGAAAGAGTCATCACAGCGCGATGGATAAATTAGTTATAGAGGGCTTCAAGACCCTGAAGGGCAGCGTCACCATAAGCGGCGCGAAGAACGCGTCGCTGCCGATACTCGCCGCGTGCCTCTTGACCGACGATAAGTGCGTGATCAAGAATGTGCCGTGCCTGCGCGATATCACGACGATGCTGAAGATATTCAAGAACCTCGATGTGCGCTCACGCCA
>Ga0315276_10006590_pt1 | contig 10703 bp, 2 predicted proteins | sample YL17G05_0_MG_FD_204542 | JGI IMG/M metagenome (GOLD analysis project Ga0315276, IMG submission 204542) | Sediment microbial communities from Yellowstone Lake, YNP, Wyoming, USA - YL17G05_0 | ecosystem: Environmental > Aquatic > Freshwater > Lake > Sediment | place: USA: Wyoming | collected... | reverse complement strand
TCGACGAGGAGGGCCGCCAGCGCGAGATTGCCAGCAGCTGGCTGCGCCAGCGCAACCCCTGGGAGATTCCGCGCGACGACGCACGTTACGTCATCCGCTTCGGCGGCCGCTGCGTCGCGGCCAACGACGCGCAGGGCCGCATGCGCTACCGCTGGGTGGACACCCAGAATATCTGGGCGGTCGGCTTCGACCTGCTGATCCCCGGCAATCGCAGCCCGACGGTGAACCACCTGCGGCTGTGGTCGGGCCGCGCGATCGCGCCGTTCAACGTCGAGCGCTTCAATGCCGGCCGGCACTCCGAGGCCGCGGCCGAACAGGTCGACGCCAAGAACGTCTCGCGCATCCTCTACCCGGACGACACGACGCCGCAGGGCAAGGAACTGCGCTTTAAGCAGCAGTATTTCTTCGTCAGCGCCAGCCTGCAGGACATCCTCGCGCAGCACCTGGCGGAAGGCCGCAGCTTCGAGGACCTGCCGGACGCGGTCGCGATCCAGCTGAACGACACTCATCCGGCGCTCGCGATCCCGGAACTGATTCGCCTGCTGGTGGACGAGCACGAGCTCGAGTGGGAGCGCGCCTGGGCGCTCACGCAGCGGGTGTTTTCGTACACCAATCACACGCTGCTGCCCGAAGCGCTCGAAGTCTGGCCCATCAACTTCTTCGAGCGCCTGCTGCCGCGTCACCTGCAGATCATCTATCTGATCAATCGCGCGCTGCTGGACGAGATTTCAACCCGGTATCCGGACGACCACGACCGCCGCCGCCGCATGTCGCTGATCGACGAGAGCAGCGGGCGCATGGTGCGCATGTCGCACCTCGCCGTGGTCGCGAGCCACACCGTGAACGGCGTCGCCAGGCTGCATTCGGACCTGATGACGAAGAGCATTTTTGCGGACTTCGATGGCTTCTACCCCGGGCGCTTCACGAATGTGACCAATGGCATTGCCGTGCGCCGCTGGCTCAAGCAGTCGAACGCCGGGCTCTCCGCGCTGCTCACGGAGCGGCTCGGGCACGCGTGGGAAAACGACCTCGAGGAACTCGAGCTCCTGCGGTCGGCGGCGGACGAACCCGCGTTCCGCGAGCGGTTCCGTGCGATCAAGCTCGAGAACAAGCAGCGGCTCGCCGGCGTCATCCAGCGGCGCGTCGGCGTGGACGTCGATCCGGCGTCGCTGTTCGACGTGCAGGTGAAGCGAATCCACGAGTACAAGCGGCAGTTGCTCAACCTGCTGCACCTGATCTCGCGTTACCACCGGCTGCGCGCGAACCCGGATGCCTACGCCGTGCCGCGCACCGCGATCTTCGCCGGCAAGGCCGCGCCCGGCTACGTGATGGCGAAGTCCATCATCAAGCTGATCAATAACGTCGCGCAGATCGTCAACGCCGACAGGTCGATCCAAGGCAAGCTGCGGGTGATCTTTCTCCCCGACTACGACGTCTCGCTCGCGCAGCGCATCATGCCGGCGGCCGACCTTTCGGAGCAGATCTCGACCGCGGGCATGGAAGCCTCGGGCACCGGCAACATGAAGCTGTCGCTGAACGGCGCGCTGACGATCGGCACGCTCGATGGCGCCAACATCGAGATCCGCGAGCAGGTCGGTGCGGACAACATCTTCATCTTCGGCCTGACGGCGGCCGAGGTCGAAGCGCAGCGCCGCAAGGGGTATTCCCCTGCGCGCCTGGCGCCGGCGAACCCGGACCTCAATCTCACGCTCGAGATGATCGACAGCGGCTTCTTCAGCCCGGGCAACCTGGCCGACGGCAAGCCGATCGTGGACCGGCTGCTGAGCGAGGGCGAGCCGTTCTTCGTGCTCGCGGATTACGCGGCGTACGTCGCAGCCCAGGACGCGGTGGATGCACTGTACCTGCAGCCGGACGAGTGGAGCCGCAAGGCCGTCATCAACACGCTCAGCATGGGCACGTTCTCGAGCGACCGCAGCATCCGCGAGTACGCCCAGCGCATCTGGCGCATCAAACCGGTGCTGTAAGGACCCTCACCCCAACCCTCTCCCGCTGACGCAGGAGAGGGAGCGGATCCACCTCTCCCACTTCAGTGGGAGAGGTCGCCCGCAGGGCGGGTGAGGGGTAGACTCCGCCGGTGGCCGGCAAGCCCAAACTGACCGCTGCGGAGATCGAGGCGCTGCTCAATGCACGCCACCCGCAGCCGCGTTCGCTGCTCGGCTACCACGAGTTCGCGCGCAAGGACGACGCGCCGGTCTGCAAGGTCCGGGTGCTCGAACCGGACGCCGAGAGCGTCGCGGTGCAATGGGAGGACGGCGGCACGGCCACGCCGCTCGCCTGCATCGACGCGCGTGGGCTGTTCGAGGGTCGCGTGCCGCACCGCCGGCCGCTGCATCCGTATCGGCTCCTCATCCGCTATCGCAACGGCACCGAGCTCAGCAAGCACGATCCGTACTATTTCGCGCCGCAGCTCACCGATTTCGACCTCTACCTCTTCGGTGAGGGCAACCACTACTCGATCTACCGCAAGCTCGGCGCGCACCCGGCCACGATCGACGGCCTTACGGGTACGCACTTTGCCGTGTGGGCGCCGAACGCCGAGCGCGTCAGCGTCGTTGGCCCGTTCAATCTCTGGGATGGGCGCAAGCATGCCCTGCAGGTGCGCGGCAGTTCCGGCATCTGGGAGCTGTTCATACCCGACGCCGGTCCGGGCACCGCCTACAAGTTCGAAATCCGTACCCGGGCGGGCCAGACGATCCTGAAAGCGGATCCCTACGGCTTTGCGATGCAGCTGCGGCCCGACAACTGCTCGCTGGTGACCTCGCTCGAGGGTTACGTGTGGGCGGACGATGCCTGGATGGGCTCGCGCGCCGCGGTGAACCCGCTGCAGCGCCCGATCAACATCTACGAAGTGCATCCCGCGTCGTGGCGGCGCGACTACGGCCGTTCGCCGCAATTCCTGAACTGGTCGGAGATCGCCGACGAGCTGATCCCATACGTGCGTGACATGGGCTACACGCACATCGAGCTGATGGGTATCGCCGAGCATCCGTTCGACGGCTCGTGGGGCTACCAGGTCGTGGGTTACTACGCGCCCACCGCTCGCTTCGGCACGCCGCAGGACTTCATGCGGTTCGTGGACCGCTGCCACCAGGCCGGCATCGGCGTGATCATGGACTGGGTGCCGGCGCACTTCCCGCGTGACGCGCACGGCCTCGCGGAGTTCGACGGCTCGAGCCTCTACGAGCACGCCGACCCGCGCCTCGGCGAGCACGCCGACTGGGGCACCAAGATCTTCAACTACGGGCGGCACGAAGTTCGAAATTTCCTGGTCGCGAATGCGCTTTACTGGCTCGACCACTATCACCTCGATGGCCTGCGGGTGGATGCGGTCGCCTCGATGCTGTACCTCGATTACAGCCGCAAGCCCGGCGAGTGGGTGCCGAACCGCCACGGCGGCCGCGAGAACCTCGATGCGATCGACTTCCTGCGCCAGCTCAACATCGCCGTCGGCCGGTTGCACCCGGGCGCGATGATGTTCGCGGAGGAGTCCACTGCATTCCCGGGAGTGACCCAGCTCGCGCACCTGGGCGGACTGGGCTTCCACTTCAAGTGGAACATGGGCTGGATGAACGACACGCTGCGCTACGCGTCGCTCGACCCGATCTACCGCCGGCACGAGCATCACCTGGTCACGTTCTCGTTCATGTACGCCTGGTCCGAGAAATTCGTGCTGCCGATCTCCCACGACGAGGTCGTGCACGGCAAGGGCTCGCTGCTCGCCAGGATGCCGGGCGACGAATGGCAGAAGCGCGCGAACTATCGCTGGTTTCGGGCCTACATGACGGCTCACCCCGGCAAGAAGCTGCTCTTCATGGGCTGCGAATTCGGCCAGTACCGCGAGTGGCGCGACGAGCACTCCCTCGACTGGCACCTGCTCGAGGATCCGCGGCACAAGGGATTGCAGGAGCTCAACCGCGAGCTGAATCGCCTGTACGCAAGCCTGCCGGCGCTGCATGTGGGCGATGCTGATCCGACCGGGTTCGCGTGGATCGACCTGCACAACGCCGACCACAGCATCTTTGCATTCCTGCGCCGCGATCCGGACGATCCCTCCGCGGCGCCCATCGTGTGCGTCTTCAACTGCACGCCAGTGCCGCGCGACGACTACTGGATGGGCGTGCCTGAAGCAGGCGCCTACGCGCGCATCCTCGATTCCGACGAGGCCCGCTTCGGCGGCGCCTCGTACAACCGTCAGGACCGCGTCGCGAGCGAGCAGCAGCCGAGCCACGGCTACCCCTTCCGCCTCCGACTCAACCTGCCGCCGCTGGGCGCGCTTTTCTACCAGCTCGCCCGCTGAACCGGCCATGCAGCTGTGTCCGTTCGGCAGCGATTGGCGAGGACTCGCGTGATGTCGGTGGAAGGCGACCCGACGACCGCAGCGATTGCACCCTACCTCGAGGCTGGCTTGCCGCAGCCGCTCGGTGCCGACCGCACGGGCCGCGGCACCAACTTCGCCGTCTTCTCCGCGCATGCCGAGCGGGTCGAGTTGTGCCTCTTCGATCCGACGGGACAGACCGAGCTGGTACGCATTGCTCTGCCGGGGCGGACCGGCGACATCTGGCATGGCTTCCTGCCTGCGCGCTTCGGCGATCCGGGGCTCCTGTACGGCTACCGGGTGCATGGGCCCTACCAGCCCTCGGACGGTCATCGCTTCAATCCGGCGAAGCTGCTCATCGATCCCTGCGCGCTCGCCCTGCACGGCGATCTCACCTGGCATCCAGCGCTCATCGGTGCGGAGGCGGGTAACGACTGGCTGCCCGATGGTGCCGACAGCGCTCCCTATGTGCCGAAGTGCCGCGTGATCGACGGCGATTTCGACTGGGGCGGCGTGCGGTCGCCGAACGTGCCGTGGCGGGACACGATCATCTACGAGCTGCACGTCAAGGGATTCACGCAGCGCCACCCGGACGTGCCGGAGCAGCTGCGCGGCAAGTACCTGGGCCTCGCCGAACCGGCGGTGCTCGACTACCTGAAGAAACTGCGCGTCACCACCGTCGAGCTGATGCCCGTGCAGGCGTTCGCAGCCGAGAAGTTCCTCGTCGACCGCGGCCTCACCAATTACTGGGGCTACAACTCGCTCGCGTGGTTCGCGCCCGACGCCCGCTACGCAGTGACCGACGCGGTGAGCGAATTCAAGACGATGGTCCGGGCACTGCACGGCGCCGGTCTCGAGGTGATCCTCGACGTCGTGTTCAATCACACCGCCGAGGGCAACCAGGAGGGGCCGACGCTGAGCCTGCGCGGGTTCGACAACGAGGCCTACTACCGGCTGTTCCCGCACGACCGCGCCACCTACAAGAACTTCACCGGCTGCGGCAACACAGTGAGGTTCGACCATCCCGGCGTGCGTGCACTGGTGCTCGACTGCCTGCGCTACTGGGTGACGGAAATGCAGGTCGACGGCTTCCGCTTCGACCTCGCGCCGGTGCTCGGGCGGGACTCGAGCGGCTACAGCCTCAATGCGCCGTTCTTCGCGGCGCTGCGCTCCGACCCCGTGCTCTCGTACGTGAAGGTGATCGCCGAACCCTGGGACGCCGGGCCCGGCGGCTACCAGCTCGGCCACTTTCCCGCCGGCTGGTCGGAATGGAACGACCGCTATCGCGACACCGTGCGCGCATTCTGGCGAGGTGATCGTCCGCTGGTTGGCAGTTTCGCGGAACGCTTCGCCGGCTCGAGCGACTTGTTCCGGCAGGGCGGGCGGAAACCGACGGCGAGCGTCAACTACGTGGCCGCGCACGACGGCTTCACGCTGTACGATACCGTCGCCTACAACCATCGGCACAACGAGGCCAACCTCGAGGACAACAAGGACGGGCACGCGCATAACCTGAGTGACAATTGCGGCGTCGAGGGCCCGACGGACGATCCGGCGGTGCTCGGGCTGCGTGCGCGGCAGATGCGCAACCTGCTCGCCACGGTTTTCCTCTCGCAGGGCGTGCCGATGCTGCTCGCGGGTGACGAGTTCGCCCGGACGCAATGGGGCAACAACAACGCCTACTGCCAGGACAATGAGCTCAGCTGGGTCGACTGGACCCAGCTCGAGCGCAACGCGGCGCTGGCTGAGTTCGCCCACTGGCTCATCGACTTGCGGCGTTCCCGGCTCTGGCTGCGCCGCGACACGTTCCTCAAGGGCTCGCAGCGCGCCGCTGCCGCACGCGACGTCGCCTGGCTGCACCCTTCCGGCCGCGACATGAGCGATGCCGACTGGAACGACCCCGGGTTGCGCGCGCTTGCGGTGCTGATGAATGCCGGCGCGGCCGCTGCGAAGAAGTCCGGCGCACAGGGTGATCTGCTGATCGTCTTCAACGCGGACGAGGCCGCAACCAAGATGACGCTGCCGCACGCATCCCAAGGAGACCAGTGGCGGGTGCTGTTTGACACGACCGATGAATCGCCGGCTCCGTCGGAGCGTATTTTGCGACGCAACGAAACGCTCGAAATCGGGCCGCGCAGCACCGCATTGCTGGAATCGTGCAGCGCGTAGCGCCGCCGCAACAAGCGCAGCGCCGGCGGATCGCAAGAGTCCGCATTAGACACAGCCTGTACAAGGGTTTTCAGCTCTTGCGAAACGGCGTGGTTTAGTGGCATCGTCACGCAGGGTCCGTACCCCGCCAGACACAAAGACGAGGCGGACTTGCTGGGAGTTCGTCGGAGTCGTTGGGGGAGTGCTCTGATCTGCTGATCCGCCGCTTGACCCCGGGAGTGTGTGTCAATGTCGCGCTATTTCCGTAATGCCTTGAAGTTCTCCGTACCGTCTCTGCTCGTGTCCGTCGCCTTGTCGGGTTGCGGCTCAGGCAGCGGCGGCAGCGCCAATCTCGACCAGGGCTCTGGCGGCGCCGTAACCGTCGAGAAGCCGGTCACGGTGACGACGACCTTCGACTACAGCGCGCCGCTCAGTTACTTCGTGGTCGGCACCCCGCCGATCCACGCGCGCTTCCTCGGCGGCGTCGCAAACAACAACGGCGCCTGGATCGTCAAGTCCGGCACGACGGCAACGATCAATTTCGCGACGCCGGCCGATGCGGTGAAGTTCGACGCGAAGGACAACTACACGGTTGCCGGCGTCGGGACCGGCGCCAATAAGACCAGCGTGGCTCCGGCGCGCAAGATGGATCCGCCGTTCGATGCCCCCATGTTCGTCCGTGGCTCGGTGCGTGGTGACTGGGCGGCCACCGAAGAGAACACCCTCCTGCCGACCGCCAGCGACAACATCTTGGCGCTGACGATGCCGCTCGACCCCGGCGTCTATTCCTTCAAGATCGCCGATGCTGGCTGGACCGCCGCGACGAATTGCGGACAGACGGTCAAGAACGATCCGGTCCCGCTCGGCTCCGCGTTCAACATGCTCTGCGGCAGCAGTTCGCAGGACATGCAGATCACCATCGCCACGAAGGCGGATTACACCTTCACGTTCGATGCGACGGGCGCCGACAAGACCAAGGCGAAAGTCACCGTTGCCAAGTTCACCAGCGGCGGCGGCGGTGGCACCGAGCCCCCGCCGGTCCTGGACAGCGGCGAGATCCGCATTTACGGCATCGACATCACGGTCCCCGGTTCACCCGAGAAACTGCTCAAGACCGTCAAGGGCACCGGCACACTCTCGGTCGACATGGCCCAGGAAGGCGGTAAGCCACGCATCACGCACATCGAGATCCAGAACCTCGGCAACGCCGGCGACATCGGCATCGAGGACTTCACCTGGACCTCGAACCCGCAGTTCTCGCCGGCCGCTTCGCCGGTGGACGTCTACTACCGGCGTGCCACGGGAGGTTACGCCGCAACGTCCGTTTCGATCGGCGGCAAGTCGTATACCTGCGCCCCGACGACCGACAGCGCCTTCGGCTGCGTCGTGAAGGGCGTGCCGCTGTACCCTTACCAGAACGTCAGCATGTCCGTCACGAACGGCTCGGGCACGCCCGAGACGATCGTCTTCAACACCGACACGGCCACGCAACCGGTCTTCGCCTTCTCGGGCGTGCCCGAAGCGCGTCTCGGAACGCCGGGCCAGAGCGGGCAGGCGGCGGCCCTGCCGGCCGCCAACGAAGTCCTGCTGTTCTACAAGCGGGCGGACGCCAAGTACACCGGCTGGGGAGTGCACCTGTTCCCGAAGGATCCGGCCGGCGCCGACTGGACGACCTGGGCCGGCCCGCTGCTGCCCGAGGGCGTCGACCCGGCCTACGGCGCGTACTTCCGCATCAAGCTGCCGCAGAACGCGAACCCGAAGTACAGCAACAACCCGCCATCGGCCGCGGCGTTCCCGAACGTGCTCGGCTTCATCATCCACAACGGCGACACGAAGGACCCGGGCCTGGATCAGGAGATCCGCATCGCCCAGGACGGCAACATGGTGTTCGTGGTGTCCGGCGTCACCGACGTCAGTTCCACGCCGCAGTTCTTCAGCATCGTCAAGCCGGTCAATTACGCCGCCCACTGGGTCACGAAGGACACGCTGCTGTACAAGCCGGCAGCCGGCGTCACGAAGGTCGAGTTGCTCTGGTCGCCGGACGCGTCGCTCACCAACAACGTGGCGGGCGGATTCAACGGCAACTACTCGACCGTGCAGCTCTCCGCAGGCACGAATCCGCAGATTCCTTACCTGAAGGATCTTTCGACCTGGCCGGGGTATACGCTGCCGGCCGCCGCGGGCGCGAACGCCGCCGCCATTGCGCGATCTCAGGTCTACGTCGTTGGCCTGGATGCGAAAGGCGTCATCCAGTCGGTGACGCGCGCCCAGATCAATGGCGCGCTCGACGACTTGTATGCAACCGCTGCAAAGAACGTGGTCCTCGGCCCGTCGTATTCGGGCGGCGTGCCCAGCCTGAAGGTCTGGGCGCCGACTGCGGTGCTCAATCCGGGCGTGTCGGTCCAGCTGTACAACGCAGATGGCTCGTCGCACGGGAGCCCGGTGCCGATGACGCTCGACCCGGCCACCGGCGTGTGGAGCGTGACCGGCGACTCGAGCTGGAACCGCCTGTTCTACACGTACACGCTCAAGGTCTACAGCAACTACGGCGACACGCTGTTGACCAACACGGTGTCCGACCCGTATGCCGTGAGCGGCTCGTTCGACGGCGCGCGCAGCCAGATCGTCAACCTCGATGACCCGGACCTCAAGCCCAGCGGCTGGGACGCGCTGGCCAAGCCCGCTATCGCTGCGCCCGAAGACATCGTGCTGTACGAGCTGCACGTGCGCGACTTCAGCATCGCGGACACGACCGTGCCCGCCGCCGATCGCGGCAAGTACACGGCGTTCGACGATGCCGGCACCAACGGCCGCAAGCATCTGGAGTCCCTCGCGGCCGCAGGCATGACGCACGTGCACATCCTGCCGGCGTTCGACATCGCGAGCGTGCCGGAGAATCCGGCCGATCGCGTCGACATCGACGACCCGGTACAGAAGCTCTGCGACAAGGTCGCGGTTGCGGCGAGTCTCTGCTTCAATCCGGCGAACGGCTCGAAAACCATCCGCCAGTTGCTGACGGAGATCACCGCCTCCGGCCCGACATCGCTCGATCAGCAGCAAATCGTCGCCTGGATGAGCGAGATCGACGGCTTCAACTGGGGCTACGACCCGCAGCACTACGGTTCGCCCGAGGGCAGCTACGCGACCGATGCCAACGGCGAGCGGCGCGTCCTCGACTTCCGGCGCATGGTGAAGGGGCTCGCGGACGCCGGCCTGCATACCGTGATGGACGTCGTCTACAACCACACCGCGCAGAGCGGGATGGGCGAGAAGTCGGTCTTCGACAAGGTCGTCCCGGGCTACTACCAGCGTCGTGACATCACCACCGGCAACGTGCTGAACCAGCAGTGCTGCAACGACATGGCCACCGAGTGGCAGATGTCCGAGAAGATGATGTTCGACACCGCGCTGCGGTGGGTGCGCGACTACAAGGTCGACGGCTTCCGCTTCGACATCATGGCGGGCCACACGCTCGACCAGATGCAGCGCCTGCTGCAGGCGACCAAGGTCGTGTCCGGCAACCCGAACTTCTACATCTACGGCGAGGGCTGGAACACCGGCGGCGGCACGGACGACAAGCGCTACGTCTCGGCACGCCAGGACAACCTCGGCGGCACCGGCATCGGCAGCTTCAACGACCGCATCCGCGACGCGGTGCGGGGTGGCGGCTGCTGCGACAGCGGCGCCAGCCTCGTCACGGCCCAGGGCGTGATCAGCGGTCTGTGGTACGACCCGAACTCGGTGAATTCCGGCTCGACGTCCGAGCGGGCCTCCCTGCTCAGTTCGGCGGACCGCATCCGTGCAGCCATGGCCGGCGGACTCAAGTCGTACAGGTTCGAGAACAGTTCCGGCGCGATCGTGGCCGGCTCGACCGTCGGCGGCTACACCAACGATCCGCAGGAACTGGTGAACTACGTCGAAAGCCACGACAACCAGACGCTCTGGGACATCAGCCAGTTCAAGCAGCCGGCCGGCACGCCGACGGCGGTGCGCGTGCGCGCGCAGAACGTCGGCACGTCGATGGTGCTGCTTGCCCAGGGCGTGCCGTTCATCCAGGCCGGGCAGGAAATGCTGCGGTCCAAGTCGACGGACGCGAACTCCTACAACTCCGGCGACTGGTTCAACGAGATCGACTGGACGCTGGCCACGTCGAAGTGGGCCGTCGGTTTGCCGCCGCAACGCGACAACTCCGGCAGCAAGGCCCAGGCGATCAGCGTGC
>Ga0315276_10006587_pt1 | contig 10705 bp, 5 predicted proteins | sample YL17G05_0_MG_FD_204542 | JGI IMG/M metagenome (GOLD analysis project Ga0315276, IMG submission 204542) | Sediment microbial communities from Yellowstone Lake, YNP, Wyoming, USA - YL17G05_0 | ecosystem: Environmental > Aquatic > Freshwater > Lake > Sediment | place: USA: Wyoming | collected... | reverse complement strand
GCCGGATCAGGCGGCCCGTCGTCCGTCTCCACCGGGATCGGCTCGTGACGGTAGTGCGTGCGGAGGTGAAGGTCGGGCACCGCCGCCTGCATGTGGGCCGTGAGCGAATCGGCGAACTCCATGGCCGAAGTGATGCGGTCGTACTCGTGCGCCTTGTAGCGCTTCTGGATCGCCTTGGTCAGCACTTTGGCGCGGTCGGGGAAGACGTAGTAGCGCTCCACCCGGTCGCAGAGGGTGTCGACCACCGCGCGACGTGTGGCGGCGTCGATCGTCATGTCGGGCTGGCCGGGCGCCGGCGGCGCCTGGGCCAGGGCCGCCGAAGCGAGGAGCGAGGCGCCCAGCGCCAGGGCGCAGGCGTAGAGACGAGGTCCCATCGAGAAGCCTCCGGTCGTTGAAGGGGGTAGCGCCGCGATTGCGGCGAGATCCGTGTGTTCTCTAAGACGGTCGGGAGGGGGTGAATGGTTTCATTCGTTTCGCGAGCCGGCCCGAGACTCGGGCTGCGCGCGCACCTCTCACCTTCCGTCCCGCGCCCTCGCGACCTAAGATGTGCCGGGGGGCAGAGCGCCGGGCTACCCTCCTGCCCGGTCACTCCTCATCCATGGCCCGGAGACCGAATGAGCGCCCCGGCGTTGCCGCAGCGATATTCGAGCGTATCCCTCCTCGGTGAGGGCGGGCAGGGGCGCGTCTATCGCGTCCGTGACGCACTCCGCGACCGCGATCTCGCCCTCAAGCTCGTCTCCGCCTCCGATGCGGAGTTCCTCCGCCGCGAATTCGACACCCTCCGCCAAATCCGCCACGAGAACCTGATCCAGGTCTTCGACTGGGGCACGCTCGAGTCGGGCGAGGCGTACTACACGATGGAACTGGTGGAAGGGGAGGATTGGGGGCGGCGCATGGGGACGCCGCAATCCGCGGATGAAGTGCGGCGGATTCTCACGGGCGTTCTGCGAGGGCTGGCGCATCTCCACTGCCATGGCGAGATCCACGGCGATCTGAAGCCGGGGAACATTCTGCTCGGCCAGGGCGGCGTCGTGAAGGTGACCGACGTGGGGATGGGCGGCTCGGCGGGCGAGAGCGGCGCGGGTGGCATCGCCGGCACGCCCGGCTACACCGCCCCGGAATGCTGGCAAGGCGCGCGCTCCGACGTCCGCGCCGATCTCTACTCCGTCGGCGTGATGGCCTACGAGGCGCTCACCGGCAAGCACCCCTTCGGCGGACGCACGATCCGCGAGGTCGTCGCCGGCCAAATGGAAGGCTGGGTCCCGTCCCCCGGCGCGCATCGCGTGAAGGTCCCAGCCGATCTCGAACGCGTGGTGATGCGCGCGCTGGAGCGCGAGGCGCCGCTCCGCCAAGGAAGCGCGGATGAGTTCATGGAGGGCTTCGGGGTCGAGGATCGGGTAGGCGTGATCTTGGGCGGGAAGTTCGTGGGACGGGAGGCCGTTCTCGAGCGCATCCTGGACATCGTTGCTTCCCAGGATCCACGCCGCGAATCGCTGATCCGGATCGTCGGACCGCCGGGGTCGGGAAAGGCCGCCATCCTTCGCGAGGTGGCGCATCAACTCTCGAAGCGCGGCATCGGCACTTCGACCTGGGAGGAGTGGGAGGCTCGCCGTGATCGCGGTTCGAATCCGCCCGCGGGCGGTCTGCACGCCGTCCTCATCGGAGGTGAGGGAGCGCAGGAAGAGGACCGGCAGGAAGCAGGCCTCCGCGCGGCAAGAGACGCGTGGGCTCGCGCCGTCGAATCCGGCGCTCCCAGCCACGTCGTATTTCTCGCAGCGTCCGCCGCGAATCGCTCCGCCACCGAGCCCTGCCAGTTCACCGTGCAGGTCGAGCCGCTCGCCATCGATCAGATGCAGGGCTTCCTCGAGGGAATGATCGGCCGCGCCAATCTTCCTCAGCCTTTGATCTCGCGAATTCACGCGATCACCGGGGGCGTTCCGGAAAGCGTTGCGGCCGCCGTCAGGTCCCTCATCGGCCGAGGCCTCCTCGCGCGACGCGATTCGTGTTGGCAGTTCAACGAAACGACGGAGATTCGTTCCCTCACCATTCCCGAAGTCGCGTCCCCCTGGAAGGCAAGGTGGCTTCAGCTCCATCCGCACGATCGCGAAGCGCTCCTGGCCGTCGCTCTCGCTGGGTCGAGACTCCGCAGCGACGTGCTGCGCGCGTTGGGAATCGAGAGCGGAGCGCTCAGGCTTCTGGAGGCGCGCGGCTACCTGAACGAGCGGGGCGGCGATTGGACGCTGGCGTCCGAAGGAATGCAGCTCGGACTACTGGAGGCCGCGAGCGACTCCGAGATCGACTCCGTCGCGCGGCGCCTACTGGCCGTGCCCGGGGGCTTCGGGCTGGAGCAAGAGACCGACATCCTCCTCAGGCTCCGCGACCCGGCGGCTCTGGACCTTGCGATCCAGGCGGCGGAAGCGGCGTCCGCCCGAGGCGAGCACTATCTGGCCATGAGGCGCTTTCGCGAGTGCCGCCGGCTCGCGGAAGAGTTCGACAACCCGGCCCTCGCGAGCGAATGCGCCTTGAGAGAGGCCGATGGCCTGAATCTGGTCGGGCGATTTGCCGAAGCGAGCGCTCTGCTGGAAACTGGACGCCCGGAATCGCTGCTGGCTCCGCGAGACGCGGCGAGGCGCCACCATCTCCTCGGAATCGCGAAGCGCGGGGTGGGTGATCTCGACGCTGCGGCGATTCACTTCGAACGCGCGCGGGGGCTCCGGGACGAGGCCGGCGATCGGAACGATGCCCTCTGGAGCCTCTGCGAACTGGCGGAGATTCGCTGGCAATTCGGCGCCCTCGACGAGCGGAAGGCGATCGTAGAAGTCCTCCGCTCCGAACTGGACCATCCAAGCTTACGGACTACCCCGGCTGATCTCCGTGTAGCGCTCTCATACCACCTTGGAGGCGCACTGCTTGAACTTGGGGCGCTCGACGAGGCCAGCCACATACTCGAGTCCGCGTCACGCATCGAGAGTTCGTCCTACTGGAAGATGCGAATTCGAATTGCAGAGGCTACCGCTGAGCATCGCTCCGGGAATTCCGAACGCGCCCTCATGCGAATCGATGAAGCCTGGGCCGAATGCGAGAAGTGTGGATCTGACGCATATCGGCCCAGGATTCTGACGAATCGAGGAGCCGCGTTCTATCAACTGGGCAAGTTCCGCCAGTCCATGGTCGCGAATACGCTCGGTCTAGATTGGTCAAGGAGGGTTGGCAATCTCAGAGAGCTACTGTTCGCAGCCTGCGGCACGGCCGGATGCAACATCATCCTCGCTGAGTACGGCCAAGCGTTGCGTGACACCGACGAAGCGACGAAGCTTGCCGAGGTCTATGGAGACCCGATTAGCGTGGAAAAGACCTTGGAGTTGAAGTCGTGGATCAACTACTGGCTCGGGAATCTCCTGGCGAGTGAGGATGTCGCAAGAGCGGCGATCGACAGATTCGGGAACTGGACGACGACCGAGCCGCGTCCGAGGCTCTACTGGGTCTTGAGCAAGGTGAAGATGTGCCAGGGCGAGTACGGAGAAGCGCGGAAATGGCTCGAGAAAGCGCTCGAGTTGGTTCGGCGCTCGGGCGACCCGGAGGATCTACCGGGGATCGAGATCGAAGTTCTTCGTCTCGAAGGGCAGACCGGAAATGAGGTCGAGCGCGCGGCGTTGATTCAGAGAATTAGGTCCCTGACCGACGACACGGCCCTTCCCACCGTCTTGACGCTTGGGGGTATTGCCATCGGCGAGATCCTGCTCCGGGGACCTCAGGGGTTCGAGGCCCAACGGGAGTTCCTTCTGAAGGCGCTTGCCAGCGCCGTGTCGAGCGAGATCGCGGAGGCTAGTTGGAGAATTAACTTCTATCTCGGCGCGCTGAGCCGAATCCACCGGGACAACCGCAACGCCAGGACGAGGTTTTCCGCCGCATTGAAGGGGCTTCGACGAATTGCGGATCGCCTCGACTCCGCCGAGAGATCTCGTTACCTCGATTCGCCTCACGTCCGCCCCCTGCTCGGTGCGATGTCCACTCCGGCTCGATAACGATAGGAATTCCGTACCTCGACTACGGTTTCATCGCCTGGCCACCCGGATGCATCGACTGCCCGCCCTGCTGAGCCGTCACCTGACCCTGCGCCTGCGTTCCCTTCTCCGGACCCATCAGCGAGCTGCCGCTGCAGCCTGTCGTCGCGAGCGCGGCGGCCAGCGCCATCAACGTCACCACCGCCTTCAGCGTCTTCTTGGTTCCCCTCGACCGTTCCATACCGCCTCCGTGGTTGCGGCCCGTGCTGGGCGTCCCATTCCTGCGGGATCACTAACGCAACCGCGGTGCCACAAATGCGGTCCATTCCAGCCATCGGCTCGGGTGGCCATTAATGGATGTAAAGCGTTATCGTTTAGGCGATTAGGAGAGTCGACCAGTGACCAAGAAAGGGGTGCGGGCGAGACCCGGCGGGAGCCCTATGGCTCGTCCGCGCCACGACCGCGGATCCTGACCCACCGATCAGGCGGAATTACTTTGTAACTAATTGGGTATAAGCAATTTAAGCGGAATGGCCGAGTCAAGCCACGATCGCGGAGATTCGCGCAGATCGGACCAGCACGGCGGAGGGGCTATTCGGAAGGGTTAATCTATTGTAAAACAAATACTTAAGCCAGTATCACATCTCCCTAGTCCAACTCCTTCGGCAACCTCTTCAGCGTCGTGTCCGCCGCGGCCACCTCGCGGTAGGCCCGCAGGAATTCCCGCGGACCCCGCTCCACGATCGCCCTCAACGAATCCTGCCCCCACGCGTGCTCGATGCGCCACGCCGCGAACATCCCCGAAATCGCGCCGTACTTGCTCCAGATGAGCCCGCTCGCGGCGAGGCCGATGATCTCGGACCGCGCGTCCGGATCGGTGCGCGGATCGCGAATGCGCCGGCACGCCAGCGTGAGCTGATCGAAGGCGTGCCGCTCGCGCCCGCCCACCTTCGCCGTGAAGAGCGTGTCCGATCCCGCGCGTCCCTTCCAGTCGATGTAGTGGGCCACGCCCTCGTCGAGCATCACGCGCGTGATGTAGTCGAACGCGTTCACCGGATCGCGATAGAGATCCCACGCCGGACGGCCGAATTCCACCTGGCGCAACGCGGCGTGAAACGATTCGTGCGCCAGCACGCGCTCCACGATCGCCGCGCGCTCCTCGGTCGACTCGCCGTAACCGAGCGCCTCCGAAAGGTTGAAGACGATCGCCGGAGCGCCGCTGTCGAGACTCCGGTCGAGCGCGGCAGCGTCGAAGAGATAGCGCGTCGAGATGACGAAGTAGACGCGGATCGGCCGCCACGGCGCGGGCGGCGCGTAGGCGCCGGCGTCGCGGGCCACGCGCGCGCGGAGCGTGTCGCTTCGCAGGACGAGCGCGCGGACCAGGCTGTCGAGGGAGGCGCGCTCGCGGTAGGCGGGCTCGAGGCCGAAGCCGCAGGCGCCGGAGTCGGGGAAAACGATCGCCCGTTCGATCTCTTCGTCGGTGGCGACGCATCGCATGATGCTCGAGAGATAGTCGCGGAGCGTCCGATAGGGGGGTTCTGTGGCGATGGCCCGGGCGCGCGCGCGGTTCGCGTCGGTCGGCTCGAGCCAGAGGGAAACGATCTCCGCGGCCGGGCTCAGATCGAGAACGATGTCGTCGGGCGCGAGAGGACGCGGGGCTCCGGCTGTCGGGGTCGCGCTCTCATGGTCCGCCGCCTTGGCGCCCGCCGCGGTGGCGTCCGGCGCGCCCGCCGCTCCCTTCGCCTTGTCCGCGGACGCGGCGCAGCCCCCGACCATCGCCAGGCCCGCCGCCAACGCCAATGCCAGCCACCACGCGGCCGCGCCGAGCGCACGACGAGGCAGTCTACGCGCCCTCGGGGAAGAGGCGCGCGACGACGTCACGGTGTCGTTCGATCACGGCTTTCCGCTTCAGCTTCAACGATGGTGTCATCATTCCGCTCTCGACCGTGAGATCGTCGGGAATCAAATCGAACTTCCTGATCTGCTCGAACTGCGCCAGCGACTCGTTCACGCGGTTGACCTCGGCCGCCACGTCCTCGCGCGTCACGCCCGCCGCTGGGGCGATGAGCGCCGCGACGTATTTCTGCCCGTCGCCCACCAGAAGCGCCTCGTTGATCCGCCCCGTCGACTTCAACGCCGCCTCGATCGGCTGGGGCGCCACCTTCTTCCCGCCTGAAGTGATCAGGACGTCCTTCTTCCGATCGGTGATCCGCAAGAATCCGTCGGCGCCGAGTTCACCGATGTCGCCGCTGTGGAACCAGCCGCCTTCCATCGCTCCGGCGGTCGCCTCCGGCTTCTTCCAGTAGCCCTTCATCACCACCGGGCCGCGGACCAGGAGCTCTCCGTCGGGCGCCGTCTTCACTTCGACACCGCGAAAGAGCGGTCCCACGGTTCCCAGCTTGTTCTTCTCGAAAGTGTTCACCGAGACGCCGCTCGACGTCTCGGTCAGGCCGTACCCCTCGAAGATGGGGAGGCCGACACCGTAGAAGAAGAGGGCGATGCTCCGGTGGAGCGCGGCGCCGCCCGAGATCCGCATCCGCGAGCGCCCCCCCAGCCCTTCCACCAGTTTCCGGTAGACTAGCCGGGAGGCGAGCGCGTGCTGCGCGCCGAGGAGGGGCGACACCGCTCGCCCTTCCACCCGGCACGTCGCCCAGTCGATCGCCACGCGGCGCGCCCAGCGCCAGAGCGGCCCAGCCGGGAATCCGGCGCCAGCCGCGCGCTCGTCCGCCTTCTGCAAGATCTTCTCGTAGAGCCGCGGAACCGCCATCACGATCGTGGGACGCACCTCGCGGAGATTTCGGCTCAGCGCGTCGAACGACTCGGCGTAGGCGATCGTGACGCCGGCGTAGAGCATGGTGTAAAAGCCGCTGCAGCGCTCGAAGATGTGGCTCAGCGGCAGGAACGACAGGTAGGTATCGTCGGGGCGAAGTTGCATAGCCTGAAGCGCGAGGAGCACCTCGGAAACTATATTCCCGTGCGTCAGCATGACGCCCTTCGGCTCGCCGGTGGTTCCCGACGTGTAAATAATGCTAGCCAGGTCGTCGGGATGTAGCGGGACCGCGGGATCGACCCCTCCGGTCACCGGCGTGGGCCACGGATCGTCGTCGAAGGAGTGGATCCAATGAAGGGACGCCGCGCCTCCTCCACCGGCACCGCCCGCGCCGGCCATCGCCACGGCCTCGTCCAGCTTGGCCCGCTGCGTCGGATTCGAGACGAAGGCCGCCACCGCTCCTGAATCGGTCACGAGAGGGGCGATTTGGCTGGCGGGGATGGTCGGGTAGACGGGAACGACGACGCCGCCGGCCGAAAGCACGGCGAGGTCGGCCATGCCCCATTCCAGGCGGCTTTCCGAGAGGATGATGACCCGGTCGCCCTTGCCGATGCCGCGCGAGCGGAGCAGCCGGGCCATGGCCGAAACCCGCTGGACGACCGTGTCGATCGGGATCGGCTCCCACGCACCGCCCCGCTTTATAAGGAAGGCGTCGGGCTTACGGCGAACCTCGGCCGCGCAGCGCAATATATCGGGGGCGGTTCGAACGTCCATCCGTTGACCTCCTGGAGTCACTGTGACACACTCCGCCCGTTAAGGCCAATCGCTATCCCTGATATGACTTCAGGCGAAAGAGGCTGATGCGCGACGTCGTACTCCTCGACGGCTTCCGCACTCCATTCGCCAAAGCGGGAACCGCGCTAGCACGCGTTCCCGCCCGCGAACTGGGGCGCATCGCTGTATCCGAGTTGCTCGCCCGCTCGGGCGTCTCTCCAGCCGACGTCGACGACGTGATCATCGGCAACGTAGCCGGTCCTTCCGACTCCGCGAACGTAGCCCGCGTCATCGCCCTCCTCGCTGGAATTCCGAAGCACGTCCCCGCCGTCACCGTTCACCGCAACTGCGCGTCCGGCATGGAGTCGATCGCGCAGGCGTACGAACGCGTGGCGTCGGGACAGGCCGACCTCGTGGTCGCGGGCGGCGTCGAGTCGATGAGCCGCATTCCGCTCCACGTGAGCGACGGCATGACGAAGGTCTTCGAGCGGCTCATGCGCGCGAAGACGCCGCTCCAGCGCGTGGGCGCGCTCGCCACGTTCCGCCCCAAGGATCTCACGCCGAAGGTCGCTCTCCTCGAGGGGCTGCTCGATCCGATCTCCGGCCTCAACATGGGCGAGACGGCCGAGCTCCTCGCGCGAGAGTTCGCCATCTCCCGCGAGGCGCAGGACGACTTCGCGCTCCAGAGCCATCGCCGCGCGTCGGCGGCCATGGAAGCGGGCCGCATGGCGGAGGAGATCGTCCCCGTCTTTCCGGCCCCCTATAAGGAAATGGTGGGCGAGGACGTCGGGCCGAGGAAGACGCAATCGCTCGAGGCCCTCGCCAAACTGCGCCCCTTCTTCAATCGGCGGACCGGGACCGTGACGCCGGGGAACTCCTGTCCCATCACCGACGGCGCCGCGGCCATCATCGTCGCGTCGGCGGAGAAGGCGAAGTCGCTCGGCCTCACGCCGGCTGGACGGCTACGCGGCTACGCGTTCGTCGGGCTCGATCCTGCGCACATGGGGCTCGGCCCCACGCACGCCACGCCCGTGGCGCTCCGCCGCGCGGGCGTTCGCTTATCGGATCTCGGGCTCATCGAGCTGAACGAAGCCTTCGCCGCGCAGGTGATCGCGAACGAGATCGCCATGGGCTCGGCCGCCTACGCGCGCGAAAAGCTCGGCCTCGACGCGCCGGTCGGCGAGATCGATCGCTCCATCCTGAACGTGAACGGCGGCGCCATCGCACTCGGCCATCCGGTCGGCGTCTCGGGGACGCGGCTCGTCCTCACGCTCCTTCGTGAAATGCGGCGGCGCGACGTCTCGCTCGGCCTGGCCACGCTCTGCGTGGGTGGCGGGCAGGGCGCGGCCTTCGTCCTGGAGCGCGCGGCATGAGCGCCGACCAGCACGAACTCTTCCCGGCGGGAGGCACTCCGCCCGCCCCCGCGAGCGAGGCGGGCCCGGTGAAGTCATCGCCCGCGCCGGCGCCATCGCCCGCGCGAGCGGCCGCAACCGCCGAGCCGCCCCCGGCGGGTGCCGGGTTCTACGGGCCCTTCCGTCTCGACGCGCGCCCCTCCGGCATCTACGTCCTCACATTCGACGACGCGGAGCGCCGCGTGAATCTTCTCGATTCCCGCGCGCTCGAATCGCTCCGCACCGTCGTGGCGGCCCTGCAGGCGAAGGGCGCCGCCGCGCCCCGCGCGCTCCTCCTCGTCAGCGGTAAGGAAGAGCAGTTCATCGCCGGCGCCGACGTGAACGAATTCCAGCGCCTCGAGTCGCAGCAGGATGCGGAGGCGAAGGCGAAGGACGCGCAGGCCGTATTCCAAGATCTCTCGGCGCTTCCGTTCCCGCTCGTGGCCGCGATCAACGGCCCCTGCATGGGGGGCGGAACCGAGCTGGCGCTCGCATTCGACTATCGCTTGGCGTCGGACGCGCGAAGCGTGAGTCTTGCCTTCCCCGAGGTCCAGCTCGGCATCCTCCCCGGCTTCGGCGGGACGCAGCGTCTGCCGCGCCGCATCGGGCTCGTGCCCTCGCTCGACCTCCTTCTCACCGGCCGCGCCCTCGACGGGCGCCGCGCGCGCCGCGTCGGCCTCGTGGACGACATCCTGCCGAAGGAGCGATTCAACGATCGCGCTGTTGCCTGGGTGGAAACGCTCCTGGCCGGAAAGAAGCCGCGCCTCGTCCGCCCGCCGTTCGCGCAGCGCATCCTCCAGTCGCTCTCGCCGTTTCGCTCGTACGTCCTCGGCGAGTCGCGAAAGCGGGTCCTTGCGCAGACGGGGGGTCATTACCCCGCGCCTCTCGAGATTCTCCGCGTCGTCGAGAGCACCTTCGGCAAGTCGATTCCGCAGGGACTCAAGGTGGAGCGGAAGGCGGTCGCGAGACTTCTCTTCACGGCGGCCTCGATCCATCTCCGGCGAGTCTTCCTCCTTCGCGAGGCCGCGAAGCGGGAGCCGCCCACGACGCATGCGCGCCCCGTGGCGCGCGCGGCCGTGCTCGGCGCGGGGACGATGGGTGGCGAGATCGGCTACCTCCTCTCCTCGCGCGACATCAACGTCCGGCTCCGCGACATCAAGCCGGAGCCGCTCCTTCGTTCGCTTTCCCACGCGAAGTCGCTCTTCGACAAGGAAGTGTCGCGCGGCCGGATGACGAAGGCCGAGCTGGAGCAGGCCATGGCCCGCCTCCAGCCGACCCTCGCTCTCGACGGGCTGGGCCGGACCGACATCGTGATCGAGGCGGTGGTGGAGGACCTCGGCATCAAGCAGGGGATCTTCCGCGAACTCGAGACGCTGGTGCCGCCGGAGTGCGTGCTCGCGACGAACACCTCCTCGCTGTCCATTCGCGCCATCGCGAAGAATTGCGCCCGTCCCGAGCGCGTGGTAGGCATGCACTTCTTCAATCCGGTGACGCGCATGCCGCTCGTCGAGGTCATCTGCCACGAGGGATCGGACGAGGCGGCGGTGGAGACCGTCGTCGCGCTCACGCGCCGCATGGGGAAGACCCCGGTCGTGGTGGGCGACGCTCCCGGCTTCCTGGTGAACCGAATCCTCATGCCCTATCTCGGCGAAGCGGTCTCGATGGTGGAGCATGGAACGCCGATCGAGTCGATCGACCGCGCGCTCCGTGCGTTCGGGATGCCGCTCGGACCGTGCGAACTGCTCGACGAGATCGGTCTCGACGTG
>Ga0315276_10006586_pt1 | contig 10705 bp, 5 predicted proteins | sample YL17G05_0_MG_FD_204542 | JGI IMG/M metagenome (GOLD analysis project Ga0315276, IMG submission 204542) | Sediment microbial communities from Yellowstone Lake, YNP, Wyoming, USA - YL17G05_0 | ecosystem: Environmental > Aquatic > Freshwater > Lake > Sediment | place: USA: Wyoming | collected... | reverse complement strand
GTCCCAGGGCGGGAGCAGCACGGTCGCGACGCTCGAGTCGGTTGCGCGCGACGCCCACCCCGCCGGTTCTCTGCAGTCGCGGCTCTGGCGACTTCAGCGCCTGCTGTTCTTCCCGGACAACCAGGTGGGTTGGCTGCCCTTTGCGCTCGTGGCTGCCATTCGAGCTTACCGATCCGAGCCCTTCGATGCCGTCTACTCGACAGCCGCGCCGGTCACCGCTCACCTCGTGGCAGGAATCGTCAAGCGACTGACCGGCGTGCCATGGGTCGCCGAGTTCCGCGATCCGTGGCTTGGCAACCCTGTCACCGAGGCGATCGCAGGGCCGCGCCCGTGGGTCCATCGCCGCTTGCAGGCACGCCTTGAGCAGTGGATTGTTCGATCGGCCGACCGTGTCGTTTTCGTCAGCCCGTCGACGATGCAGCTGTACCGTCGGCGCTACCCTGATGCCGCGGAGATGTTGACGATCACGAACGGCCACGATCCAAGCGAGACAGTCGTGCGTTCGGGAGGGTCGGCGGGGCCCCGACGGTATCGCATCGTGTGGACGGGGACACTCGACCGGCCCGGCGAACTCTTGATGTTCCTCGAGGCCGTCAAGGCGGTCGTCGCCCGACGTCCGGCCCTGGTCGGCCAACTGGAGGTCGACTTCTTCGGGTACGTCTCGGACCCGTGCCGAGCCATCGCGGACCGGTTCGTCGGCGACGGACCTCTCGCTGCGGTCCTGCGCTTCACGGGGTTTGTGCCCCGCCGCGTCGCGCTCGAGGCGCTGGCCGATGCTGACGCGGCCCTCATCCTGTTGGGTGGAGGCCGGGGGATGGGGCAATTCGTCCCCAGCAAGCTCTTCGACTACCTCGGCCAGAACCGGCAGATACTTGCGGTGCTCCCGCCCGGGGATGCTCGGGACATCCTTGAGGAGCTCGGGTGGGGCGTCATTGCGGAGCCGAACGTAGCGGCCATCGAGCGCGCGATCGAGCACGTCTTGACCCTGCCTCCCCCCGCCCGACTCGCCGATCCGGAGGGGAGATACGATCGGCTGGCGTTGGCCCGACGTCTGGCCGATACCCTTCGTGAGGCGACCGACGCCGCCCAACGCACCCGCGGCGTTCCGTGAGCGCTTCCGTAACCCGCGTCGGGGACGTGCTTCGGGTGGGCACCCGGACGGCATGGTTGGTGGCCATCGCCGGCATCGCCGGTCTCGCGGCACTCGTCGCGCTGGCAACCCGGCAGGGCATGCTGCCGATCGCCCTCGGCCTGGTGGTCCTTGGCCTGCTCACCCTCGTGAGCTCCCGCTGGCCGCTGCTACCTCTCGTCGCGTTCGTCGCGTTGATCCCGATCGAGGCGGTCATGGTCTTCGAAGGTTTCGGGACGATCAGCAGGTTCGCGGGCATCCTGTTCGCCGTCACCTACGGAGTACCTCGGCTCGGGCGCCTGGCGTTCGGAGTGATGCGGCCCGCGGCCTGGGCCTACCTCGCTTGGGCGATCGTGAGCGCCGCTTGGGCCATTGATGCCGGTGTCGCGTGGACACACCTGCAGACGCTGATCCAGCTTTTCCTCATCGCACTCCTTGTGGCCAGTCTCGTCGAGCAACGCCCCGCGGTCGTCAAGCCCCTTCTCTGGGTCTACGGCCTCTCTGCGGCAGCCACTGCGCTTGTCGGGATCCAGTCCTACCTCGGCGGTACGGTCGTTGAAGATGCGCGTGCGGTAGCTCTTCAGGGCCAGGACCCGGCCCAGTTCGCGGCCCTCCTGCTGCCGGCTCTCGTGTTCGGCCTCTACGAGGCCCTGAACGGCGACCGACGGATCCTCGGTGGCGCAATCGCCCTTCTGACTACTGTCGGCGTGGTCATCTCGGGAACGCGGGGGGCGTGGGTTGCGGTTGCGGTCGTGGCGCTGCTCTTCGTCCTCCCCCAGCTCCGGCCAGGACGTCGCATCGCGGCGATCGCGATGGCACTCGCCCTTGTCGGCATGGCCTACCAGCTCCCGGGCGTTCCCGACCTCGTGGCGGATCGCACCGGCGACGCTCTCTCGACCGGCGGGGCCGGGCGCACCAACATCTGGACCGTGGCGGTTACGCTGTACGGGTCGGCTCCGGTGCTCGGCGTGGGCTATGCGAACTTCCCCGTCGCCTACACGCCGGAAGTCGTGAGAGCTTCGGGCGCCACGTCGTGGGTGCATCCCGCGGGGCGTGGCCCGCACAACCTGGTCGTCGGGACGCTGATCGAGCTTGGCCCGATCGGATTGCTGCTCCTCGCGCTCTTCCTCGGACCTCTCGTGCTCCGACGCGGATGGGGCCGCGACGCGGCGGCCGTCCAGGCGGCGTTGGCCTCGCTCCTCGCAGCTGGCCTATTCCTGGACGTCCTCTCCAGCCCCAAACAGGTGTGGCTCATGGTTGGGCTGGCCGCAGGTCTCTCCTTCGTTTCCCGGCAAGCCAGGAGAACGGGCCTGCCGGATGGCAATTCCGCGCCCCCAAGCGGTGACGTGCGACCGACCGAGGACCGCGGCCTGGCGAGTCACCGTCTCGCCACCCGTGGCCGCGCCAGATGACCGAGGTTGTCTGGCTCACGAGCGGGTACCCGTGGGGGGGGGATCCGGTGGCGGGCATCTTCTTCCGGACCCAGGCACAGGCGCTCGCGCGGTTGGGACTCTCGATGACGGTCGTCAGCCCCACGCCAGCAGTGCCGTGGCCTCTCGATCGGCTGCGAGCTCGCTGGCAGCTCTATTCCGCGGCGCCGCGGGTCGATCAGGACGGTTCGATCAATGTGGTCCGACCGCGCTTCGTCAACTTCCCCGGCGAACCTAGCTGGGCTCTTCCTGACCGTCTCATCGCCCGGGCTGCGTGGCGGTCAAGGCGGGAATGGGACGGCGCACGGTTGGTCCATGGACACTACGCAGTCACCGGCCTTGCCGCGTGGCGAGTTGCGCGGCGAGCCGGACTCCCGTTCGTGCTCACCTTCCATGGGGATGACATGAACACATGGCCCGACTTGCACCCTGAGCGACGGGCAGACTTCGTGGCCGCAGTGCGCGACGCGCGTCTCGTGTTCGCCGTCAGCGCTGCGTTGGCGGATCGCGTTCGTGCCGTCACCGGGGTGGATGCGATCACACTGCCGCTCGGCTGCGACCACGCGTCGCTGGCGACCTGCTCGACCCCGCGGCGAGAAGCTCGTCGGCTCCTCGGTCTTCCGGAGGACCGCGTGATCGTGCTCTTCGTTGGGTACCTCCTGCGCAAGAAAGGGGTCCGCGAGCTTACCGCCGCCATCCTCGATCTCGGCGACCCATTCCTGGGGCTGTTCGTCGGATCCGGCCCGGAAGACGGGTTCGGCAGCGCCGATCCGCGCGCGGACGGACACCTGCGTTACCACGGGCCGCGCTCTCACGCTGACGTGTTGCTCCACATGTCGGCCGCCGATGTCTTCGTCCTTCCCTCGTATGGGGAAGGGCTCCCTACCGTGATCGTTGAGTGCGGATCGCTGGGAGTCCCGGTCATCGCCAGCGCGGTCGGCGGCATCCCGGAACTTCTCGGCGCGGATCGCGGGACGCTCCTGCCCGAGATCTCCGCGGGAGCCGTGGCGACGGCCCTTTCGGCGTTCATCGAAGGGCGGGACGCAGCGAGCGCGGCTGCGGGACGCCTCCGCGAGCATGTTCGTGCCAACTACGACGTCCATCTCAACGCGGCCCGTCTCCTCTCGCACTACCGGTCCGTTGCCGAAAGCCTCCGGGCATGATGACGGTCTCGGATCACCCAAGGAGGGATTGCCCATGCTGAAGACCACGCAACCTCGGAGGTCGGAGGTGCACTGTTCACGGGGACGGGCGCCCGCGGTCGCCTGCGCGGACCGTCTCCCTTGGCGTGTCCGGGTGAACCCAATGGCACGGACCTGACCTCCGTGTGCGGAATCGCCGGCATCCTGAGAGTCGACGGCGGACTGGTCGAAAGGGATCCGCTCGAGCGCATGGTCGGTGCCCTCGCGCACCGGGGCCCGGACGGGTCCGGGATTCACGTCAACGGTGCCATTGGCCTCGGTCATCGCCGCCTCAGCATCCTCGACCCAACCCCGGCCGGTGCGCAACCGATGATGCGAGGGCGGAACGCACTCATTCACAACGGCGAGGTCTACAACTACGTCGAGCTGATCGCCGAGCTGCGCGACCACGGTGAGCACATCGACACCGGGACCGACACCGAGGTGATGCTCGCAGCCTATCGGGTCTGGGGCGTGGAAGCCGTTTCCCGCTTCAACGGCATGTTCGCCTTTGCGTTGTGGGACGCTGAGAGGCAGCGCCTTCTCCTTGCTCGGGATCGGATGGGCGTCAAGCCCCTCTACCTTCGCCGGACGGGGCGCTCGCTGGCATTTGCCAGCGAGCTGTCAGCCTTCATCGCCGGTCGTCCACTCGATGCCGGCGATCGATGGGCTCCCGAACCGCACCTCGGGGCCGTCCACGATTTCCTCGCGCGCGGCTGGACCGAGCATTCGACGGCAACGTTCCTCGATGGTGTGACTGCATTGCCCGCCGCCCACTTTATGATCGTCGAGCCGGGAACGGAACGCCTGGTCCGGTATTGGGGACCGCCGGAGCTGGCGGACGACGCTCGCCCAGTCGTGCGTGGGACCGACGAGAACCGCGACGAGCGGCTGGTTGAGGAGTTCCGCGCGACGTTCGACTCGTCGGTCCGACTCCGCCTGCGGTCCGATGTGTCGGTTGGAACGTGCCTTTCGGGAGGGCTCGACTCCTCTTCGATTGTTGCCACGGTCACGGAACTCAGCGGTAGTGGCGAAAGCGAAGCCCACGCGCAGGTGCCGCGCCTGGGATTCCATGCCCGGTTCCCCGACCACGGGATCGACGAGTCGCGATTCGCTGAGTTGGTGGCCTATCAGGCGGGGATTCGTCTCGTGCACACCACGCCGACTGGGCACCCCCTCGCCTCGGCCGTGTCTCGAGTGCTTCGGGCCCAGGGCGAACCCTATGGCGGAGGATCGGTCAACGCTCAGTACGCCGTCATGGCGGCAGCTCACGAAGAAGGCATCAAGGTACTGCTTGATGGTCAGGGGGCAGACGAGCTCTTGGGTGGTTATCTCCCATACCTCGGGTTGAGGTCCGCTGGCCTCCTCTTCTCAGGCAGTCCGATCGACGCCATGCGGGAGCTTGGGGCGCAGGCACGACGGGGACCATTCACCGCGAGCGGTGTCATGTTGGCTGCCGTGCATGGCGGTCTTCCTCGCGGCACACTGGAAGCGATCCGCGATCATTCCCGCGGTGTTTTCGGGATCCAATGCGCCGCGTCCCTTCGAGGCGAGACTGCGTTGGAGGAGGCTCGTGGCGAGCCGGGGACGCTCCTCGCTTCGCGTCTGTGGCATGCCCTCTCGACCCAGGGGTTGCCCACACTCCTGCGCTACGAGGATCGAAACAGCATGGCATTCGGCATCGAAGCGCGGGTTCCCTTCCTCGATGTACGTCTGGTCGAGCTCGCGGTCCGCCTTCCCGACCGTCTGCGCATCGACCGCGGAACCACCAAGGTGGTCTTGCGCCGCGCGATGAAGGGCCGGCTGCCCGTCACGGTTGCTGCCCGACGAGACAAGCTCGGGTTCGCTGCTCCGCAGCAAGCCTGGCTGGCGGACGGACAGGCCGAAGTCGCCGCGCTGTTGCGCGGAGGGCAGGTCGTCCAGCGCGGCTGGGTCGCTCCTCGCGAGGTAGAGCGCGTGCTCGCCCAAGGGCTCTCGGGCGGTCGCAGGACGGAGCAACTGTGGCGTCTCTTCATAACAGAGGCATGGCTCCGATTGTTGTGGCCCGACGCGGGCGGGGCTCTCGGCCGTGCAGCGTGGGACGCCGGTCTCGCCGGGGGACACGATCTCCGCGAACCTCTGCCGTCAGCACCGCGGTCGAAGCCGTGATGAGTCGACCGCTTGACTGCGTGCCTCTGAGATGAGTCAGTCAGGCGCCTGCCGCAGGCCGTTAAGCGAGTCAGGAGCGATCTCCAGCGCGGGCCTCCTTCGTCCTTGACCCCTCGTGGAGTGGCTGGTGGCCGGGGTCCGAAGGTTCTCGTCGTGGCTGACCTATCGACCGGCAGTTCCAGCCTCCGTGGTCAGCGGAACGAGTTGTTGATGAAGGTGACGCCGGCGGGGGCCGCGCCCTGGGAGCTGTAGAAGCCCCTGCCCGACCCAGATCCGGTCGAGGTGATGTTGGCCAGAACGATTCCCGTGGCGCCGACCGTCTCGTAGCGAACGGCGGTGGAGAGCGCGTTGGTGATGTCGGCCGTGTCGAACGCGATGTTGCGGAGCGTCGGGTCCCACAGCATGATCGCGTTCTGGGTCCCACTAACGTGGAGCCGGCGGATCATCACGTTCCAGGCGTTCCGTTCGGTGGCAGTTGAGTGGTAGAAGTGGAAGGCGGTCGCGAGGCCGCCCCGGCCGTCGACGGTGGTGTCCTCAAACAGCAGGTCGTGGGGGCCGCCGACTGCCTGAGCGAGGTAGAACGCGTGGTCCGACGGGTTGCCGTTGGCGGTCGTCGCCCGGCCGGTGCATGTCACTGCAATGGTGATGTGGCGCATCGTGATGTCGTGCGGGGCGGCCAGCCCGGCGTAGCCCCCGAACGTCACGACGCCGGTCTCGGTCGCCTGGCCGCCGGCGCAGTTGAAGCCGTCCCAGGTCTGGTCGTGGGCCCCGTCCTGGAAGCTGATGCAGCCGAAGTACGTCGCGCCGCCGCCGTCAAACGTGACCCCGCCCCGGGTCTCGGCGCGGACCGTGACCGGGTTGGTGCGTGTCGCGAACTTGGCGCCGATCCATAGCGAGTCCGCTCGCTTGGACGCCGCTGGGCTCACGCGGTACGTCCCGTCCGCCACGACGATCTCGGTGACCGAGTTGTTGGCGAGGGCCGTCAGGAGCGCCGGGATCGAGGCCACCTGGACCGACGTCCACGTGCGCCGCCAGTCGGTCGTCGTCGATCGCAGGCGGCCGACAACCGACTCGTAATACTGGCCCGGACCATACGGCGCGAGAATGCCGGACGAACCCGGGGTGCGCGCAGAGGTGAACGTCGATTCGTGCCGGGTCGATGCGGTCGCGGACAGTAAGAAGACACTTCGCATTGAGCGGTCGGCGAGGATCAGGTCGCGGACAATCGACGCGACGGATCGCTCGTTCGCGAATACGACAGCCGCACCCGCGCCAAGGAACCCGGCGGCGTAGTTGTCGGCCCGCCGTGCGGCCGTCGGTCGCGTCGGAGAGGCGCCACCCGGTCCGGAGTTGCCGGCAGCATATGGGACGTGGCTCAAGATCACGACGGCACCATTCGCAAGGTGCAACGAGCGTCGGACGTAATACTCACCATAGTCACGGACACCTTCATGGCCGCTGGCGTCGCTGTGGTTGAGTCCGAGCCCGTTCATCGTTCGTTCGTCGAACACGCTGTCCGGGGCCGGATACCCATTGCCGCGGCCCAGGTAGACGAACAAACGGGCTCCGCGCGAGGCCTCCGTGACCCGCGACCACGTCGCGTTCGGGCTGTAGATCTCCCGGACGATGGCCCGATACGACTTCAGGTGGGCGGCGATCTGGCGTGCTTCGCGCACATAGGCCGACGTCATTCCACCGGCCGGGCCAACCACGATCACCGCGAGGGGGCCCGCGGCGGCCGCCTCCGCGGTCGCTGCCTCCGGGCCCAGGAGGGGAAGGGCGACGACCATCAGGGCCAGGAGGGTCGTCACCACGGCAACGGACGCTCGGGCGGGCGCCGCTGCGTCGTGACGCGAAATGGCCAATTCGCTCTCCCAAACAGCCGGAGCGCACGCGGCCCGAGGGATGGGAACACGGCCTGATGCGGACTAGCCGCGGCGCGCCCGACGGAAGTTTGATGACCGCGGCAACTGTCGTGGCCGCGTCTGGGTTGGTCGGTCAAGAAGAACCGACAGGGCTGGCGGGTCAGAGACCCCACGACTGAGTGCGAAGGTCACGGTACCATGGATCCGCTGAGGCCTGCGGCCGCGCCGAGCGATGGTCGACGCCACGCTCCACATTGCCCGGACCGGCTGCCAATGGCGCTAGCGGTCCTCAGCCTCCTCGAGCTGGATCAGGTCGGGCAGGACGGGCATGGGGCTTCCTCGGCGCGTGCGACCACGTCAGTCGGGAACGCGCGTAGGACCGCAGGTCAGGAAACGATTGTCGCCGGGACGGTTCAGGTGGCTCGCGGCGAGCGCGATCTGCTTGGCAGGCCGGGGCGAACGGCTCAATCCTGATCAAGAGGGCGGAACTTCCAGTTGTTCATGTCCATCAGCTGGCGGCCGTCCAGAGCCCACTCGTGGTGGAGCTCCTCGTCACGAGTCGGCCGGATCAGAGACGCCGGCTGGCCTTGGGCACGGGCCTCATGCTCTGTCTCCTCGAAGCCGTGCTCGCTGAGCATCGCCTCAGCTGAACCGGCGACGGTGGCGGTCCAGCTCATGAGCCGTGCGAACCTACCCGAAACGGCTGCCTGGAGCAGCTCCTGACGAGTGTCATCGCTGGTGCCCTCCCAGTCCGACACCCAGGTCTGCGCCCCGGCTCGGGGCGGAAGAATCTGGTGCAGCACCAGGTATCCTTCGAGCCGTTCGCGCGTCCAGTAGACGAAGCGGTACTCCATCCTCGGGTTGCTGAACACCCATTCGAAGTACTCACGGTCCCGGACGTGTTGGATGCGGTCGTCCCTGGGCAGGCGCTCCACCAGCTCAGCCATCGCGTCCGGCAGTGGCGTGCGCCCGATCGAGACGCGCGAGGCACGCCGTGGGCCATGGCCCACTGCAGGTCGATCGAGGATGCGGAATGGCCAGCGGTCCGACGGCATGAGCAGTTGCGGCGAGTGCGCGAACCGCCAGAGGAAGCGGGTCCCCCCAAGCCGCTGGCGGACCGTGCTGAGAGGGTCCCGCAGGTCCCTTTTGAGGTCCACCGGTCCCAATGCTCCGATGTTCCGGTACCCGGCCGAGCGGGAGATCTGCGTCGTGATCGCGTTGGCCCTGAGGCAAAGCAGGTAGGGATACCCGAGCTCGGCCGAGTACGCGCCCACCGCCTGGATCAGCGACGAGGCCAGGCCTCGGCGGCGATGGGCCGATGCAACCACCAGGTCATCAGTGAAGGGCAGGTCCTGCGTCGGTCCCGCTGTCCCGAGCCGCCATCTGGCCCCGACCAACCCGAACGTTCCGACCACTTCTCCTCGATGAAGAGCGAGGCAGATCGCCGGGTCCCGGATGTATGGATTCCGTTCGTACTTCCATTCGAAGAACGAACGGTTGAGCGCAGCATTGCCACCCCAGAGCGGAGTCAGCAGCCGAAGCACCTGCTCCTTGTGAGCCCTCCGGTAGTGGGTCACTTCGTATCGCGTTCCCATTGGATGGCTCAAGACAGCCGGGGCCCGCCCAGTTGACTTCGTGCTGTCGTCGGCCCGCGGCGCCACGATAGGTTGAGCTCGCCCTCCTCGTTCGCCGCGATCCAGATCACCACAGGCACGGTTCTCAGCCACTGGCCGTGAGACGGCGGGATCCACTTCCCACCAGCTCGGAGCCCTGCCCGACGGAGGGCCCCAAGGAGGGTCTATCGCTGCCGCAGCACCAATCCCCGGCCGCTTCGATCATAGCTGGCCGAGCCGCTCTCGTGGCGGAACGACGAACTCCCCTTCGGCCGTTCGTCGACTTCTGCTATCGACGGAGACCAAACGCAGCGCTCAGCCGGCGGTCACCCCTCGCCACCGTCAACAACGGCTCCAGGGATCACAGCCAGAGCGTCAACGGAGGGAGTTGGAGATGAACGTGACACCAGCCGGAGCTGCGCCAAGGGAGCTGTAGAAGCCGTACTCCCCGCTGCCGGTCGAGGTGATGCGGCGCAGTGTCAGCGTCCCTCCCTGCTCAAACCGGACGGCGCAGGACCTCGCGTTCGTGATCGTCGAGTCTTCAATGACGATGTTCCGGACCGTGGCATCCCAGACCTCGATGGCTTCGTAGGTGCCGTTCACCACCAGCCGTCGCGCGGTCACGTTCCACGCGTTGTGATCCGTGGCCGTCGAGTGGTAGAAGGTCAGGGCCGTGTTCACGCCACCTGACCCGTCAACGGTCAGGCCATCGATCAGGATGTCGTGCGGACCCCCTACAGCCAACGAGAAGTAGACCGAGTGGTCGCCCGAGCCGGCGTACGTAGAGGTAATAGACCCGGCGATCGCGATGTCGCGCAGGGTGATGTGGTGCGGGGCGGCCAGCCCGGCGTAGCCGCCGAACACGATGACGCCAGTCTGCGTCGGCGTCCCGCGGGCGAACGTGAAGCCCTGCCATGTCTGATCGTGGGCCCCCTCCTCAAACGAGAGGCCGCCGAAGTAGGTCGCGCCGCCGCCGTCGAATGTGACCCCGCCGGTCGTCTCAGCGCGGACCGTGACCGGATTGGTTCGGCTCGCGAACCTGGCGCCGATCCATAGTGAGTCCGCCCGCTTGGTCCCCGCTGGGCTCACCCGGTACGTCCCGTCCGCGACGACGATTTCGGTGACCGAGTTGTCGGCGAGCGCAGTCAGCAGCGCCGCGATCGAGGTCACCTGGACCAACGAGGACGGTGTCGGGGTGGGCCGGGGCGTGGGCGCGGGCGTGGGCGCCGGAGTCGCGGTTGGCCTGGGCGTGGGGCTGGGCGTGGGCGCGGGCGTCGGCGCCGGCGTCGGAACGGGGGTCGGCGCGAACGTCGGCGCGGGAGTCGGGGTCGGCCGGGGC
>Ga0315276_10006585_pt1 | contig 10707 bp, 3 predicted proteins | sample YL17G05_0_MG_FD_204542 | JGI IMG/M metagenome (GOLD analysis project Ga0315276, IMG submission 204542) | Sediment microbial communities from Yellowstone Lake, YNP, Wyoming, USA - YL17G05_0 | ecosystem: Environmental > Aquatic > Freshwater > Lake > Sediment | place: USA: Wyoming | collected... | reverse complement strand
TCATGGAAGCCGAACTCCTGGACCTTACCCACAAAGGCATTAAACCTATCCTGATAATCGATGAACTCCAGGCCCTGGATAAAATTTATCTCGATAATGACAAAGACCGCCAATTAATCACGGCATTATTTAATTTCTTTGTGGCCATGACCAAGCAGGCCCACCTGGCTCATATTATCATCGCTTCTTCGGATGGCTATTTTATCGACCGGGTTTATACCGACAGCCGCTTAAAAAAAACCTCCACCTTTTACAAAGTGGATTACCTCGCTAAACCTGATGTCATGGAATGGCTGCTGAACCTGGAAAAATATTCGAAAATAAAGGATTATACCCTGACTGAAACAGACGCGGGAAAAATCTGGGAAACCGTCGGCGGCAGTATGTGGGAAATCCAGGATATGCTGTCCCTCCTTTTCCAGCAGCCCATCGAAAAGGTCGTTGCCCTTTACAAGGAAAGGATGAGGAGTATAATCGTAGATTATATTGTGCGGCCCGAACGGAAAGAAATCGAAAAATTATTACGTCTATTCATGGATAGTGATGAATTGTCCAAAGAAGATGTCACTTCAGACGAAGAAATCCTGCTGCGGGATATGGTGCGGCAGAACATTCTCTATTTCGATCCTACCAAAGCAAAATATTACCCCCAGGGGAAGAGCTATCACATGGGTATCCGTGAGTATTTCAAGAAGTGACAGGAGCAAAAAGCAGACCCACACCCGAAGACCATGAAAATTAGGCTGGAGAATTTATGCGGCTGCAATTCGCGGCGCACCAATAAGTGCGCCGGGATATGGCCCGAAGGGCCTTCTTATTCCTTTGTACCGGGGGCTTAATTGAAAAAGATTTCGGGTTCCACAACCTGTCAAACGCTTTTCTTGACAGGTTGTGGGTTCCGATTTTATATCATTTCCCCGCCGGTATTAAGCATGCTATGCATAGGCTCGGCGGGTTTTCTAGGAATATTATATATGTTTTCATAGTACTTGTCAACTCATTTTTCATTTTTTCCAACGATTAAGTCCCTAGCAATATCCTACCATAAGGAGACTAAAAGACTCTTTTTAGAGACCTTATTTGGGCTTCATATTGATGAATAAGTGGTAAATGCTAACTTCCTCATCCTCTCTCATGTGCATCGTTTTTGCTAATTTAATCTCTGAAAAACCGGTTTCTTCTGAGTTACTATTTATCAATGGAAATTTGAAATCTATCTCATATATATTATCCAGGTACTTTTTCCATAACCCGGAAAAATCGTTGCCTTCGGAATAGACGATGATAAAATTTTTTTCAAGACCGTTTGGATCATATCCGAAAAGTTTTATAAGGTGTTGGTCTATATAATTTTTGTCGAAACCCTTTAAATTAAAAGTTTCTATTATTGCCAGGGCTTTGCCTTTTGAATTTTCGATCTTTATGTCCAGGCGTCCCATTGATTTACTCGTTGCGGATATGCCCCATCGGGACTGGTCTTTAACGATAAATCTTTTTGCATCAAGAAGAAGGGCAAAAATTGTGTTGCGGCCGTCTTCATCCGGTGGTATTTTTTTAGCGACGCCCTGAAATTGGGAAGCAGTAATAATAATCGTTTGCAACAGGTCTTCTTGGAAGGGTTTACTTTCAAAGCCTTTTAATAATTTTTCAATAGGAACTTCTTCTAAACTCTCATCGCATCGAATAAGAGAAATCCCTTTTTCTGAATACCTTTGCAACACATCGTGTTTGAATATGTGGGGGGAACTCGATTTAATGCAGGTTGAACAGTTGCAGGGGATCATTTCCCAGTAGTCTCTATCATCCTTTCGAAGATTAAGTTTTTTATGTATATATAAAAATTCCTTACGTATGATACCGAGCAATTGCAGTTGATCCTTGTTGTAACCCGATATGGAGATTTTAATCTTTTTGTTAAAACGCTCGCTTGTGACCAGGGCAACGGCACTGTCGACTTTTAGTTCCACGTCGTTTTGCCAGAAGTGGTTATTTTTAATCAAGTAGTAAATCCTGCATATAAAGCGGCTGATGATACCTGCAGGCATGAAATTGTAATGAAATTCAAACCTAAGGTTGTCAGCATTATTATAGTCATCAAAGTGAATCGGAGACCGCTCCGGGGGGAGCAATTCCGGGATGATGTATTCATCAGTTTCCTGGAGATTGAAACAGAGATCGAACTTCTCCATCAATCGGATCAGTTCATTATGGATTGAGCGCGGGAACTTGTTTCCGTCCCAATAGTCTTTTAGTTTATCGAATTCGAACCGCCCTTTGTTTTCAGTAATTTCGCGGATGTCTATGAGCCGATAGACCGCTTCCGTTGCCCATTCGGGATTCAGAATGACGGTGTCTTCCAGTACTTTATCTTCCCGGAAGTGAAGGATTACTCCCAGGTCGTGCAAATAATCCGACAGGAATTTTGCCTGTTCTTCTTTCAACCCGAAGGATTGGCATAAATCTAAGTATTCTTTCAGACTGATGTAATCTTTTCCCTTACTTTTTATATACAATTGATCCTGGATGTCTTTCCATCTTGTAGGTAGTAGATCGTTGAGATGAGGCATGCGGCTTAAAGATTTTCGGATTTGTTCGGTCAATTCTTTTATGCCTTCTCCGGTAACGCAACTCACCCGGAAGAAATTCACTATATTTTTGAATCTTTCTCTGAAGCTGGCCTCATCCAGGTTTTTTTGACGAATATCCAATTTATTCATCACAACGATCACGGGGCTGTTGTCGCTCAACAGTTTAATGACATTGAACCAGTAATCGAAATCCTTGTCTTCATCGCTGCGGGCCTCCCAGACGAGAAGATAGAGAGAACGTTTGGTAAGGAAAAACTGGTGAGTGGAGTGGTAAATTTCTTGTCCTCCGAAGTCCCAGAAATGGATATTGACATCCGCGGATTCCGCTGTTTGAAAATTGCAGTGCAGTTTCCATGGTTCGATATTTATACCGTGGGTGGTTGCTTCTTCCTCTTTTACTACTTTGAAATTATTATCTTTCAGTTTTCGCATCAGGGTGGTTTTACCCACGGCGCCGGCGCCCACGATAAGTAATTTCGATTCCAGTAGCCGGATCGGTGATTCTTCGATCTCTTTAAAATAGTTTATAATGGCTAATTTTCCCTGGACAGCGATTTCAATTGGTGGCGATTCCAACGGATTATCGCTTAAAAGCATGTTGCCATCTGCTTTATACGACCAATATTCCATATCTGTATTCAAATGTGTGAGCTCAACAAAAAGGTGGGTTATTTTATTATTTCTTAAATCCAGGCTGGTTAGATTCTTCAATTCCTTAATGGGTGAAATATCGGAGAGTCGATTGTTTTTCAAAAAAAGACGAGTTAGATGTTTCAACTCCTTAATGGAAGAAACATCGGAGATTTTATTGGAGCTCAAACACAGATGGGTTAAATTGTTTAAAGCTTTTAGGAGCGAAATATTTGAGAGATTATTGTTGCCTAAATCCAGGTTGGTTAATTGTTTTAGTTCTTTAAGGGGAAAAATATTTGAGAGTTTATTGTTACTTAAATCCAGGTCGGTTAGCTGTTTTAGTTCTTTAATAGGGGAAATATCTTTATCTGACAATTGATTGCATCGTAAATCAAGTGCTTTTAATTTTCTTAATTTTTTAATAGGTGAGATATCGGATAATTGATTCCTACCTAAATTGACCTGGATTAGTTGTGTTAATTTCTTAAAGGGTGAAATATCGGAGATGTGATTGGAACTTAAGAAGAGGTGCGATAATTCCGTTAAGCCCGCAATAGGAGATGTATCTGAGATGTTATTGCTATCTAAATACAGTTTGGTTAATCGTTTTAGTTCTTTAATGGGAGAAATATCCAGGAGTTTATTGGCGCATAAATCCAGGTAGGTTAACTGTTTCAATTCTTTAAGGGGAGAAATATCCAGGAGGCTATTGTTGCTTAAAACCAATTTGGTCAACTGTTTCAATTCTTTAAGGGGTGTGATGTCTGATAGGTTATTGTTACCTAAATCTAGTTTGGACAACTGTTTTAAATCCCAAATGGGTGAGATATCTGAGAGTTTATTGGCGCCTAAATGAAGTACGGTTAGCTGTGATAATTCTTTTATGGGTGAAATATCTGAAAGATTATTGGAACTCAAGTGAAGAACGTTTAACTGTGTTAATTCCTTAATGGGGGAAATATCTGACTCTTGAATATTGCTCAAGTAGAGGTGGGTTAAATTCTTAAAATGACTGATGGGTAAAATATGTGCCAGCTTATTATTGCGTAAATCCAGGAAGACTAGCTTTTTCAATTCTTTGAGGGGTGAAATATCGAGGAAATCTAGACGACGTAAACGCCGCAGATTTAGACCGATGACATTGCCATTCCTATCCAAAGAATATGATCCTCTTGTCCGAAGCTTTTCAATAGGCTGTTCTTTTAGTGTTATACCTATTTGTTTTCCAAACCTATTAATGATTTTTAAATCTATCGACATCGTCTCATCCTTTTAATAATAGTGGAATGATGTTTCAATTTAACAGGAATCATCACGTGCTCCATGTTGCCTGGCAAAATAAGACCACCTGGGCCAGAATGTATCAAATTCTCCCAGGACCCTGCACAGTTCGACGTGAATCTGTTTTACTTTCTCGCTGTCCGGGCGATCTGATTTCTGAATTTCGATTGCTTCCTTGATGGCATTTTCCGCGTCGACTGAACGTGCATATTTGAGTTCAAAAGAATCCGAAGTAAACCAATAATCCACGCGGCCATGCCTTAAAAAGGGCTGCGGATTTAACTGGATTTTATTATCTTTCATTTGAATGTGGAAAATGCTGTCCGACATTTCGTCAAACTCCGGTTCAAGGGAAGCCATTAAAAGGGGAGAATGAGTGGAAATGATAAACTGGATATTCAATTCCTTAGAGAAGAATTTTTTTATTTCCAGCAGAGAAGGGATAAGCGACCGCTGCCATTTTGGGTGTAAATGGCTTTCTGCCTCATCGAGGAGCAGGATTAAATTCCGGTAGGGTGAAGTTTTTGTTTTTTCACATGTGGTTTGATGTTCCGACCACATCCATACCAGCAGGTAAGCAAGGGAAATAATCCGCTGCACACTGGAAGCTGCATAAATAATCGGTACATTCCCGTAAGGATATTTTATAGTAGGCATTATGTGACTATCCACGGTGACATTAACCGGATCCGAAGGTTCTAACGATTCCCCGGAGTATAGCGATAATATTTGGATAATTTCTCTAAGTAAAATGAAATGAGAACTTGACGAATTTTGCCAGTTAATCCAGTCGACGATCATACCATTACAAATTTGCCGTTCCGGTTTGTCTTCGCTTTTCTCATATTTCCCTTTAAAAACCTCCCACTTGCTGAAAACCAGCGGGCTTTTTTTTAATTTATATCCGGGTGGAGGGGATTGTTTTCCTTTCACCGGGTCCCACACGGCAAAAGAACCATCCGACCTTGCATACACAACCAGACCTGAAAGATTCGGACATTTTATATTTTCAGGCCATTCTTGCTTTTCAAAATCAAAACGTATTTCTTCCCTAACACTTTGATTGCCATTGTTTTGCATCAATTTAAACGCAATGGTCGCTTCATTAAAGTTGTCGTTGGGAAATACCGGGAACTGGGACCATTTCCCGGATAATGCCCACCAGATACATTCCAGTAAAAGAGTTTTCCCATACCCGTTATCCCCGGTAATGATATTCAACCGGTTTGCAGGTTCAAAGGTAAGCGTGTCGATATGTCCCACTCCATTCAATTCGATGTAACCGAGAATACCTTCCGTAACCAATGTTTTTAAACTAAGAGCATCAAGAACACCGGTCGCTAAATCTGCCAGGGTCCGTTCACGGCCCCCCTCGTCCAGGTCCGACAATAATTGTTCACCCACCGGGAATACCCGTAAATTTTTCATCCACCGGTATTTCTTCCATTCACATCGGTCGATAATCACATTGAAAATTGGGAATCCCCCTTCTTGCTTCATTTTTAAGCGGGTACGGATTGCTTCGGTTTTCATTATCCCTGAATCCAAAAAGCTCTTGGACATAAGTAAGACAATTGCAGAAGTTCGACTTAGAAGAGGCTCGAAAATATCATTTATATCTTTCGATTGCGAAAAAGATGTTTCATCCCAATACTCGATTTCGACCGGGTTATTTAGTCTGAGTACCCGGAGGTGGGTATCCACACTTTTTTGCCAATGTATATCATTTATACTGTGAATAACCAATATATTTTTTGTCATACAACTATTTTAGAGGATTTGGGCGAGTATGTCAACATGAAATCTCGACGCCATCCTATCTAAAACCGCCTGCGATTAAAATAGCCACAAAGGCACGAAGGAGAAAAGATAGAAGAGAAGAAAGAAGCATTGGTAAAAAATTTTTGGTGCCTTGTTGTGCCGTCTCTTGGTGGCAAACATTTTCATAGTCAATCCGTGGACTAAATTGGCCCATTGCTTTAAAAAGATAAAACCGATGCTAAATAAACGGGGCCACTTCCTGTGGGTCGCCGCCGGAATCACGCCAGGATTTTATGACCCTGCCGGCATTTTTTTCATCATTCGAAAACAGTTCGAGCCAGGGCTTGATGTATTGCCGCACAAGGTCTGGATTTCCACCTGCGTTTAACCATCCATAAAGCACATGACAAGCTTTCCCTTTCAGTGCAAATCTCTGCAACCACGGGAACACATATTTCGACACAACCTCTTTATCACCTCCGGCTATTAACCATGCCTTGATTATAAAACTCGCATCCTCTTTCTGAAAATATTTCTCCAACCATGGGGATACGAATTTCGCGACACGCTCCTTTTCGCCCCCTGCATCCAACCAGGCGCATATCAGATAGTCGGAATTTTCTGAGAGGGGAAACCGCTCCAACCATTGGGAAACAAATTCGGCAACAATTTCCTTTTCGCCTTTGGCTTTTAACCAGGATTTGGCTAAAACACAAGTCTCGTTTTTGAGTGGATATTTCTCCAACCATCCGGACACGAATTTTGATACCACGCCCGTTTCACCTTTAGCTTTTAACCAGGATTGAAATACAATGCTCTTCTCTTTTTCTATAGGGTATCTATCTAACCACCCGGACACAAATTCAGATACCACATCCGTTTCGCCCCCCGCATCCAACCACAAACGTAGCAAAAGCCCCGTTTCTTTTTTTATAGAGTATCTTTCTAACCATTCTAACACGAATTTTAATACAACTCCAGGTTCGCCTCCGGCTGTTAACCAGTATTGAAGCATAAACCTTGTCTCTTCTTTTAGAGAATATTTCTCTAACCATCTGGAAACGAATTTCGACACTATACCTGTTTCACCTTTAGCTTTCAACCAGGATTGAATTACATAGCTCTTATCTTTTTCTATAGGGTATCGCTCTAACCAATCGGCCACGAATATTGATACTACATCTGTTTTACCTCCCGCCTCCAACCACAAACTCAACACAAAACCAGTCTCTTTTTCAAGAGGGAAACTTTTCAGCCATTGATGCACGAATTGCGACACTATCTCCCTGTCACCCCCAGCTTTCAACCACGAACCCAGCACAAAACCAGTCTCTTTTTTAAGGAGAAAACTTGCCAGCCATTGGGGCACGAATGGCGACACTATCTCTTTGTCGCCCTTCGCCTCCAACCACGAACCCAGCACGAAACCGGTCACTTCTTTAAGGGGAAAACTCTCCAACCATGGTAGCATGAATGGCGACACTATCTCTCTTTTACCCCCAACTTTCAACCAGGAACCCAACATAAACCCCGTATCGTCTAGCAAGGGATATTTTTCTAACCATCGGGACACGAATTTTGAGACCACACCCGTTTCGCCTCCAGCTTTCAACCATGATTTGATTACAAAACTCGTATCCATTTCCTGGGAATATTTTTCCAACCAGGTGGAGACGAATTTTTCAACAACCTCCTTTTCACCACTGGCATCTAACCAGGATTTTAATACATAACTCGTTTCCATTTCCAGGGAATATCTATTCAACCACTCTTTCACCTTTGTTTCCATACTTACACCGGGTTCCCATTCTCCCGATACACCAATGGATACTGTCACCGCTTCAAGTATCCGAGCCGATATATACAAATAATTAAAAAAATCATGGTGTACCGTGCGCCATTGCTTTAATAAATCGTGCAATTGTCTATTGACCTTTTCTCGAATTTCCATGCTGTACCAGTCCTTATTTTTATGTAGATACCTTATTTTACTGGCCAATACAAGCCCAAAGGATTTACTCAAGAGGATTTCTTCAAAAAATAAGCTGCGTTCACGAATCAGCTTGACAACATCGGGTTCATCCATCAGCGGAGATATTGTCAGGGCTTTTTTAACAACGCTCCAATACCCGGGATAACTGGCGATTTCATCTGAAAAAAAACGGTAAAATATTTTGCTATTCTTTTTTAGGTGACCAGGATCTCCCAATTCCGGATCATGCACCCAATCGGAAATCCGTTCGAACAATCGCAAACAATTTTCCAGCCCGTTATAGGTGATAGCAAAATTAAAAATACTCTTGATTTCCTCTTCCAATAATTCCTTACAGTCTCGCAGCCTCAAAATCAAAACTTCTTCCGCAATTGTGTCATGGTTAATTTTGATCTCTTTTTGCCCGTTTACTTCCTCGATATCGATCCATCCGTCCTTAAGCAACGAAGTGATTATTTTTTTAAAAGCGACCGTCAATGGTTCAAGTGGCACACCTGTAGAAGAAGATAAGATAAAAAAGATATGAAAAAATTCTTCTTGATTTGACAGCTCTTCAATATTCACTAGGCCAAACGTTCGATACAACTGTTTTTGCAACCAATAACGAAACGCATTTTCCCCCCTAATATCCGATTCTTGAATGGGATACTTTTTATCCAGAAACTTTAAAAATACGGCAAATGCCGGCTTCAATCTATAAAAAGATTCATCCACTTTGAAAAAACGCACTAAGTCGCCCAGGATATGTTTGACCACATAATCTTTATACTCCTGTTGGAGTTGTTTGTCTTTAATGGATAGATCGCGGGAGAAAAATCCTTCAGCGTATATTAATTGAGAGTTGTCGAAATGGGTTTTGCGGCAGTTGCCGATAATCTTTACCTTTGCTCCATCCGCAGGATGGGTGATTTTTCTAAAATATTCTGGGTCATCGAAAAGAGGAGACTCTTCGATATAATCGAACAGCAGGAGATATCTGTATCCTGGATAAAACATGGTTTTTAGTTGATCGCGATCGGGGTTTTTATCTGTGACTCGAAACACGATCCATTCTTGTTTCGTGGCAATTGATCCCAATTCGAGCATCAACCGAGTTTTACCGATTCCCCCTTCACCATAAAGAATACAACCGTCGAATGCGGGCTTGTCCAGCAAGTCATTAAGAATACCGGTTTCGGTGACCAGATCTTTTGCTTCCGTATTCTGCTTCACATAGTCATCCCTGCTGAAATAAGGTTGTTTTTCGCTGGATAAATAATCCTTGTATTGGGGCTGATCCAGCTTGATGGTGAAGATTAACGGTTCCACTCCGGCAGGATAATCGTATTTCACCCATTTATGATATGCATTACGGTTCTTCTCCAATAAGGGAAGTAGATCATTCCATGTATAGAGTACAATATTGTCGGCGACTATCTTCAAATGTTCGAGATGCGGCTCTTTAGAAAGCTCGAGCAAAACATCATGAATCGGTTTGGTAATATCGTCCCGGCCTTTCTGAGTATCTATGTTACAAGAGGTGCAGTACACATAGCGTCTCAATTTAGGGTCGAGCCAGGGGGCATATAATGTATTTACTGCATTTGGTTTTCGAATATGCTCACGAAGCCTGTCTATTAAAATATCCCTCTGTTTTTTCGCACTTTCCAGGGATTCGTTTTTTTTACATTCCCCGATTAATTTAAAATGATCTTCATCTTTGGGTCCTGTGGCTTTACCACTAAAATCAATGGCCCCATCGGCTCCAGATGTGGGAAACTTCGATAAATTCATGTTGGGAAACTCTTCTTTGAATTCAGTCGCCAATAAATCACAGCACAATTTCTGAAATGCATCCGCATCGGGATGCGCTATGGATAACGCTGCCTTTCTTTCGGGCCGCATTCTATTCTCATAAAAAGTAGAAAACATTTCCAAATCTTTGTTTGTTGACTGTGTGTGGTTTGACATGAGTGTTATACCTCCATCTCACGGTTTGGAAAATTTCCGCGACTGGCAAATGCCCCGCCCTTATTCAATTTGTTAAGAATAAAAATGGTTTCCTTTCGTTCGTCCTTTAGATCGCTGCTGGAAGCCACAAAGATTTTTACTCTCGTTATAGGCGTATCAGCCGACATCAAACCTCCACATGGCGTTTACGTAGGGGCAGGCCCCCGTGCCTGCCCGAAAATATCCCGGTAATCACGGGTTTTGGCAACCGCGACGGTCGCGGGGCGCTCGCCCTCGTAATGGAACATTATAAATGAAAGCGATTGGAATATCAATAGATATTTTTTCCCTTCCCCTCCGCTTTAAAATTTTCCCCGGGACAAAATAAATACCAGCGAATTTCGCTTGCTTTCGTTTCCCGGGTCTGGTATAAGTGAGGCTTAAAATCAAATAATGGGCAAGATACGATGAGAAAAAACGAGAGAACCGAACTGGTTCAAAAAGTAATAAACATTATCCTGA
>Ga0315276_10006582_pt1 | contig 10709 bp, 6 predicted proteins | sample YL17G05_0_MG_FD_204542 | JGI IMG/M metagenome (GOLD analysis project Ga0315276, IMG submission 204542) | Sediment microbial communities from Yellowstone Lake, YNP, Wyoming, USA - YL17G05_0 | ecosystem: Environmental > Aquatic > Freshwater > Lake > Sediment | place: USA: Wyoming | collected... | reverse complement strand
TGGAGGGGGAGGCGGTGGGACAGCCGCGCCCGCAGCGTGCGCCATCGACTCGGACCCTGACACCATGCCGCGCGCGGCGGCGCCTTCGGCCGCAGCCAGCGAGGTGAACAAAGGGACGAGGTTCTAGGGGGAAGGGGAGGCGGCGGGTGAGCGAGGCGGCGCGCGGAGCAAAGCCCGCCCGCCCGCTCCCTCCCGACCCCGCCGCGCACCTGGTCCAGGGATCCTCCTTCCAGCGCGTGAAACGTGCGCACACGGTCGAGCGCGCGGTCGTCAGCCGGCGAGCTGGAGAGGTGGGGAGGGTCGCGCGTCGGCGGCCTCGCCTCCACCGCCACCGCAGACGCAGCCCGCCCTCCACCCCCCACTTTACGCACTCGGGCGTGTCCATGATCAGGTGCACGTGCCCCACCGACACCAGGGGCACGCAGCGCGCCTTGGCGCCGGCGCGCCCGCCGTCGCGCGCGCCCGGCAGGCTGTACTCGGCCAGCGCCACGTGGAGCGGCATATCGACATCATCGCGCGGCGTCGGGGGAGGGAGGCGCGGGCCGCCGTCGGCGCGCCAGGAAAGAGAAAGGCCCGGGTGCGGCGGCATCGGGGCGCGAGCAGGGCGCTAGCGCGTCGCGGGCAGGTGGACGCACATTGGAAGACGCTGGCGCGACGGGACGGCGACCGTTTTGTGAGGGAGACGGCACTGCGTTTCGCGACGGGCCTCTCCGCTACACACCTCCACCTGCCGCGAGCTGCGCACAAGCCGTCGCCAGGTCGGCCGCGCCCGGCAGCCCCCCGGCGACCGCGGCCGCCCCCATGACGGGCGCTGCGCGCGCCAGGGCGGCCGCTGCCGCGACGCCGTGCAGCAGGAGCAAGTAGGCCGCCGCGCCCGCGCGCGCGGCGCCCGACGACGCAAACGCGGCGGCCGCGATGAGCAGGGTGCGGTCGGCGGCGGCGAGAAAGGCGGGGCGGGAGCGGTGGGTGGGGAGGGCGCGGCCACAACTGCCGCGCTCGGGGTCAAGCGCCGCGCGCCGACCCCACGGCCGCGCCCGCCCGCAGCTGGTCGCCGCCGCCAGCGCCGCGCGCAACGCAACCGCGTCCGCGGTCGCCGCCGCCGCCGCGCGCTCGGCGTCGGCAGCGCGCGCGGCCGCGCGGTCGCGCTGTGCCGCGACGACCGCCGCGACGTCCGCGCCCGCGCCGCCCGCGGCGGGCAGGGCAGCGGCTAGGTCGGCTTCCAGGCGTTGGATGGTGTTCGAAGCCTCGGCCGCGGCGGCTTCCGCGGCGTCCGCGCGACTCTCGGCCGCGCGCGCTTGCTCGCCCGCCCCTGCGGCCGCCACCCGGGCCGCCGCCGCGTCCCGCTCGCTGCGCCGCAGCGCGTCCCGCAGCGCCGCGTCGCCGCCGCGCTTGCGGTCGCCGTGGGGCGAGGGTGGTGCGACGACCGCACGCAGCGCGGCGGCCTCGGCCGCCAGGCACGCCGCGTCCTCGGCGGAGGGGCGGCCGGCCAGGGCGGCCTCGGCGGCGTCGGCGCGGCGGAGGGCGGCGTCGATGGACGCGGCGGCGTCGGCGGCCGACGCCGTGGCGTCGGCCGCGGCCGCGTCGGCGCGCGCCTCGGCCGCCGCCGCCGCGTCGCGCGCGCGCGCCGCCTCGCTGCGCTGGGCGCGCACCTCGTCGCGCAAGCCGTCGCACGAGGGACAGGCAGAGGAATGAGGAGGCGCAGGCGCGGCTCCTGCCGTCGCCGCCACTCGCGCGGCCTGAACCGCCGCCGCGTCCGCGTCGCCGCGCGCGGCGTCCGCCTCGGCCTGCAGCGCCCCACGCTCCGCCTCCCACCGCTCGCGCGCGGCCAGCAGGGACGCCTGCGCCGCGTCCGCGCTGTGGCGCAGGCCGGCCGCCGCCGCGCGTGCGGCGGCCAGGTCGGTCGCGAGCGACGCTTCGCGCGCTGCGGCGGCGGCAGCGGTAGCGCCGTCGCTGGCGCCATCGTCGCTGCCTTCCTCCAACTCGGCCTCCAACTCGCGCACCCGCTCCTGCAGGCGGCGGATGGTGGGCGCCTGGTTGGCCAGCCCGGCCGCCTCGGCGCGGTACTCGGCCAGCTCGGCGCGGGCGGCGGCCGCGTCGGCGACGGCGGCTGCTGCGGCGTCCAACACAACCCTCGGATCGGGCGCGTCAAACAGGGCCCGGTAGGCGACCAGGAAGGCGGCCTCGGCCGCGTGCGCGCGGGCGGTCACCGCGTCCACTTCCGCCTGGTACCGCTTGAGCAGCGGGGCGGTAGCGGCCGTGACGACGGGGTCGAGGTCTTTTTTAAAGGCTGGTGCAGAAAGGGGAGAGGAGGGAGGGGGTCGGCGCGCGCGCCCCGCCGCCGCCCCTTCTCCCCTCCTCCTCTTCTCTCCTCCGGTCCCACCTCGCGTCGCGTCCGCTAACGCCCTCCGGGACGCCAGGGACGCGTCCGTGGCCGCGGTCAGGGCGGACGCTTGGGCGTCGAGGCCGACGCGAAACGCCTCGAGGTCGAAAGCTGCGAAGGAAAGGAGGTGAGGCGTCGGGGATGAGCGCGGTGATCGCGCCGCGCCTGCCGACAACCGACTCTGGGTCTCCCGCCCGGCGCCGGCCCCCAAATTGATCACCCCGCCAAAAGTCGGCAGCCCCACCGCCGCCGCCCGGCTTGCCAGGAGCGGCGGGCGCGATCGACACGCATGCGGTGGCGTCTGCCGCGGGTGTAGGCGCGGGCGGGGAGGCCATTGGGGAGGAGGGCGGCGCGCCGCGGCGGGAAGTGGTCGCGTGATGGGGGCAGGCGACCAAACAAACAAGCACAGGTCGCAAGCAACAACACACGAGCGCGCACAGGCACGCCGGCCGACCGCCCGAAAACTGAAAGCAGCACTAGGCACAACGGAGAGCGCTGGCCGGGTGCGCGGCCGGGTGCGCGCCATCGCCCGGCGCGACACCTCCCCTCCCCATCCACCCCTTCCACCATCGTCACGCCTTGGCATCTGTGAGTCTGGGCAGCTCTTCCACCAAAGCAGCCACCGAGGCCGGCCGGGCGGGCGCGCCCCGGGTGACGAGGTGGCGCAGCGCCGAGAGCGACGTGAGCGCCCCCACCCCCGCGCTCGTCACGTCCGTGCCCGCCAGGTCCAGGCTCGTCAGGCCGGGCGCGGACGCGGCGAGGCGGGCGACGCCGGCGTCGCCCACGCGGCGCGAGTGGGGCACCGCCAGCCGCGCGAGCCGGGGCAGGCGGCTGAGGGCGGCCAGGCCGGCGTCGCTGATGCCGCCCGAGGCCAGCACGATGCAGGTGAGCGTGGTGAGGCGGGCCAGGCACGCCGCGCCCGCGTCGGTGACGCGGCACGCGCCCAGGTCGAGGCAGGCGAGGGGCGGGGGATGGGCAGGGCGGCGCCCAAGCCGGCTGCCGCCGGCCGCCAGCGCGGCAACCCCCACATCCGTCACGTCGCCCGAGTCCAGCACGAGCCGGGTGAGCGACGCGCACGAGGCGATGGCGGCGACGCCCGCGTCGCCCGCGCGCGTAAACGCGGCGTCTAGGTCGGCCAGGCGCGGGGCGGCGGCGAGGGCGATGAGGCCGGCGTCGGTGACGCGGTCGCAGTCGGTGATGGCGACGCGGGTCAGCCTGGGCGCGCGCGCAAGGGCCGCGATGCCGGCGTCTGTCACGTCGGTCGCGTCAAGGTCGACCCGCTTCAGGGTCGCGCTCCCGCCCCACGCGGTCGCCGCGCAGTCGCCGGCAGCGGTAAAGGCGGCGTTGATCGAGGCGAGGCGGGGGAGGGCGGCCAGGCAGGCGAGCGCAGCGTCGGCCGCGCGCGTGCGCGACGCGTCGAGGCTCGTCAAGCCTACCGCCGACGCCGCCACCGCCTGGATGCCGGCCGACCCCACCCGGCCACATCCCGAAAGGTTGAGGCTGGCCAGCCGGGGCAGGCGCGCCAGCGCAGCGGCGCCCGCGTCGCCGACGCGCGAGCCAGCGACCGAGACGCGGACGAGGCCCGTCGCTGACGCCGCTATCGCCTCCGCCGCGGCATCGTCGGTGGCGCGCGCCCAGCCGAGGTCCAGGTCGACGAGGCGGTCGAGGGCCGCGAGGCGGGCGACGCCGTCGGCCGACCAGCAGGCGTGCAGCGAGAGGCGGGTGAGGCCCGCCAGGCGGGCGCAGGCCGCGATGGTTACCGGGCCCACGTCGCAGCCGTCGAGCGCGAGCGAGGAGAGGGCGGGCAGCCGCGCGAGCGTGGCCGCGACGCCGCGGTCGCTCACGCGCAGGCGGGCCGCGGACAGCGACCGCAGCGTGCCGCCGTGCCGAACCAGGCAGGCCAGGCCGGCGTCGGACACGAGCGATGCGCCGTCCAAGGACACCTCCATCAACCGCCCTGGCACCAGCGCGTCGAGCCAGCCGTCGTCCACGCCGGGCGCGCCCACCGCGTGCAGCCGGGCCAGGGGCTGGTCGCCGCCCGTCGCCAGCGCGCGCAGGGCGGGGCCGGTGGCCGCCCCGCGCGCGAGGAGCGCGCCGGCGAGCGCGTCGGCGACGTCGGGCGGCAGCGCCGCCAGCTCGGCCGGCGTCCACCGAGAGAAGGCCGCCGCCGCGGCGCGAGCCGCGATCGCCAGCAGGCTCGTCGGCCGCTCGGCGTCGGCCGCGGCGGCGAGGGCGCGGCGGGCGGCACGGTCGCGCGCGGGCGACTGAGAGAGAGAGAAAGGGGGGGGGGGATGCGTGAGCGCCGGCGAACTAGATGCCCCTCCAACACCCTGGCGCGCGTAGCGCGGTGGCCGCCGCGCCGTCACCCCCGGCGCTGGCGCGGCGCCCGCCCCCGCCCCCATTCCCCACCTCGCAGCCGCCATCGGCCGACGCCCGGCGCCGCCCGAGCAGGGACGAGCCGGGCTTGTCCCCCAGAAAGAGGCGGGCCAGGAGGTGGGCGAGCATTGGGGCGCGGGCGGCCGCGGCGGCACGCGGCGGGTCTGCCTGCGGGCGGCGCCCCGGCGGCGAGTCGCACTCTTGCTTTCACGCGTGCCCCCTCCCCGCTCCCTCATATCACTCGCGGCCCGCCTTGGCCACCGCTTTCACCAGCGCGGCGCGCGCTTTGGCCAACGTGCGTCTCTTTTCCGCGCGAAACGCGGCGGCCGTCGCGGCACGCGGCGCGCTCGCCGAAGACGCCTCGGCGTCGTCCGCCTCGACGCTGCCCGGCCAGCCCGCGATCTCTGCGTCGACTGCGGCGAGCAGAGCCTGGAGGGAGGTGGGGTGGAGTGGGGAGGGTGTCGGCGCTCTCCCCCTGTCCCTTCCCTCGCTTTCACTGCCCGCCAACACACTCGCCTGCAGCGCCGCGTGCGCGGTCGCCCCCGCCCCCATCGCCTCCCGCGCCGCGGCCAGCCCTGCGGCGTCCACGCCGGCCGCGGTGAGCGCGGTGGTCAGGGCCGGGGCCCGCCACGCGAGGCGGTACGCGTCGTGCGGGTTTGCGCGCTCGACAAAACCATACCACTGGAGCAACTGGTCCGCGCCCTGGGGCCCGTACGAGATGAAGGCCTGGTCCCCTTTGGCCACGCCCCCCCCGAGCGACAGCCTGAACGCGTCCCGAAAGTATTCGTAGCTCATGTCGGACGCGGCGCAGCCGGAGTGGTTTGCCAAATCGACGACGGGCGCCATGGCATACCATTTCACCTTGGCCGAGAGCATGACGTCGTAGAGCAGGTTGAACAGGGCGGCCGCGATGGCGCCGTTGAGGACGGCGTCGGGGGCGGCGGCGCCGAGCGCGACCGACGCCGCCCCCACCGCGGCGAGCGCGGCGGCCAGGCCGGCGCGCTGCTTGAGGGGGGGGCCGGCGTAGGGGCCAGAAAAGGCGCGGGAGCGGACCGAGGCGAGGGCCCAGTCCCAGTCGGCGCGGGTGTAGGGGGAGGAAGGGTGCGCGGCCGCATAGCGTTCAAACGCCGCCGTCCACGCCGCCCGCTGGGCGCGCACGTCCTCGATGACCGGCCCATGGTGCAATTTCGCAAGGTCGCCCTCGTCCCACGAGACCGGCGTGTCGAGCGCCCCCGACGGCGGCAGGTCGGCCGCGTACGCGCGGTGCGCGGCGGGAACGCCCTCGTCGCCCCGCTCCGCCGCGTCCCGCGCGTTCAGCACCAGAAGCGCCATGCGCACAAACCAGGGCGCCGCCTTCCAGTAGGCGGGCGTGCAGGCGGCGTCGGGCACGACCCGCTTGGCGCTCGGCCGCACGACGAGCGCCGCCTCCACCGGCAGCTCCACCACCGTGTCGCCCGCCGCGATGTCGGCCGTCGCCTGCAGGCCGCGCACGCCGCCAAAGACGGCGACGCGCACAGCGGGCGCGGCAATGCCGGCGGCAGACGCCCACGCGGGGAGGGGGGCGGGGGCGTCAACGGCCGGCGGGGCGCGGGCGGCCGCTAGTTCGTCCAGGCCACGTCTAGCAGCGGCTATGCGAAGGCAAGGAGGTGGGGAGGGGCGGCGGCGGTCGCCGCGGAAGGCGCGGGCGCGGCGCGGCGGGCCGCGCGTGCCCCGGCGCGCCGGTTCGACGCCGCGGCGCGCGCTGGCGGCGTCGCTGGCGGGGCGGGCCATGGGCGGAGAGTCCGGGAGGGGCCAACCGCCACGGTCTGCGGTAGCGCGTCGGTCGCACACCCCCACACCCCCAGCAGCAGAAAGCACCCAATCCCCTCACTATCTACGGCACCGCCCTCCGAGACTTGCCCCACGTCGGGTCTTGGCGCGCCCACTCGAGCTCGCGCTCGTCCGAGCGCGCGACGGTCGGGTTGCCCGCCGGCGCGCTCGCGCCGAGCGCGCCGATGCCCGGCGCCCCCAGCGCGGCCTCGAGCGCCGGTGTCGCGTCCTCGCCAAACTTGCGCGCCAGCAGCGGGCACTGGTGGCCCACGCCCCGGATCGCGGGGTAGGGCCCGACGCGCGCCCACGCCGCCGCGCTCGCCGGCACGTCGTCCACGCCCACATACGACCGCAGGGCGAGGTCCAGGGCGCCGTCGGCGTCGCACAGAACAAACGGCTCGTCCTGGCGCCGCAGGCGGCGCACGAGCGCGGCGTCGACCTCGCCCGCCGCAAACCGGTGCGGGTGCGCCCCCGTGCCCTCTTTGCGCGCCCAGTCGACCGCGGTGAGCCCGCCCCGGCAGTCGGTCTCATTGTCCCGGCCGTGCACGGCCAATAGCGTGGGCACGTACGACTCGTCGGGCACGCACGCGCGCCAGCCGCCCGTGTCGGCGTCCTCGCCATACGTGCAGTGCCGGGCAAAGGCGGCCGCGATGGCGGTGTCGTCCACGATCAACTGCGCGTGGTCGCGCGTGAGCGCGGTCCACTGCGACCCTTTGCGCCACGCCGTCGCCGGCACGCCCGCCGCTTCCAGCCGCCACGTCCACCGCTCCCACATGACGTTGCCCCGCCCGCACGCGTCCACGCGGGACAGGGTCTCATGAGTGAGCTGCTGGTGCAGCACGGCGGGGTGGTGCAGGGGGGCGCACGACTCGGAGAGCAGCACAAAGCGCTGGTTGGCGGGGTCGGCGACCGCGGCGCGCAGCATGGCGCGCACGCCCTCGTTCATCGAGTGGTCGCCCCACTGTCAGGAGTTGGGGGAGGTGGGGGTGGGCGTGTGGGCGGGCGCGGCGCGGTGTCAGCCCTCTCCCTCTCCCTCTTACCTTGGTAAAGTAGCGCTCCCGCACCAGGGCCTTGGCAAATGGCGAGTCTAGCGCAAACCCCGCAAACGTGGGCGGCGCGTGCACGTAGAGGGAGAAGAGGCGCTGCGCCGCGCGGTCGGCCGCGCCGGCGCAGCGCGCCTTGACGCGCTCCACCTCGGCCCAGCCCCCGCGCCCGCACGCAGCAGCCGCCAGGCAGGGCAGCGGCACCAGCCCGGCCGCCGCGTCCAGCCAGCGCGCCCACAGGGCCTCGTGCGGCAGCGGGCCGCGCGTGAGAAACATCAGCGCCACCTTGGGGTGGCCCAGCGCGGCGTCGCACGAGCCGTCGCTGCCCGCGGGCTCGGGCAGGCCGCACGAGGCCCAAGGGGCGGTGGCGGGACCAAACGCGTCGTCGACAAGCGTGTGCGCGCCGCGCCACGCGGCGTCGGCCGCGCCCACGCAGAAAGGGGGGGCATCCTCTCCACTGCCGCGCCCGGCGGCCGCGCGCCGGCCGCCGGCGGGCGCGAGAAAGGGCAGGCGGGCGGCGCGCGCGGCATCGGCGCGCGTGACAGCTGCGCCGGAAGGGGCGCTCGGGGAGCCGCCCGCCGCGCCTGTGGGCGATGTGGATGACGTATGCGCCAGCAGGACGACCGCCAGCAGGGCGGCGGCGACAAAGGCGGCAGCGGCGGCGGCGCGCGCGGCGCGCGAAGGGGAAGCAGGGGCGCCGGAGCGCGGCGTGGCCGCCATGGTGGTGGATCAAGGATTGCCCGGCTCGGCGGGGCTGCTGGTTTGAGCGCGCGGCGGTGGCCGCGCCGCGGCGGCAAGAGTGGAGTGGGGGCGTCGACCCGCGTTTCGCCCCACCCCGCTTCTCACACAGCCCCGCGCCGCGCGCCGCGGCCCCTTTCGGCCCGCCGTCGCCGCCATGAGGACGCCGGCCGCCGGCCGCGCCGTCCTGGCCGGCCCCGCCGCCGGCGGCGCGCCGCTCGCCACCCGCACCGCGCCTGCGTCCCGCTCCGTGGCCGCGCACGCCGCGGTGCGGTGCGCGGGCGTGGGGTCGTCCGTGCCGCCGGCCGTGCTGACCAACGACGACCTTGCCGCGCTCGGCCTCGACACCAACGACGCCTGGATCGCGCAGCGCACCGGCATTCGGTGCGCGCCCCCGGCCGTGGCGTCGACTGGGGTGGAGGGGGGGGGCGGTTTGGGCGAGGGGCGCGGGGGGCGGCCAGGCGCGCGGGCGACGGCGCGCCGCGCCCGCGATCTGGCGGCCGGGGGGCGCGCCGCCGGACCGCGGCCGCGCCCCCACCGGACGCCAGCGTGCGGGCGCGGTCTTGCAGGCGGGCGCACGGCGCGCGGCGAGCGCCAATTGCCGCCGAAAAGGGGGCGCGGCGCGCGGCCGACGGCGACCGCCAACGAGCCGCGCGCAGGCAGCCGCCCCCCCCGGCCCCCCCCCCCCCCCCAGCCAACGCCACATCCTGGCGTCCGGCGAGTCCCTGTCCCAGCACGCGTCTGCGGCCGCGGCGGCTGCCCTGGCGATGGCCGGCGTCGCCGCGGCCGACGTCGACATGGTCGTCCTCGCCACGTCATCCCCCGACGACCTGTTTGGGTCGGCGTGCGAGGTGGCGGCGACGCTGGGCGCCACGTCGGCCGTCGCGTTCGACCTGACCGCTGCCTGCTCCGGCTTTGTCGTGGGTCTGATCACCGGGTCCCAGTTCATCAAAACGGGCGCCGCCCGCACCGTGCTCGTCGTGGGCGCCGACGCCCTGTCCCGTTACGTCGACTGGCGGGACCGGGGGACGTGCATCCTGTTTGGCGACGGGGCGGGGGCGGTCGTGCTGACGGTGGCGGCCGACGCCAACGCGCCCTGCGCCCTGCTCGGCGCGTCCATGGGGTCCGACGGCGCCGGCGCTAAGCACTTGAACGCGCGCTTTGCGTGCGACGGCGGCAAGGCGACCGGCGCCGAACCTTCCGCGCGTGGCGCGTACGCCAACATCGCGATGAACGGCCAGGAAGTGTTCAAGTTTGCCGTGCGCGCCGTGCCCAACGTGCTGGAGGCCGCGCTCAAGGACGCCGGTCTCACCCCGTCCTCGATCGACTGGCTCGTCCTGCACCAGGCCAACCAGCGCATCCTCGACGCGGCCGCGACGCGCTTGGGCGTCCCCGCCGACCGCGTCGTCTCCAACCTGGCCCGCTACGGCAACACGAGCGCGGCGTCCATCCCGCTGGCGCTCGACGAGGCGGTGCGGGGAGGGCGCATCAAGGCCGGGGACACGGTCGCCCTCGCCGGCTTTGGCGCGGGGCTCACCTTTGCGGGCGCGCTCGTGCGCTGGGGGTGATCGGGTTGGGGGGTGGGGTCGGCTCCGAGCGAGAGTGAGAGTGGCGGGGAGCGAGCGAGCGGTGGGGCGCGAGTGCAAACCTCGTCGCGGCCGGCGGTGCGCACGGCACACACTCTGCCCCTCCGCCCCTCGCCCCCTCCCGCGCCGCTCCATGCCTGACGACGTGGAGCACGTGGATGCCAACCCGCGGTCGGACGCCGGTATGCTCCGGGGACGGGCGGCGGCGGCCGCCGGCCGCGATGCGCGGGCGCGCGCTGTTGGCGGGCCGCCCGCCCGGCGGGCACGATGCGTGCATCGCGGGCTGGCGCGGCCGGCCGGGCGCGGCGCGGGGCGCCGGCCGCAGGCGCAGGCACGCGCGTGCGAATGCCCGCGCGCGCGGTGACGGGCGGCGCCGCCGCCCGCCGCCGCGGCCTCAGTCTCTGGAGCGTTGCACCGATCGCGCTCGACGCCTCGCGCGATCGCCGGGACCCACCCTCCCCTCCTCCCTCCTCTCCCGCAGCCGCCGCCGCCGCCCGCCTCGTCGCCGGCGCCGGCGGCGCCCCTGGCCTAGTGGAAGCCATTCAAGCCCGCCTGGACACCATGATCGGACGGCCGTCGGGGTTCCTGGACGACCTGCCGCGCGCGACGCGCGCGCGCGTGCGCTTTCTGCAGTCGCTCCAGACCGAGTACGACGAACTCGAGGAAGCGCACAAGAAGGAGGCGGACGAACTGGACCGCAAGTACGCGGCGCTGTATGGTGTGTGTGTGGGGGGGGGGGGGGGGGGGGGGGCGCGCGCGCGCGCGCGCGCGGCCGCG
>Ga0315276_10006581_pt1 | contig 10709 bp, 11 predicted proteins | sample YL17G05_0_MG_FD_204542 | JGI IMG/M metagenome (GOLD analysis project Ga0315276, IMG submission 204542) | Sediment microbial communities from Yellowstone Lake, YNP, Wyoming, USA - YL17G05_0 | ecosystem: Environmental > Aquatic > Freshwater > Lake > Sediment | place: USA: Wyoming | collected... | reverse complement strand
TTTGTATCTTTTGTCTGCCAAAACCATTGTTTTTGGGTTTTTTAAGTCTCTTGTAATGCGGCCCATTAATTGGATTGCTATGTCGATTGCTTTTCTGTTGAGTATTTTTCCGGCGTGCTCTTTCCCGTATTTTTTTTCGAAATATTCTTTTCTTTGCTTGAAGTAAAAGTCCGAGTAATCCGGCAACGGAAGCCCTGCGACAATGCAGTTTCTTACTTTGTTCGCCTTGTTTGTGCTTCTTGCGTGCTTTGTCCTGATGTTGATCGCATAAGCCTTTTCAGCCGAAAAATTCTGGGTTTCGTGCCCGTTTTCAAGCAGCGGAATTGCGTCCAGCATTTGGCTTGTTTCAAAGCCATTGCAGCAGCTCACCAAAAGGGAATTGTCTTGTTTTAGCATTGTTTTTACTTTTTCAGCGTATTTTGGCGCGTTCTCTGCTCTTTTTTTGAATGTTGAATCCAGCTCTGTGTCAATCAACAACAGCAATCCTTGGTGCGGCAGGCTTGTTAGTTTCAAAACCCTTGTTTGTTCTCCCAATCCAAATTCTTCCTTGAACAGTTTTTCATCGCCAATTGTTGCCGAAAACATTATTGCGCTGTGAAACTGCTTCAGTGTTTCCAACGCAGTCAATCCGCTTGCAAGGATTTCATTGCTTATTTCAAAGGGCTTTATGAAAACCTCGTTTTTTTCCTTTGGAATAAAAGTCAAATGCTGTTTTGAATCCTTTACAAGCCCAAGCTTTTTGAGAAAAATTTGGGGCCTTGCCCTTGCCTTTTCATTGCCATTGCTTTCATCAATTGCCTCAACAATTCTTTCAAGGTTATCAGCAATTCCCTCGAATCCAATTGTGCCGTTTAGCCCTTCTTTCAAAGAGCTTTGCCTAAAGCTCTTTTCGTAAAAAGAAATCAGCCTTTCCGGCTGCAGTACCTGGTCTTTTGGAAAAGCCCTCAAAATTTCTGCAGTGTAATCCTCAAACTCCTCCAAAAATTCAATATCAGCGCCATTCAATGTTTTTTCTTCTTCCTCAATCCCTTTTTCTTCTTTCAAAATTTTTTTTGCCTGCCCCACAAGCCCTGTTACGCCAAAAAGCCCTATTTTTGCGTGCAAACTATTGTACAGGCGGTCAACCAGCAAATCCGCTTCATCCACAAGCAAAACAAATTCTTTTGGGTTAATCAGCATTTTGAGCAAAGCAAAGATTTCTGTGAAGCACCAATAATAATCCATTACCACTACATCGGCTTTTTTCACCAGCTCTTTCATTGCCTCGTAAGAGCACAACCCGTTTTCCCTGCAGATTCTTTCAAATAGCTGAAAAAAAACAGGCTCTTTTTGCATTTCCCTGTTTGGAAAAAGCGCTTCAGGCTCTTTGAAAACAATTTCCTCGATTTCCTTCAATGCCTTTCTTGCCCTTGGCGAAAAGCCTTTTCGCGAGCACGTTGCCTGAAACAGCCTGCACCCATTGAATTTTCTGGCGCGCCTGCAGTCCTCGTACCTAAAATCTTTTTCAGGAAACTTGCCGCACATTGTTGCCCTTGACCTTAAATCCGCAACCATGAGCCTTTTTCCGTTAACCTTATTGATGCGCAGTGCCTCGGCAATTCCGGCATTTCTCGCAAGGTGCGTTGGAGAAAGCAACAGCACTTTTTTGCCTTGCTCAAACACAGGCGCAAGCGTGGAAATCGTTTTGCCAAACCCGCAATAAGCCTCAACCAAACCAATCTCTTCTCGCCCAACAACATCAAAAACAAACTCCATCACAGGCAACTGCTGTGGCTTGAACTCAGGGTAAGGAAAAAAGGATTCGAATTTGCCGGTTTTTTCAGCCATCAAGAAATTAAGCCATGAAAGTATTAAAACGGGAAGGGAACATGCCATGCTTCCCTGCCAACAGGGCATGTCCCAACATCAACGCAAAAATAACCCATAACAACCAGCAACAAAAACCATGCCCTAAAAACAATAATAAACGGACAGCTCTTTGAAAATTTTTCTTATTTTTTTTGGCATTTTTCAAGCAATTCGTCTTTCTTCAGAACCATGAAATCGCTTGGGAATGTGTTTCTGATGTCAGATGAATAACCCGCGGGAACGGAAACGCTTTTTATTTGCTTGCCGTTTGCCCTTATTAGATTCAACACTGGAATGAAATCCGCGTCCCCTGAAACGAGGATGCAATAGTCATACTCGTTTTTCATCGCCTTTTCAATGGCTTCTACCGCTAGCATCACATCGATTCCTTTTTCTTTTTCGGAAATGTCTCCAATGCAGTCAAGACAATTTTTTTCTACAACTGGGCGGCATTTTTGGCATACCTTAAGTTGCCGCAGCAAAGCCATTTTCTCCTCAAGAATTTCCTTGTTTGAACTTCTTTGCAATTTTCTCCTTTGGACCCCAAATTTCGGCAGGTTTTCAAGGGCGGTAAGGAACCGCATGTGTTTGTAATATTTCTCTTCACCCGAAGCAATACTTGGGACAGAATTGTAGTAAATTGTTTTTTCGCGCACGACGTTGAACTTACTGCAAATCATTTCGCTTAACTTCAAGTAATCTATGCTGCCGGGATTAATGCCCATTGCTTTCATACAATGGTACAAATTGTTTCCATCAATGAAGATGATCGCCCTTTTAGAAGCCATGCAATAGAAACAAGTTGGGAAATACTTAAAAAAAGGAAATATAAGCCCAGCATTCCCCCACGCTAGGCGTGGGGTCATACTGGGGACTTAATACCAAGAAATTGGTCAAAACAACTATTTAAACCTTTTGCCAAGAAATTAACACCCGCCAAACCCGCCGATCGCCACTATCTTCGAATCAATCGGGTTCAAGAACTTTTTCCTTTCTTCCCCGCTTCTCGTCGGCTTTATTGCCGTCTTTTCGATGTATGGCTGGCGCGACGAAGCCTACAAACTCGGAAAGCATACGCTTGTGTTCATGACAGGCGCGGTGGCAGGAGTAATGATTTAGGAAATAAAGTTAATGGTGCGACGGAATTTTCCGGAAAAAGAGAGCAAAGAGTCATTTGCAAAACAAGCTCTTTTCTCACAAAGGATTTACTGCAAAGGTTTTTACCTGTTTTTTATTACAATTGACTAACCTTATGAAGGAAAAAAACAATCTTTTGGTAGATGTTTATATTTATTTAAAACAAACTTTTTTTGGTAGAAGAATAGAGAAAAAAAGACGCTTGGCGATAATCTACGGCATCACCTGGTTTGTAGAGTCAGTAATTGAAAAGACAGGCGATAAAATACTTGGGGAAAGAACTCTAAAAGTAGCTGAATATGAACTGCCAAAATATCTTGGCATGAAAGAAGACGACCTTATAAAAAGACTAGAAGAAATAGTCAAAACCGAGAAAAATAAACTGAAAAAACAACGCGAAGAAGAAAAAGAGAAAAAAGATAGGTTCGTCAAAGAATTGGATAAAAAAGTCAGCTCAGTTAATGAATCATGGCTCAAGTTCGCTAGGGAAAAAGATTACCTAATTACCCCGCTTAAGGAATACTTAAAAACTGAGATTAATAATTCTTTTAATTTAATCAAAAAGCGCCCAAAGCTAATGGAACAAGATGAAAGATTTGAACAAGAGATCAAAAAAAACCAGGCTAGGTTGAATAACCTTGAAAGCCAAATACAGGGGTATAATGAAAAGTTTATTGAAAAAATGAAAGTGGCTTGTGCAGATATCTTCAAAAAAGCTACCTTTGAACTGAACGAACAGCAAATAAACGCGACAATCAAAGACGACAAACACAACCTAGTTGTGGCAGGAGCTGGTTCGGGAAAAACCGAGGTGTTAACAAATAGAATCGCGTACCTAGTCAAAAAGCCAAATGGAGTGGACCGTGACATCCTCCCCGCCCTAAAGGGCGGGGCTTCCCTGAATGAAGTCTTGGATGTTCAGTTGGTGGATGTCCCACTGTCTTCGCACATATGCTCTAGCTGTTTCTGAGTCCACGCTCACCGTTCTTGAAAACTTGCCCGGACTCCAAAAGTGTCCTTTCTTGTAGCGTTTCCTGAAGTTTGGATGCCTCTTGAACATCTCATGTGAAGATGCTCCTTTGAACCTGAACAACAGGTATGAGGGATTGCAGGCTCTTTTGGAAACAACAATCATATGCACATAGTCAGGCATGACAGCTATTTCAGGCACTTCAATATCAATCCTCTCAGCTATTTTCAGCAGTATTTCCTCACACTCTTTTCTGATGTCTTCCCTGCGAAGCATATTGTACCTGTATTTCGGACACCACTCCAAGTGATACTCCCAGTAACCTTTATGATGATTATGGCTATACATATCTCTAGACGAATCCATTGTAATCTTCCTCCTGAGCCGCGCGTATATATCCACGGCTCAGGAAGATTACACAAAACAAAAAGAAATAGGTTGTGGCTCGCTTTCATCTACAGCTTAAAAGCTGTAGGTTTCCCGCTCGCCGACTAAAAATGCCGGTAAAAAGCTGGGATACAGCAGTGGTTTTACTCATGGGCACTGCCCTGCTTGCAGTGCTTCCTGTCGCTGCGCTTGACGCAGTTGCCTTTCGCCTGAGCGCATTGCCTTTAGGAATAAAGGCGCTTGGCTTTGCTTTTGTTGCGCTATCGCTTGTGGTGATGTTTTGGGCAATAAAGGAAAACGCTTTTGCTTCAAGAATCGTTGAATTGCAGAAGGGGCAGAAGGTGGTAAGCACCGGCCCTTACGCCATTGTAAGGCACCCGATGTACGCCGCTTTCAGCGTGATGGTTGTTGGCATGGCGCTTGCGCTCGGCTCTTTGTACGCCCTGCTCCCAGCGGGTCTTGCAATCCTTGGCCTGATTGCCAGGGCAGCGCTTGAAGACAGGGAGCTGCAAAAAGGATTGGCCGGCTACAAGGATTACGCGAAAAAAGTGAGGTACAGGCTGCTGCCGGGCGTTTGGTGAAAGTCGTCCAAGAATTCGTGCTTTCCTCGAAAAGAGATTTGCCGTGCGGTAGTTACCCTACGATGCCTCTTACTGCGCTTCTTATTGCGGGGTCTCCTATTAGGTCCGCGCCGCGAAGTGTAACTGCTTGAATTTTTATTTCTCCTTCTCTTGGCTTTCTCAGCATGAAGACAGTCGGCCTCAGCATTTCATCTAGAACACACCCAATAATCACAAAAGACTAATTTTGTCCCGGAGTCTTGCGGGGGTATGTTTTTATAAATTCTTAAAACAGTAATTTATTGGGCATTTAACGGATGCTGCCGCCCTGGTTGGCTTATTTGGGTTTCACTTTGTGGGGCATTAGTGTGCTTTGAAGTGGTTTGTGTATGGATGTTTTGTTGGTTCACCCGCCGAGGGTTTTTGGCTCCAAGCGGCTTGAGGCTGCCAAGACTTATAGAATGCCTTTGGGCCTTCTTTACACTGCAGCTGCTCTTGAAAAAGAGGGGTTTTCTGTAAGAGTCATTGATGCTTTTGCTGAAAGAATGACTTTGGATAATGTGTTGGATGCAGTAAGTAGGGAGAGGCCCAAGGTTGTTGGAATCTCTGCAACGACTTTGCAGACCCCTGCTGCCGTTCAGTTGGGCAAAAGCCTGAGGGGCCAGGACACTGTTGTTTGCCTTGGTGGACCCCATGTTTCGGCAGACCCTTTGTTCATCAAAAGGATGCCCTTCTTTGATTTTGCGTTGGCTGGCGAGGCGGAGATTTCTTTTCCAAGGCTTGTAAAAGATGTGTTGAATGGAAAAACGGTGAAAGGCGTAAAGGCCGGGCTAATGGTGGAAAACCTGGATTCATTGCCTTTTCCTGCACGGCATCTCCTTGATTATAAAAATTATTTAATTGAAGAACACAAATACAACTTTATTAACCTTATTGCAAACAGGGGGTGCCCCTTCAATTGTGTGTACTGTTCCTCGCCTGTTTCAAGAAGAAGGGTTCGCTACAGGTCGCCAAAATCCGTTGTAGACGAAATAGAGGCTTGCACCAAGGAAAGGAAAGTGTCTCTTTACATGTTTGAAGATGATTCTCTGACTTTGAGCAGGAAACAGGTTTTTGAAATGTGCAATGAATTGAAAAAAAGGGGGCTGGTCAGAGACTGGATTTGTGAAACCAGAATTGATTTGGTTGACGAAGCACTCTTGAAAGAAATGCATGAAGCCGGCTGCGCTGAGATATCTTTCGGCATCGAATCAGGCAACGAGCGGATAAGAAACCAGATCGTGAAAAAGAATATAAAGCAGGCTGACATATACCGTGTTTTCAAAATGTGCAAAAACATCGGAATCAAAACAGATGGGTATTTCATGATGGGGTTCCCAACAGAAACCGAAAAAGAATTGGAAGATACTGTCCAGCTATGCACAAGCCTTGATGCAACAATTTTTGGAATCCATTTGACGGTTCCAATGCCTGGCGCAGAAATCTACAGGCAAGCTATAGAAGAAGGAATAATGGATAAAAACCATTGGGACAGGTACGCAAAAGGCGAAGAAAAAGATGTTCCGGTGTATGTCCCAAAAGGAATAACCTTGGCAAAGATTGAAGAGGCAAGAAAAAAAGCTTACCGAAAGTTTTACTTTACGCCAAAATTCATCCTGAAACGATTAATGCATGACTTAAAATCGCCACACCTCCTAAAAAGAGACTTTCTTTTAGCACTATCTATTTACCGCTTTGGAAAAACCGCCACAGGAAGAGACTAATTTCCCAAAGTTTCAAGCAAAACCCACAAAATACCAGTAAGTAGGGTTCAACCAGGCCGGAGTTGACGTGATTTTTATGCCCTTAACATACAATGTTGTGGGCTTTTTGAAGAAGGCAGAGCAAGTTTATGCATTCGATTTCGGCAGCGCCGAACAATTTAATTATTTGCTTAAAAAAATCGCAGTCTGCAGGAAAGAAATAGTTGTCCAACAATTCGTGCTATTTATTTTGCTGCCTGAGGAGTTGCTGGAACATCTGCAATTCGATTCTCAAGGCTCTTCTCGCTGCAGCTAGCCCGTGGTCTTTTCTCCATGCCTCTCGAGATTTTTTCTGTTCCCCTTGCTTGGCAAACTTTTGCGCTTTTGCAACCTGAACCAGAATCTTTGTTTCAATTACCCTAATCCTTGCCTCCAGCTCCGGGATTCTTTTTTTCCTAAATGTCTCCATTGCTCGGGGATCTGCTTCCAGCCTTGCCATCGCATTTTCAAACAGCCTGAGATACAGCTGCGCTCTTGCAATATCCTTGCTTCTCCTGCACCTTATCCTGCCTTCCCTAAGCGCTTTTTTTACAACAGCAAGCCTTTCCTTGAATGACATCTTCCCCTTCTTTCGCCTTCTGCGTACAAGGGTCCCGGCCAGTCTCCTGTAAACAGACAGCTTGTGCGGCCCTAGCATTTTAATCAAATAAGATAATGGCCAAAGGTAATATTAATTTTTTCTAAAGGGCTGCAGCTGGAGTTCCCCAACGCAGCCTGATGCAACCAGCTCAAGCTTTTCCTTTCTTGCCATTTTCTTTATTTCCGCCTCGCGCTTCAATGCTTCGCTTTTGGTTTTCTTTTTTTCGAGGAAAACGAGTTTTGCAGGCAGCCTTGATTTTGTGTACTTTGATGCCCTGCCCTTGTTGTGCAATTCAACCCTTGCCTTAATGTCCACAGCATAGCCGCAGTAAAGGCTTTTGTCACTGCACTCCAAAAGGTAAACAAAAAAAGCCATCCGAAATAGAATTCGCAGCCTCTCTATTAAATTCTTTTCGCCTATTTCCTGTTTTAAGTGATTTGGTTGAAGTGCGCAAAATGCGGAAAAATGGCGTCAAAGTACAACAAGGCAGGCATTCCTGTTTGTTCACAGCATTCAAAGGCAAAAATTTCGGCACCAAATTGCCCGAACTGCGGGCTTGAAATGCGAATCAGGGAAGGAAAGTACGGCAAATTCTGGGGCTGCCAGGCATTCCCAATGTGCGACGGCCTGCAAAAAATTTAGTCTGCAAGTTTACAGCCAAACCGCAGGATTGTTCTTGCGTTTGCAGCGCTCAGCAACACCAATTTTTCAAGGCCCAACGCAAGGATTGCTTTGTTGCGCGCTTGGTTCAGCAACAGCCTATTTTTTCACTGCCCCTATTGGCAGAATCGTTTTGGCGTTTGCTGCGTTCAGCACTTCTGCCATTGCAAGGTAGAGTGCTGAAAGGCCGCAGATTATTCCTTCAAAGCCGGCAATTGTTGTTATGCCTTTTATTCCGGTAAAGTCACCTGCTGCAAGCAGGAAAAAAAGCAGTGCCAGAGAAGCGAAAATGAACTGCAGAACCCTGTTTGTTTTAAGCGTTCCAAACAGCATAAAGAGGGTGAAAATCCCCCAAAGCAGAAGGTAAAAGCCCATTGCTGTTGTTGATGCAGCTGTTGCAAGCCCCAACTTTGGCATTACGAGCAGTGAAACAAGCGAAAGCCAGAACAGGCCGTATGAGGTGAATGCAATTGTTCCAAAAGTGTTGCCGTTCTTGTACTCCATTATTCCTGTTATCACTTGGGCTATTCCCCCGTAAAATATTCCCATTGAGAGAATCATTGCGTCAAGCGGAAAAAAACCTGCATTGTGCAGATTCAGCAGAACGGTTGTCAAGCCAAACCCGGCAAGGCCAAGTGGCGCAGGGTTTGCTTTTGCCTCAGGCATGAAAAAAAGTATGCGCTATTTGTTTAAAAATCTTCGGGCGATTTAAAGCACAACAACAAGCACCTGCATCTTGCTCCCGCTGGGTTAAAATAAAAAAAGAAAAGAATTAGAAAATAATTTTGCGAAATTTGAAAAACTAATTTGTTTAGAATTAGTAGTCTCTATCTCTTCCGCCGCCATAGCCCCTAGAGGGCTTTCTGTGCTTTTGATAGCATTCTCGGCAGTAAACAGGTCTTGTTCCGTCCGGTTTAAAGGGAACTTCAGTTTCCTGACCGCATTCAGAGCAAGTGACCTTATGCATTTGCCTACCGAATCTGTCTTCAGCTTCAGCCATTTGTTTTTTTCACCTTTTTTTTGATTATTCTTGCCCAAACCAGCGGTTCAAGCAAGTAGATATATTTCATACCCACAGTTTTAAAAGGCAATTGAAAATAGAGGGATGGCAGAATAGCGCAAGAAAATCATTCCCATTGCAGGGAAAAAAGAAAAATAAGTTATGTAGAAGATTGTTTGGGGTGTTTTTTGGGGATTGCCGGCTATTTTTGGGAAAACCGGCTTGCCTTGTTTTTCATTGAAAAAAAACTCTTGCCCGCCTGGAAAAAAATTTGGCTAAAAATAAACACAATTTGGAAACAAGCAAAAAAAATTTGGGCAACCAGCATTCCCTCAACCAATTTGTTTCAAAACCCCGAGAAAAAAAGCGTTTGCCGAAGGCAATTTTTTCCCAAGGCTTTTTTTCCATAGAAAAAAAGGCTTTTTTGCCCTAAAAAAAAGGCAAAAAGAAAACCTAATTCAAAGCAGGCAAAACAGTATCATTTGCAAACCGCTTGCCATGCGCCGATTTGAAAAGCAAACGGTTTTTCCGCTTTTTCACTTTTTTTGCATTTGGGCTGGGGCAGCGGATGCACAAAATGGCTCGCGCGCAATCAGAAAAATTTGGGCTCAAAAAAAATCAAAAAAAAATGCAAAAAAACAACAAAAAAGTTATGTATAAAACACTTGCCTGTTTTGTTTACCGGGCTTTGGGGCAATTTTGGTGTTTTCGGCTTTTCGGTTTTTGAACCGGGTGAATCAGGCCGGCAGGTTGCCAATTTTGCGGGGTTTTGAATTTCCATGCTTTTTCGGTTTGGCGACAGTTGGCTGGCAGGCCTGCCGAGCCGCCGATTTTGCGCGGTTTTGGTTTTCGCGGCTTTTCAGGCTTCAAAACGGAATGGGCAAATCCGCCATGTTGCCAATTTTTGGGGCATTCGGCTTTTCTGCAGCGCTTGTTTTAAAACCCTTTGCCAAATAAAATTGTTGCAGGTGATTCTTTTGAAAGTCAGCGATTTAAAGCCAAGGGCTGCAGTGCCTGAGATGACACTGGAAATAGTCAGCAAGGCTGAGCCAAGGCAGTTTGCCAGCGAAAGAGGCAGCGGGAAGGTATGCAGCGCAGCCGGAAAGGATGAAGACGGCACTGAAGTCAGTGTTTCTTTGTGGAACGAGCAATGCGAACAGGTAAAAGAGGGCAACACAATCAAGATTGAGAGCGGCTGGTGCAGCGAATACCAGGGCCAAAAACAAGTAAGCACAGGAAAATTCGGAAAACTGACAATTGTAAAGTAATTGGCTCCCCAAATTCCTGGAAAATTCCGGAAACCCAGCTATTGCAAAGTAAAATTGCCATATAGCCCTTTTTTGAAAAATCAGTGAAATTAACGATTTTAGAGCAGGGCCAATTGCGCGGCACTCAATTTTTTGAATTCTTCTTCAACTGTCCTGATGTTTACATAGGGCTTGTGGTGCCGAAAGCCCCCGCCAAAAGAATGCGGAATGTGCAGCAATTCATGGATTAAGGTCTTAATCTGCTGCTCCCTGCCCTGCTTTTCAAAGCGCTCGCTCAGCAATTCAATCACGTAACACGGCTTTTGGTTCATCCCCAACTGCAGCACCTTCCCCATTGTGTGCACTCTTGCAATAACATTCCTTGTCTTGCTCCCCTGGCTCCTGACGCAGGCAATCCTATCAAGCTCAATGTGGTCAAAGCGCAGTTGCTTTGCAATTTCCCTTGCCGTTTCAGTCCACTCTGTGGAAAAAGTGTAGCGCATTGAAGGAATAAAAAA
>Ga0315276_10006580_pt1 | contig 10709 bp, 15 predicted proteins | sample YL17G05_0_MG_FD_204542 | JGI IMG/M metagenome (GOLD analysis project Ga0315276, IMG submission 204542) | Sediment microbial communities from Yellowstone Lake, YNP, Wyoming, USA - YL17G05_0 | ecosystem: Environmental > Aquatic > Freshwater > Lake > Sediment | place: USA: Wyoming | collected... | reverse complement strand
CTACTCTGCGTTTATTAGCCGGTTTTTTCGCATATAGGCCATCTTTGTTATCAATAATAGTTTTTCAGCAATAATGTGAGCAAATATTAATTTTTCAAAAAGCAATCCACAAAAAAATTGTGAATCCAACATTTTATATCAAATTGCTGTTTCAAAACCTATTTGGGCAACACGCCCCAATGACAGAGGTGCTGAACCACTATTTCGGGTTATTTATGCGATTGATGTCGGCGCTGCTGATGAAAGGAAGGCAGCAGAAGCCGCCTGGCAGATGATGAGAGCTAAAGATGCCTTTGAACCGATCATGGTAATTCTGGATAGCGATGGCAAACAGACAAAGCTCGATTTATCTGAATACCTGGAGTTTAACAAGGTTACAACAGGATTTGTCGTTCAGAAATACCGCAAGAACAGCACAGGCAAGTTCAAGTGCACTCACCAGGAATTTGTTGCCGGCGATGATGTTCAGTTTGAGAACCTCAAGGGTGATTCAATCAAAGCACCTGAACATGAGTATCAGCCGTTTAATATGACCTTGGTAAGCAAAGATGAAATCATTGAGCGGCTGAGTGATGTACTGACAAGCATCGATGTCGGCGGAGAATAGTCAAGGCAGTTTGCCCATGAAATCGAAATCATGGACAAACTCTTAAGAAATCTTGGCTGGTCAAGAGACTAACACTTCAATATTCATTTCAGAAAGGAAAACTTATGAAATCAAGCGAAATAAAAACAACTGAATATATTATTAAAGAGCAGTGCCCAGATTCTGCGCCCATCGAGATAAAGGTAAACATTTTATCTGAAGGCGGCCAGATTTGGATTCAGCCAGAAGGTTTTGGCGAAAAATGTGCCATGGATGATGAGGGCTGGCCTGTGGGAATTGAGATTTGGCAAGGCAGACTGAGATTGATTATCTTTGACGACATCAACAGAGAAGACCCGCAGATTATTGACCTGGAAAGTGCCAGAGAGACCGCCCGTATGAGATGCAACTGGTGCGAAAAGGAAGTAGACACAGAATCCATCAAATGGAAAGGTCTTTTGTTCTGCAGTGAACCCTGTCTGGATGCGTGCAGAGCAGCACAATAATATCACATCGTATCCAAAAACCAGAAACCATGTAAATTTTGAAAGGTAAAATCATGACCAAAACCAAACAAAAAATTAATATTGCCAGGATAATCTATGATGCTTATCCACATGCTGACCTGCTGCCAATTGACCCTGATAGGGACTGTCGCAGCCTACAGGCTTTATTGTCAAAAGTAACCAATGAAAACATCGGAGATGGCCTGTTCAAGTTTATGATTGTTGAGATTGTTGAGGGCGGTGAAAGCACCCTGGTTGGAGCAATCCGTGTTATAGAAAGGGCAAGAGAAGATGTCGAGGCAGTATTGCAGGCTCTTCATGCCGCTGTCAATCAAAACAACCAAATCCAAGGAGGACATAAACCATGAAACTATATGAAGTACAGGCAACCGAATACAACGGCGAGCAGGAATACTCTCAGAGTAAGCTGTTTGTCGCCAGGAACGTCAACCACGCACGGAAGATAGCCAGGGGCTATTTTCGGCAGTGGTATGATGATGGTGATAAACCGCGGGATCACAACACCGACAACCCCGATGAGTTTGAATTTATCTGCGGCTGTATCAGGCTGAAGATCAAGAGCGTTCAGAAAACAACTCTTGATGAGTGGATAAAGACGCAAATTACGTTACACAGTATTTCAGATTTGCCGGATGAATTGATGACAACCAGCATTACCCGCTCGGCAGCAGACTTGCTGAAAGCCTGCAAGGTATTAACCTCTTATACGACGGATTTACTCTACCGATTGGATAATCAGATAAACCTCGGTGATGTTGAGGAGATCCAGCAGGCAAAAGATGCTATCGCTAAATACACCAGCATCGTAACAAACCAACCGTAACTACAAATCTTTAAAACCCATTAAGCGAAAGGAAACATTATGCGAAGAAAGAGAATATTCTATGCGCGTGGTCCGCCTCAGCAGTATTGCTGACAGACTGTAATAAATTGTATTGAACAAAGAAAGTATTAACAAATTTAACGAAAGGAAAATTACAATGAGAATTTTATTCATTAACAATTCGGGCGCGGGTTACGCTGATTATGTCAATATTGCTGAGAACACAACTATTGATCAGTTTTTTGCTATCAAGATGCAGGGTCAGCAGGAAAGTGACTGTCTTATCAGAGTCAATCGCCAGCCTGTTCCCAAAGACTATGTTTTGCAGGAAGGTGACCGTGTCACGATCACCCCGACCAAGATAGAAGGAGCGCGACTTGTTATAGCATAACAGGCCACGCAAAAGTCAATATTAACCGTAAGGCCTCTGTCTGTATCAATTATAGGCGGAGGCCTTTTTATGCGCAAGGAAAATTTTATGGAAAAACAAAAAAAACTTATAAGGCTGTCAAATCTGCTGCTGGACAGCTTATATGAGCTTAAAAAGGCAAAACTGCGGCAGATACAAAATGTTATGGAGGATTTTGGCCTTAGATGCTCTGATACAACAAAAGATTCCCATCTTTTTTATGCAGCGATTGAGAGAAATTGGCTGAGCAGTGCAGAGCAGGTCATATCGAGAGTAAACAGGAACCTCAACGACTTTTCATATCACCTGCAGAGATTCAAAGAGCTTGTCAATTCAGATGAAACAGTGCTGCCCAAACTGGCTGATATTTATGCAGAGCTTATCCAGATTGAGCAGGAGTTCGGCGAGATAAAATTCGATCCGAATGAAAAAGCCATCTCTGTAACAACCGAGCCGATCATTCTGAATGATATACCGTTGGGGCCATTTGAAGTGAAACTGTCTATTGGCCAGATAAGCAAGCTCTACAGTGATGCTCCCTTCAGGATAATTGCCTTAGAGCCTAATCCGGCAGGATCCAACGATGAGGTCACCCATCCGCATGTAAGCGACGAAAGGCTTTGCGAAGGCGATGGCCATGTTTCTATTCGAAGTGCTATAGAGCAGGGACGATTCTGTGATTTTTTCACAATGGCGGTAAATATCCTGCAGACCTATAACCCCGATAGTCCCTACATCTCACTCGATGACTGGGAGGGTATATCCTGCTATGACTGCGGCTGCACCATATCAAGTGATGATTGCTATTACTGCGAATACTGCGACAGGGATTATTGCTCACAGTGCAGCAGCTATTGCCAGATGTGCGATACGGCAATGTGTCTGGGGTGTGCTTATGGGTGTCCCTCATGCAATGAGCCGGTCTGTCGTAACTGTACTGCCAAATGCAAGGATTGCGAAGAGACGTTCTGTAAGGATTGCTTAGATGAAGAAGGATTATGTCAAAACTGCCAAGAGCAGAGAAAGGAAGACGAAAATGAAGAACAGGAACAACTCTCAGAAGAACCAAAAGCCGATGCTCCGGTTTAGTCCGACAGCGTGGGCGAAACTATTGTTCATGCGTGATATAACTGATAACGAAATCGGAGGATTTGGAATAACCGAGGCCGACGATTTATTGTTTGTTACAGATTTTGCCTTGGTAAAGCAGATAGTTAGCGGGGTCTCAGTTGCTTTTGCAGATGAATCAGTAGCTGACTTTTTTGAAGATCAGGTTGCAGCCGGCAGAAAGCCAGAGCAATTTGCCCGTATCTGGCTGCATACCCATCCGGGCAATTCTCCTGAGCCAAGTACGATCGATGAAGCGACTTTCACCAGGGTATTTGGGAGCTGCGACTGGTCAGTAATGTGCATTGTGGCTCAGGATGGTGGAACTTTTGCAAGGCTCAGATTTAATGTTGGCCCTGGCGGTGAGGTAAAGATACCTGTCTATGTCGATTATGGCTGTGAATTTGATGCCGCCAACTTTGAACTCTGGAAGCAGCAGTATCAAGCGAATGTGATTGTGGATGAGATTTTCAAGCAGACAGACAAGCCAATACAACCTGTTGCCAATCAGCAAAAGGAAGTCGAACTGTTCGGCAATGAAAATTTCAACAAAGTCCCGTTGTTTTCGAGCGAAGATTTGCTTTCCGAGATCGACCGGATGGAACCTATTGAACGTGAGATTTTCATGGAAGAATTAGCAATCAAAAGCGACTTCTGGGATGAAGAAAGCGAGGTGTTCTATGGATGATAGGTTTTCCAGACAGGCTGATATCGTGCCAAGAGAGCGAATACTTGACTGCAAAGCAACGGTGATTGGCGTTGGCGCGATTGGAAGGCAAGTCGCTTTGCAGCTGACGGCCATCGGAGTGCCGCATTTACAGCTTATAGATTTTGACCAGGTGGAAATCTCCAATCTCGCAACTCAAGGGTATTTGGTAACGGATATGAATCAGCCGAAGGTAGATGCCACCGCAGCATTCTGCAGGCAGATGAATTCAGATTTGAATGTTGAGGTGATACTTGACCGGTTCAAACGATCAACGCCTGTGGGAAATTGTGTTTTCTGTTGCGTCGATAGTATCGTGACAAGAAAGCTTATCTGGGATGCTGTAAAGGATAAGGTGAATTTTTACTGCGATGGCAGGATGTCTGCTGAGGTGTTGCGAATAGTTACTTCCTGTGATGAAAAAGGCAGACAGTATTATCCCCAGACACTTTTTACCGCAGAACAGGCACAGGCAGGTCCCTGCACAGCTAAAGCTACGATTTACTGTGCCAATATCGCAGCGGGGTTCATGCTCGCCCAGTTCACCAAGTATCTTCGCCTCTTGCCGGTTGATCCTGATATCCAGATCAATCTGCTGGCTTCGGAGTTAAATGTTGGTGCATGTTAATGTTAACCAGAGCTTAGCGATAGTTCAATTTGGCTATCGCTAAGCCACTTTTACTAAATGAGGTGTAATCATGGCAAAGCAAAAAACCAAAGATAAACGAATCAGAACAATTAAACAGCTTAAAGAGCTGGCAAAAAAAGAGATGGGGCTGGATTGTTTTATCCTGCTCAATGGAGGTCTGAGAAGTTCCAAGCATATCAGGTATTACTCTGATGATAACAGCTTTTTTGTGCTGAATCTCATTGATAACAGTGAGCAGGAATTAACTGAAAGCCAGATTCTTGACAGTGCCTATTCCAATATAGGCGAGGCAATGAAAAAAGGTGCTTTAATTATGGATTAGATTGAAAGGTGAAACTATGTATTACAAAGAAGTTGATAAACGATACAGGGAAACGACGGTCAAATTTCTGAAAAACCATTTCAGATACAACACCATGAACAGCTGGAACAGGTCAACCAGTTACGCAAATAATATCAAGCTATACAAAATTGATAAACCTGAAGATGTTGACAACAACACATGGTATGACATGCTTGGCATTACTGAATGGCAGGAAAAGTTAAGCGACCTGTTGGAAGATTTTGGCAGAAAGCACGATTGGCTTTGGCAGGCAGGTATCAACGGCAGAAGCGGCGGCTATGTTGTCCTTTACATGGGCGGCATAAAACCAAGCGGCTATAAAAGCTATTGCGCACACTGCGGCCAAAAGAACTATGAGGCTGTACCGGAAGGTGAAATTGGTATCTGCGGCAGATGTGAGGCCAAGGCCAGAGTTAATTTCAAGCAAACGCATATGCAGGTCTTTACATGGCCGGGTAAGGATGTGGATATGTACGAGGATTTCGAAGGCTGGACGTTGAGTCAGCTTCGAGAACGAGTCGAGCTGGTACAGGATTTTGACAGACTCTGCGAAGAGATTATGACCGCGTACATATGCATATGTCGGAACTACCGCATTACTGAAGAAGAAATCCTTGTGCCAAAAATTATTAAAGTATTGGAACCTGTTGGTTGATTGGAGGTGAATAACTATGGCAAAGCAAATGATTATGAATGTTGCTGATCTCAAAAAACTGCTGAACGAAATTGGAAATGAAATTAGTGATGATTATCAGGTGTGGATGTCATCGGATGAAGAAGGCAACGAGTTTCTACCAATGCTGGAAAATACTGAATGCCTGGCCATCGACAAAGATGAAAAAAGAATCATATTCTTTCCATCGCACAGATAACAATAGCAGCTTCCAAGCACCACAGGAGTCAGATGACTCCTGTTTCTTACCGCGGCCTCGGTTTCTGGCCGCGGTTTTCTTTACCAATTAGCGGTAGCTATGCCAAAGTGTAAACGTATATATAATCCTGTTGCACTCACAGCGTCAATAGTATGTTCAATCCGTTTGACTGCTTTTTCTGCCAAAATGGCCAAAACCAGTGAATTTTGCATTCTACTTATGAGATTGAGTGTCATTTCAGGATTCTGCAAAATATATTTCTGATACTTACATATTCGAGCATACGAAACCTTAAATACTTCTATCTCGTTATCATTTCAAAATGACACCAAAAGAAGAACATATCGAAGAAGAATGTAAGTACCTGAACAGCCTTGAAGAGATCTGCGAAAACACCCGTGCTATCCGCCGGGTCGTCAACAGAATCTTAGATCATTTGCATGAATATGCAGGTGACGATGATGACAACAACAATGATAACGACCCCGACAGCATTTCATGGCGAGACCTCGACAACGGGGATGATATGTATATGTAGTCGAAACATTTTTATACTCTTACAGATTTATCTTTTTATGAATCAAGAGCAGCGGTTAGTAGCACAATTGTCACAACTTAAAGATATCATCGAGGACGCAAAGGCTATTCTGGAATGGCATAAACTGAAGGTTTTTGAGAAGAGCTCAAATCCCTCATTAAAGGTATTTTTACAGGATGATACTTTTCAGCAGCTCACAGACAAGCAGGGAGCATTTCAGATGCTTTGGGCAAGAACGAGTACGCTTTTGAAGGATAAAACAATAAAACTCAGCCAGGACAAGAGGATCGAATTCCAAAAAGAGCTTAATAAGTTATCTTTGCATTTTTTTTATCTCGGCAGCGATGTGAGGATATACTGAAATTTGTAAAAATGGGACTACTTGACTTTTTTATCAGGAGAAGGCCAAAAACAGCCAAAAAAAGAAAATCAAAGGGACCTAATATTTTGGGGCAACAGATTGCCGGCATCAAAGGTCAGGTTGATTCAATAAACACCGTTTTACAAAAACATCAAAAGGATATTGATGAAAATTCAGCTCTTTTAAAAGAACATGGCCAAAAACTAAAAAGTCTCGAAGATATTCTGACCAATCAGCCGATAGGTCTGCCGCCAAGACAGACCAGTCCGACACAGCGACCAGACTGGACGGCCAAACCAGTCCAACCGAATGGAACCAACGGCTTTAAATTCGATATCAATAGGTTCAGCAATCAGGAAAAAAGGATTCTCTCGGTATTTTTTGAGCATCAGGATATGGCTCTTTCATACAGGGATGTTGGCAGCATGTTAAGCAAATCTGCGAATACCGTAAAGAACCAGATGCACCAGATACTCATAAAGGCTGACTTATTTGAAAGAATCATAGATAATGATATGAGAAACAGATTCAGGCTCAAAGATGGCATAAAAATCGAAAAATATCTCAATATAGACCGACCATCCGACCAGCCGGTCGGAACCGGACGATTAAGTTAGACGTTTTATCGACCAGCTACGCCCAAATAATCGAATAATCGCATGACCACCCAACTATAAAATCTTCATCTCTGCCCAAAAACAACAATTATTTATGCTATAGCATCAGGCGGATTCAGGTAAAGCATAAGTTGTACAGTGCTCATCAATTCTGCCTGAGTTTTTAACCTGTGTTTAGGCACTACACGGGCGTACAAATAAAAGCAAAACAGTGTTTTTTACAACCTGTCGACTGTACTTGCTGCTCCGGTCTTCAAATCGGTGAACCGAATATCGAATGAAGCTGATACTTTAATCTGTTTTGCAAATTTTCAGATGCGATTAGACCAGCTTTTGATAGTTTATGCGTCCGGGACGGTTTATGCGTAACATAGTTTTAAATCGAAAAGTTTATAAACCCCTGGCACTTTATACGTTCGGTAGGGTTTATGCGTAAGATGGATATCGAAAAATATCTCAGGGATAAGCAGTCAGACCTTGAAAAATCCAAGGCAAGAATTATTAACTCGAATGTCTTTGATTTTAATTATATTCCTGAAAAACCACTCATGCGTAATGAGATCAAACCTGTAATTGATGCACTGCTTCGTTACCAGCAGACCGGAATTGCAAATAACGTCTTAATCCTGGGTTCCAGAGGTTCCGGTAAGAGTCTGGCAGCCAAATACCTGATGAAGCTGCTATCTTCGCAGAATCAGTTGAGATTTGTTTATGTCAATTGCCGCCACCATAATACCAGCTTTAAGATTCTCGCCCATTTGCTCGGCCTGAGGGCCAGAGGCAGAACCCTCGATGAATTATGGTGTCTATTTACCGATGTCAATCCTGGTAAGACCGTTTTTATCCTTGATGAAATTGACCTTATTAACGATAAAGACAGACACTTGGATATTCTGTACCTCATAAGCAGAACAGATAAAAATTACATGGCCATTTTATTGAGTAACAACCCTAAATTTACAAATACCCTTGATGAATCCATAAAGAGCACACTGCAGCCGGAAATAATTCATTTTTCAAGCTATAATGCCCTTGAAATCGGCCAAATTCTTACAGACCGGGCTAAGACAGGCCTGAAATTTCTGCCGGAAAAAGAAATAAGCCAGATTGCTGCTATGACAGTTAAAAATAGTAACTCGGATGTAAGGATAGCTATAAAAGCATTGCTTCTCTGGGCTATGGAGCCTAAGGTCTCGCTGCAGGAGCATTTCGAGAAGGCAAGGCGCGATATTATGATTGAGATTCTAAAAGATTTAAATGACAAAAATCTTTTAATTTTGAAGGCAGCTCTTTCCCAAAAGGATGGCTACGTCAAGGACATTTACCATTCATACCGGCAGATTAGCACCAGCTCTGGCGAAGAGCCATGGAGCTACGTTCATTTTTATTCGAATTTAAGTTATTTGCAAAGTCTTGGTCTGATTATTCTGGTCTCAACTAAGATTCACCGTACTTTTGCAAACCGAATACAGCTGACATTTGATCCAGAGATTCTTAACTCAATATGGCAACCTCGATTTAAATAAGTCTTTTTTACCTTAATCCGCAAAACCGAAAAGTTTATAAACTTCTGATTCTCTGTATTACTACTATAAAGTTACAAAACAAAATGATGCCTAACAAAACATACGAGATGAGAAATTTATATTTCCAACAGAGTCAGTACTCTGTCGAGCCAGTGGAACCTGATATTCCATTATTTCTTCAATGGCCTTCAAATGGTTATTTTGAAAGATTACAGCCAGATGCAGATTTGTTGCAAAGGGCTCTTAATCCTGAAACTGATTATAAAGACAAGACTGTTTCTGAACAAATATTCGGAAACGAAATAAAGCAGCAGTACATTGGCCTCAAACACATGGCAAATCTGTTTTATGAACGTTGCAAACTCAATAAGCAGCATATCCAGGATATTGACCATAGGCACCTTGAAATCCAGGAGAAAAAATTCGGCGTTGAAATCAACCTTACCCCTGACAACTCTAAGCGCCTTTCCAACCTGGAAGGCCAGTTATTACAGCTGGAGCAAGCAAGAAGAGAAGAAGAACTTGCATTCTGGAAGGATACTGTGGAGCTAAGAGAAAAACTATTCGAGAACTCAGTTGATTACAGGGCAGCTAAACATAGGGAAAGTATCTTTTCTGATGTGGAGTCTGACTATGGCAGATAGCACAGACTCTGTAAATATACGGCAGCTTTGCCTGAGATTAAAACCAATGCTTGGGTCCAAGATGGATAAAGTTTATCAGGCATACATGGCAGAGGATGAAACAGGTAAAGAGCAGATTGAGAATTATCTGCAGCAATTAACAGCTAAATATTTACCAACAAAACTGAGCGAAAGCAGTACCGTTTTACTTCCACCATCAAAAGAACAGGCTGCCGGAGAGTATTTTCTCGGCAAAGTCCAATATGCAGGAAAAGATTTATGTGATTTTGGTCTGAGGGAGGATGAATGGATCCAGCATATGGCTATCCTGGGCAGAAGCGGCGCTGGTAAGACCAACGTTGGTTTTCTGGTACTGAAAGGGCTTAAACAAAAAAATAAGCCATTTCTTGTCTTTGACTGGAAAAGAAATTATCGCGACTTAGTTTCACTGCCCGAATTTAAGGATATTGAAGTTTATACTGTCGGCAGGAACATTGCCCCGTTTACATTCAATCCTCTAATACCACCGGCTGGTACTAATCCAAAAACATGGTTAAAAAAGCTGAATGAAGTTATCGCCCAGGCATACTGCCTTGGAAATGGTGTATTGTTTTTGCTTCAGCAGGCAGTTGACGCAGTATATGAGGAAGCAGGAGTATATGATGGCACTGTTGAAAAATGGCCTACCTTTAAGGATGTTTTAATTAAAGCAAGGGGCATGGATGCTCGGGGAAGAGAAGCAGGCTGGCTATCTTCTACATTAAGGGCTTTGGCAACTCTATGTTTTGGTGACATGGATACATTACTCAATACCAATAACAATAATAGTATCGACCATATTCTTGATAAGAACGTCATTTTAGAACTGGATGCCCTTTCGCAGTCGGATAAAACATTTTTTGTACAAGCTTGTATGTTATATTTGCATAATAAGCGTATGGCTGAAGAAAGAAGAGAGGATTTTAAACATGCCATTATTATTGAGGAGGCCCATCATGTATTAAGCGATGAGCGAAGGTCCC
>Ga0315276_10006578_pt1 | contig 10710 bp, 9 predicted proteins | sample YL17G05_0_MG_FD_204542 | JGI IMG/M metagenome (GOLD analysis project Ga0315276, IMG submission 204542) | Sediment microbial communities from Yellowstone Lake, YNP, Wyoming, USA - YL17G05_0 | ecosystem: Environmental > Aquatic > Freshwater > Lake > Sediment | place: USA: Wyoming | collected... | reverse complement strand
CCGTGTCGATCAGGGCAGTCAGTCCCAGCGCGGAGATTGCGGCACGAGTTGCCAACGCGTACGCTCAAGCGTTCACCGAGTACGACAAGGCCCGCGGACAGGCTCGCGTGCGCCAGGCGGAGCAGGTCGTCAGGGACTGGATGGAGACGTTCACCAGTGAGGCGTCGAGACGAACCGCGGAGTACCTCGACCTTCAGGCGCGTCTCCGGGATCTTCAGATCCTCGAAGCCACTGCGGTGGGCAACTTCACGATCCTCGCACCAGCTGCCGTGCCCGACGCACCCTTCGCGCCGCGCCCCGTCCAAAACGGGCTGATGGGCTTGGCGGCCGGCGTGGTGCTCGGCATCCTAGTCGCCTTGACCGTTGCCCAGTTCGATACGCGCGTACGAAGTCAGGATGAGGTCGTTGCACTCCTCGGCATGCCCATATTGGGTCATGTTCGGAAGATGCCCAGGGGGACTGTCGACGAAAGGCCGCTCGTGGTCCTTGACGAACCGCACAGCCACTCAGCTGAAGCCATCCGAAAGCTGCGCGGGAACTTGGAGTTCGCCAGTGTGGACGAGCCGGTCAAGTCCGTCTTCATCACCAGCGCCCTGCAGGGTGAAGGCAAGAGTGTAACCGTCTGCAACCTTGCACTCGCCTTGGCTGAGGCTGGCGAACGGGTAGTACTTGTCGATGGCGATCTGCGAAGGCCGCAGGTGCACAAGTACTTCAAGCTTTCGAACTCAGCGGGGGTTTCCACCGTGCTGACTGGCAGGACAGAACTGAAAGCCGCCCTCAGGTCGGGGTTGGTCGGCCAGAGAATCGTTACCGTGGGCGGTGACACTGCGTCATCGAACGGAGACAGCTCGCTGCACATCCTCACCAGTGGGCCCATACCGCCCAATCCTGCGGAGCTCATTGCATCGAAGAGCTTCGCAGCGCTGATCGACAGCCTCGAGGCGGAGTTCGATATGGTCCTTGTCGATTCCCCGGCGCTTCTGGCCGTCGGCGACACCGTAGCGATTGCCCGCTGCGTCGACGGCTTGGTCTTCCTTGTCGATCTCACTCGTGCAAGACAACCTGTGCTACAGGAGGCGGCGAACGAGATCTCGCTGATGCCGTGCCGGAAGCTGGGCCTGGTGGTCATGGCCAAGGTACTGCGGCGAAACGGCCACAGCTACTACCACTACGAGTCGCATTCTCCAGCTGTGCTCGACGACGTCGTCCGAGAGCCGCTGTTCAGTCACGTGCACGCTGGGGAGAGTTCGGAGCATGCTGCACCGCGGCGTGGGCCGCGACATCGCTGAAACCATGCCTTGCCCTCAACGCGACCCATGCCAATGAACCGCCCCGGGTTTCTCGGAGGCTCCAAGCCTTGAGAGGATGGAGCCATGGACAGATTGACCAGTGTTCCGTTCCAATAGTCACTTGATTATGAAAGAAAGTTCTGATACGTTGCGGGCATGCCCAGAAGCGCCGTCATGGTCGCGCTCTCCCCGGCCGAGCGCCAGGAGCTGGAGCGCCTGAGCCGCACCCCGTCGGTGTCCAACCAGCTGGCGCAGCGGGCGCGCATCGTGCTGCGCGCCGCCGAGGGTGCGAGCAACCGCGAGATCGCCGCCGAGCTCGGCCTCTCGCTGCCCACGGTGGGCCAGTGGCGCTCGGCGTTCGTGCGTGAGGGCGCGCCCGGGCTCGCCGACCGGCCGCGCAGCGGGCGCCCCCGCCGGCTCGATGAGCAGGCGGCCAAGCTGATCGTCGCCAAAGCTCTGGAAGCGCCCCCGCCGGGCACCTCGCACTGGAGCGTGCGCGACCTGGGGCGTGAGCTCGCGCTGCCTCCGACCACGGTGCACCGGGTGCTGCGCGCCAACCGCGTGAAGCCCCACCAGGTGCGCACCTTCAAGCATTCGAAGGACCCGCAGCTCGCGGCCAAGGTCTGCGACATCGTCGGCCTCTACCTCGACCCGCCGGAGGGTGCCCTCGTGGTCTGCGTCGATGAGAAGACCCATATCCAGGCGCTCGACCGCACGCAGCCGCTGCTGCCGCTGCGGCCCGGTCTGGCCGAGCGGCGCACCCATGACTACGTGCGTCACGGCACGACCAACCTCTACACCGCCCTCGAGATCGCCAGCGGCCAGGTCGTCGGCGAGTGCCGCCCGCGCCACCGTCACCAGGAGTTCCTCACCTTCCTGCGCCGCGTGGTGCGCGAGTTCCCCGAAGGCGAGCTGCACATCGTGCTCGACAACTCCTCGACGCACTCGACCCCGGAGGTCAAGCGCTGGCTGGCCCGCCACAAGCGCGTGAGCTTCCACTTCACGCCCACGGGCGCCAGCTGGATGAACCTCGTCGAGTGCTGGTTCAGTATCCTCACCCGCAAGCAGATCCGCCGCGGCACCTACGACAGCGTGCCGCACCTCATCACCGCCATCAAGCGCTTCATCGCGGCGCACAACGAGCATGCCACGCCGTTCGTCTGGACGAAGAGCGCCGAGCAGATCCTGGCCAAAGCGGTTCGGCAAGGGACTTCGGGAACGGAACACTAGATGCCCGAACTAGGTCCGGGAGCGGGCTGTGACGAGGCGGAGAAGCCGGTCGATCGTGACGCGTACGACCACTGTCTCTTGGTCCCTTGTCCGTCGAGGCTCTACGGGGAGTCCCTCATCCGACCATGCTCCCGACTCCTCTGGTATCGTGAGCGCGCAGTAGCTGGCGGGAAGACGCATCGAATGAGATCGAATGGCAGGCGACGAGGATCAAGTGACTTCAGATAGCTCTTGGAGCAGCTCGATTGGAGACCTCGTCGCGCCGAGGCTCCTTGAGCCGCGTCGTCAAACGCCGGACAAGCCCAGCCGGATCGGACTTCTCCTTGAGGACTTCCTGCAGCCAGCATGGGCGTGCGCGAGCGTGGAGCGACTGCTGCGCGACCCAGATGTAAGAGTCGCTCTAGTGGTGCTGGCTCCGCCACCCTGCAGCGTGCTGCAGCATCAGGGGTCCAGCCTCCGACAGATTGCCGGCCACGGGCCGGTGAAGGCCCTCGAGATGCTCGACAAGCGCCTGCGAGCCAGGGCGCCGGATCCGTTTGCCGCCCGCGTCCTGAAGCCGTTGCTGGAAGGCATCCCGACGATGACCACCGAACTGCACGACAGCGACGGCGGGTGGCAGATGCCAGCCAAGGACGTGCAGACGATCTGCGACGCCCGTCCGGACGCTTTGTTGTACTTCGGCGAAGAGAGGACCTTCTGCGGAGGCATTCTCTCCGCCACGCCGCACGGGCTCTGGCTCTTTCGCCACGGCAGTGCTCCACCGTACAAGGGCGCACGATCCGGATTCTGGGAGACCATCGCGCGTGAAGTGACAGCGACCGCAACTCTCGTAGCCATGACTGATGACGGAACTGAGGAGCTGTGCAGGTCGGTGATCGCAGCAGATCGCATCTCCCCGGCTCGCACGCGCAGCACCCTGTATTGGACATCGACGTCGTTCCCGGTGAGGGCACTGAAACGAGTCCGTGAGGCCGCGTCGCTGCACCCTTCGCGCAGCCGAGAGCCGAGTCCTCAAGGAGAGTCTTGGACGCGGGGCACGCCGGCGAGGAGTGCCAATCGCACTCTCGTTCGCTGCTTGCCCAGCTTCCTAGCGAGAGTCGGCCGAGATTACGCGCAAGCGCATCTTGGACACAACCAGTGGTTCCTCGGGTACACGTGGGCGGATGAGAGCATCGTCCCATCCTTCTTGGGCAAAGCCGGCAGGATTGTGCCGCCCGGTGACCGCCTTTGGGCGGATCCTCACGTGATAAGCCGAGGAAGCGAGTACTTCGTCTTCGTCGAGGAGCTCCTCTTCTCCGAGAAGCGGGGGCGCATCGCAGTCTTGATCATGGACAGATCAGGGATGACCGGCGGTCCGATCACGGTGCTCGATCAGCCGTATCACCTGTCCTACCCTTTCGTCTTCGAGCACGAGGACGTCCTGTACATGATCCCGGAGACGGCGGAGCACCAGACGATAGAGCTCTACCGATGCGTGGAGTTCCCTGCGAAATGGGAGTTCGTGCGCACCCTGATGCAGAACGTGACGGCTCTCGATACGACCCTTCTCTTTCACAACGGGAGATGGTGGCTCTTCACTTCAATGTGCGAGACGCAGGGAGCGAGCCGCGACAGCGAGCTCTACCTGTTCAGCTCAGATGATCCGCTCTCGAGGTCATGGCTTCCTCACCCCCGCAACCCGATCGTCTCCGACGCTCGCAGGGCTCGGCCTGCCGGCAGGATCTTCGAGCGACACGGCAAGCTGCTCCGGCCCTCTCAACAGACCGCGCCAGTCTACGGCTACGCGGTTCACATCAATGAGATCCTCACACTGACGGACGAGGAGTACGCAGAATCGGAGTGCGGGTGCCTCCTTCCCGACTGGCAAGCCGGGCTTGTCGGCACGCACACGCTATCGCGCGCCGCGGAGCTGACCATCGTAGATGGGTGTCAATGGCGCCCTCGCTGGATCACCAGCAATGCCGATGGGACCCTCAAGCGAGCGGCCTTCGCAGGTTTGACGCATCGTCACGCCGGCGTCGACCATCAAGCGGCCGCTTGTGACTAGTAGAGTCCATCGATTTCGCGAACTCGAAGCGCCAGCGACCGACTTGCGCTTCGAGGCTGTTCGGGGCCGGAGAGGGTATCCTGCACGCCAAGATCGATGAGCTGACGATGAAGAACATACTTCCTCCGATGCGCGCGAACGCATGGACGACACGAATTGGAGCCTCCGCAGAAGCCGGGGCGATTCACTGCCTGCGCCTGAAGACGATTTGAGGATAGGTCAGAGACGCTGTAGCCTTGACAATCTGTGACCCGCATGCCGAGGCTGCACGGGTACCACGATGGAGGCATCACGGATACGTATCTAGTGACTGGAGGGGCTGGGTTCATCGGGTCTCACATCGTCGATGAGCTGCTCAGCCGTGGGCATGCGGTGAAGATCCTGGACAATTTCTCCACTGGGCGTCGGCAGAACGTCGCACACTTGAGGGACGACGTTGAGTTGGTCGAGGGCGACGTACGCAGCTACGAGCGTGCCAATACAGCGGTCAAGGACGTGGACGTTGTGATTCACCTTGCGGCACTGCCGTCTGTCCCCCGCTCAGTACAGGACCCGCTGACCACGACAGAAGTGAACGTTACGGGTACGCTGAATGTTCTGCTCGCCGCGCGTGACCGCCAAGTCAGAAGAGTGATTGTCGCCTCCTCGTCTTCGGTCTATGGCGCCAACGAGTTTCTCCCGAAACACGAAGAGCTCATCCCGCATCCCATCTCACCCTACGGGGTCTCCAAGCTCGCCGCTGAGCAGTACGCCATGGCCTTCAGCGCAGTCTACGGGCTCGAGACGGTCGCCCTGCGGTACTTCAATGTGTTCGGACCTCGCCAGGACCCAAATTCACAATACAGTGGCGTAGTCGCTCTCTTTCTGCGCCTCGCCCGCGAGGGACAGCAGCCGATCGTGTGCGGCGACGGCAGTCAGACGCGAGACTTCACCTACGTCTCCAACGTTGTGGACGCGACACTCCTGGCCGCCACGGCACCGAAGGCCAGCGGGTCTGTACTGAACATCGGCTGCGGAGCCTCCCACTCGGTCTTGGATCTTCTTGACGCCATCGAGAAGGCAAGCGGCAAGCGTATGACCCCAGTCTTTGCCCCCCCACGGACGGGCGACGTGAAGCACTCCTTTGCGAACATTGACCGTGCGAAGGCACGACTTGGATGGACACCGGCAGTTCAGTTCGACACGGGGATCATGACGACCTACCAGAGCATGAACGAGCTGCATGGTGGTGTTGCCCCGTTTCCGCGGTCACCTACGGCTTGACCGGTACAGCGGCGCGTCGGTTCTCTGCCAGCATCTTCTCGTACTCTGCCGGCGAGCGGTAGCCGAGGGCGGAGTGCCGGCGCTGCAGGTTGTAGACGCCCTCGATGTAGCTGAAGACGGCGAGGCGCGCGTCGTCGCGGCGCTTGAAACGCTCCCTTTGCACGAGCTCGGTCTTGATCGTCGCCGTGAAGCTCTCCGCGGCGGCGTTGATGCTCCTATGGCTGTCAAGCGGCCTCCGAGCTCGGCCCGTTCCGCGCTCGTGAGGCCTTCGCGCAGGCCCTCGTCGACCTCGGCCTGGCGCACCCAGATGCGCAGCGTGCCGGGCGGGATGCCCAGCTGCTTGGCCGTCGGGCGGATGCCTCTCTGGCTCACGCGGAAGAGGCGGACGGCCTCCTGCCTGAACTCCGGCGTGTGCGCCACGTCGACTCCCTTCTGGACTCTGTCGGGTCCACTTTCAGGGTGTCAACGAGAACGGGTCGACTCCAACTCCATCGCCTCCCAGCGCTGCGCGTTCTCCGGGATCTCTGACACCGATGCCACCTCCATGACTACGCTCTCCGCGGAGCATGTCGTATCGGTGGCTTGGATGAACAGGGGAGCAGGATAGGCCGGGCCAAGCGCTTGCGAGACGGTGAGGACTGGCCCAAGAATACGCGTCGATGACGGGGAGGGGTGCCGCGGTCTGACGGCCCGTCCTATGCGTTGAGCTCTCGCGGGCCAAAGCCATCGATCCTCCTGATCAGCCACGCAGCTAGCCCGCGGTTCTCTCGATGATAGCCTGCCTTGCCGAGCCGATACTTGATCTCGCGCCACTGCTCACCACCCCGCGCCCTCGTGATGGTTCCGAGGAGAAGGAGTGCCCCCAGAGCGACCTGGACGGCGAGGATCACGGGCGCCGGCCATCCCATCGCGGTCAGACCCACATTGATCCCGTAAAGAGCCGCCCCCGTGATGATGCCTACAGTGGCGCCTAAGGAATAGGCGTGCCAGAGTTCGGCCAGGCTAAGGCTGAACATGCGCCTCATCACCAGCAGGTAGGCGATGTGGTTGATGAACTCAGACAGGGCAAAGGCAGCAGCGATCCCCACAACACCGTACCGTGTCAGGACGGCCAGGAGCGCCACGAGCCAGCCGATGCGCCCGAGCGCGATCACAATCTTCACGTTCAACGTCGCCGTGGCTTCGCAGATCATGGCGCCGACGTGAGTGAGCATCGTGAAGGGAACGGCCAGCGAGAGAACAGCGAGCACAGGGATCGCTTCGAGCCACTGGTCCCCGAGCAGCGTGATGATTATCTGGCGCGCCGCGCCGGCGATGCCCCAGCTGACTGGCATCCCGATGGCCGCGACCGTCGTGATGGTAATGATGTAGACCGACCTGAGTCTGCCGCGCTGGTGTTGCAGGCGGCTGTATCCGGGCAACAGCACACGCCCCACGCTGACCAGCAGGGCGTTCAGTGGGGTGTTTGCCAGATTGGTCGCACGTGTGTACACCCCCGTCGCTGCCGCTCCCAGATAGTGGCCCGACCACACCGTATCCAGCGAACTCGCGATTGCCTGGCAGAACGCGGTCAATGACACGCGTCCGCCGAAGGAGTAGAGGGTCTTGAACGAGTGCCAGTTCATTCGAATGCCGATATCGTGGCGACAGAGGAGCGCGTAGACCACTGCGGCAAACGCACCCGTGCAGAGCGTGGCAGCGACGAGACTCCATGCTCCAAAACCCAGCAAGGCCATAGTCACGCCGACGAGAGCGTACCCAACGACGTATGAGCCGATCTGTGTCAGCGCCACTGTGCGAAACGCGAAGCGGCGTTGGAGCAGTCCTTCAGGAGTTATCCTCAGGCCGCCGATCACGAAGCTCAGGGACATGACGCGGGTGACTCCCACGACGCCGGGTGTATCGGGGAAGAGGATGGCGGCGATCGGCGCCAGGACCATGACGAGGGCGCAGAAGGCAGCACCCAGGAGTAACGAAGACGTGAACGCAGTATGGATGTCCCGGATGCTGAGATCCCACTTCTGAACGACAGCCGAGCCAGCGCCCATGGTGGCAAACTGCTGCACGTATATCAGGAGGACGTTGGCCATTGCTACCAGGCCATAGGCACTGGGCGGGAGCAACCGGGCGAGCAGTGCGGTGACGCCGATCTGCAGTGTCATGGTCGCCGCAGTGGAGGCGTAGCTCCACTTGAGCCCATGGACTGTGGAATGAGTCAGACTGTCGGACATCCAATTCCTCGCTCGACGAACAGCGTCATGGTAGGGAGGCTGGCGAGTTCAACGGCGAAAGCCGGCACTTATGGAGTCGAGGGACTGTTGTGCAAGTGCAATCTCAGCATCGGGAACCTGGCTACCGACCTGTCTGTGCGCGTCACGCGTGAAGAGGTTGCGGATCCCCTCAACGGCCGATCATCCTGGAATCACCTGTGAAGGGGCTTTGGCACTGCCAACCTCCTCCATGAAGTCGGCGAGTCGCCGGCACTGCGACACGATGTCGAACTCCCGCCGCGCCGTCTCGCAGCCACGTTCTCCGACCTCTCGTGCCGCCGATGGATCGGCGAACACCTCGGCGAGTCGAGCGGCGAAAGCGTGTGTGTCGTCCGGAGGGACTAGGTACGCGTCCACGCCATCGCGCAGGTAGAGCGGGATGTCGCCCGTTGCGGTGACCACAACCGGCTTCCCCATCGCCAGGTACTCTCCGAGCTTCGTCGGGAAACCTGCCGTCGAGAAGATACCGCTGGCTCTCGGCAGCGCGAAAGCGGCTGCTTCTCTCAAGAGACCGGGTATTTCGAGTCGCCCGACACTACCCGTGAACTCCACTCGTTCCACCAGACCCATGTCGGCGGCGCGAGCCCGGAACCTGTCCAGCGCCCGAGGGTCCCTGCTCCCACCGATGATCCTCAGACTCCACTGGGGAAACCGGGCCGCGACCTCGCCAAAGGACTCGAGAAGATCTTCTACTTCTCCTGGGTTGTCGAGATTCCCCGCGTAGCTGAGGATGTCGCGGTCGGGTGCTTCGGCTGGCGACAGATGAAACTCGTCCAGGTCGACGAGGATCGGAATACGGATGACGCGCGCTCCCCGGCGAACGCGGGAGAGGAAGTACCTCTCGAGACAGGTCGAAATCACAATCACCGCATCTGGGAGCTTGTACATGGTCCTGGTGACGACCCAAGCCCAGGCTTTCGTCCAGGCAGGCGCATAGACGAACGGATACTCGCTCTTCTCCATCACGAAAGCGGACCCGGCGAACCTGCAAGCCATGACGGTAGTCACGGGCCAAAGTGCTGAGGTGATTGGGCCATCGTAGGATAAGAGGATCACGTCGGCGGGACCCCGGCCGTGCGCGGGACGCGCCATGCGGGCCAGTTGAAGTGCCGCACGTGCGGTGCGCAGGCGCCGGCGAGCGAAACTCGTGTCGCGAAACGGACTGCCCCCAGCGTACACGAAAGGAATGCCCTGGTACGAGCCGTGTACCTCCTGGTTCTTTGCGCCTTGCGTGCTCCGCTCGGTCCAACCTAAGCATACGACCCGAACGTCGCAGCCAGCGCCGGACAGACCCTTCGCGTATGCATGGACTCGCGCCGTGGCTCCCTCTCCGTTAGGGAAGCCGAAGTGGCCCGCGATGAGTATTCGGTGAAGGTCTCTCACTTCGCCCGGTCTGACTTGTGGCGGCTCACAGTTCACATCGCTATTGTACAGATGGGGTACGGGCATAGTATCCAGCAGTGGTGGGAGGCACGAACAGAGGGCCTGGGTGGTAGAGAGGCCCATCGCGGACCTCACTGCCCTCGGAACCCCGCCAGAAGTGCGAGGAGAAGAGGGTGTGCTTTCCTTGGACACCGTCAACCTCGTGGGTCATCTAGACTGCCGGTCAAAGCGATAGACTGGGTGCCAAAGGGTCGCCGACATGGTAGCGGTGCGAGCGCGTGCCATTGGCGTGACGACGACCGAAAGGACGGAGATGAGCACGGTGTTCGGCGGGAGCACGCTCTTGGTCACCGGCGGCACCGGCACGTTCGGTAACGCGGTCGTTCGCCGCATGCTCAGGTCTGATGTGGCCGAAATCCGCATCTTCCGTCGAGGGGGGCCCACCTGAACCGAGACGCCTGTTGCTCAAGGGTGCGAGTTCTGAACCCTCAGCAGTCACTCAGCCAGCGACAGTGAAGGAGACCGTGAATGGGGACCGCAAGTCGTCATCTGGCCACAAGTCACGCCAGCGCCTTCGCGAGTCTGGGCTATGGCGGCGCCGATGCCTCCACGAGGAGAGAACCGGGAGCCCTCCTGTCCAGAAGCAGGACTACAGTCGTGCTGCTCGTCGCTGTTGTGCTCATCTTCAGTGTCTCAGCGGCTCCCGCCTCCTCCACCACGACCGTCTCGAAAGCCCTCCGCTTCGTGGTGGTGAAGCGCACGTCGACGAACGTCACGCTCGAGCGAGGCTCCGTTCGACTCGTCGTAGGCTCCAGCGTTCGTTTCGTATCGGTGCACGGAGTGCCGCGTTACCGAGTAATCAAGCGCGCCAAGACCTACTGGCTGCTCATGCCTGTAGTCAGCGTTGGCGCCTACGGCGCAAGGCATGACGGCAGGGCCGATGACACGGCGGCAATCGCGAGGGCTATGAGTGCTGCCGTGAGGACTGCGCAGGGCGTCTACCTGCCCGCGGGGACGTATCTCGCTCATTCAATCACCGTGCCGTCTGGTCTGGCCGTGTACGGCGCGGGCATGGGCAAGACCTGGCTCAAGGGGTCTTTCGTCTTCCGCAGCTACAGCAGCTTCACCGACCTCAAGATCGGCGATGCTGGTCCCTCCGTCCGGCACACCAACGGGGCTACCACGACGAGCTTCACACGCTGCCACTTCCGTGGCGGCGGCAGTGGCT
>Ga0315276_10006576_pt1 | contig 10711 bp, 10 predicted proteins | sample YL17G05_0_MG_FD_204542 | JGI IMG/M metagenome (GOLD analysis project Ga0315276, IMG submission 204542) | Sediment microbial communities from Yellowstone Lake, YNP, Wyoming, USA - YL17G05_0 | ecosystem: Environmental > Aquatic > Freshwater > Lake > Sediment | place: USA: Wyoming | collected... | reverse complement strand
GACCCGGAGGAGTACGGCAATGCGCTCCAGCCGATTGGCGTGTTTTGCCACGAGCACGGTCATGTACTTGGACTTCCTGATCTGTACGACATTAACCCTACACACGTACGTTCAGAGGGGCTGGGTTTCTGGTCGCTAATGGCTTCCGGCAACTACAATGGCGGGAGCAGGTATCCGGCACATCCCGACCCCTGGTGCAAGATTAAGCTGGGCTGGATAACGCAAGCGCAGGTGAACAACGTGACATCGAATACGGTGCATGTGCCGATCCCCGCCGTCGAGTACAATCCAGTAGTCTACAAGATCAGGGGTGACACAAACGTTGCTCTCTCAGAATACTGGCTGATTGAGAACCGGCAGAGGAAAGGGTCAGACTTTGGGCTGCCGGGTGCCGGGCTTCTGATTTACCACATTGATCCTGCCAGAACGGGCTGGAAAGCACCCAACATCGACACGCTGCACTACGGCGTGGGGCTTGAGCAGGCTGATGGACTGGACCAATTAGCGCTTGATAGCAGCAGAGGGGATGCGGCTGATCCGTGGCCCGGCTCGACCAACAACCGGAATTTCACCGATCAGAGTGTGCCGAATTCGCGACTATATGCCGGCACGACTACAGAGGTGGGGGCGTGGAATATCAGCAATTCGGATTCGATCATGACGGCTGATCTGGATTACTCATTCTCCCGGCCGTATATCACTTTCGACCGGCCGGATTCCATTATCGTGCGGGAAGCGGTCGGCGGCAACGGTGACGGTATTTTCGATAACGGCGAGACGATTGAGTTCTTCTGCCGGATCAACAATACGATGCGGGATGCATTTGGGTGGTCGATGACGCTGGCGACCAGCAATCGGGATGTCGAGTTTTTGACCAATCATGTTCGGCAGGGGAAACCGGGCGACACTCGGATCCTCCAGCGAGTTAATAACCCCAATGTGGCGAATGTGCCGGTGACATTCCGATTGAAACCGGGCAGTATCCCATCGTATACGACGTTCACCTTGACGGTTCGCACGGATTCCATGTATAACTCGTCAGATGAAAAGTTCTCGAAGAGCTTTCAGTTCACTATTGCCCTAGGCACGCCGAACGTGCTGGTGGTGGACGACGACAACGGGACGAAGTCGGACAGCGTAATCGGCGGCGTGTTCAGACGTCTGAATGTGCCGACCAAGACGTGGAGTAAGGCTGCTCAAGGGTCTCCATCGGGTGCAACTTTGTCGGCCTTCGGTACTGTTTTCTGGGTGCACGGGAAGAAGCCGACCGGCACGCTAACAGCAGCTGATGTAACCGCTCTCAAGGCGTTTCTGAATGGCAACGGCAATCTCTGCATGGCCAGCGCGACGGCGGCCAAGCAGTTGGCAACGCTTGACTCAGCCTTCCTGTCCGATTATTTGCATGCGCGGTTTATTGACACAACCAGCGGCGTAGCATATTTCTTTGGTCTGAATGATGGCCATATGGGAGACAGCATCAAAGTCAAGTACACCGGAACGCAACCACAGCAACAGTTTATTGCTTTGGCGCAGATGACAAATGTCGCTCCGGTGGCGCCGGGAATCAAGGCGTTCACCGGCTCAGACCGGTTCAACGGAGCCATCATCAGAGACACGGTCGGCGTGACCTATGCGGGTACGTACAAGACAGTCCTACTGACGTTTCCGATCGAGTTTCTGACCGACGCCGAATTGTCGGGCGGGTGGATGCCGAGAGACACGATTATTCAGAGAATCCTTGGTTTCTTCGGTGTTTCCACGACATGGATTGACAATCCGGACGCGCACCGTCTACCGGAGAATTTTACGCTTGAGCAGAATTTCCCGAACCCATTCAATCCATCTACTATCATCACGTATTCGCTCAATCCGATTCAGAATGGAAGGCCGGCGACAGTCGATTTATCGGTCTACAACCTGCTTGGTGAGAAGATTGTTACCCTGGTCGACAGGGCGCAGCGCCCGGGTAATTACGCGGTGGAGTGGAACGGCTCCAACGGACGGGGCGCTAAAGTGGCATCTGGAGTCTACTTTTACCGGCTGACCTACGGAGAGCAGTCGGCTACGAGGAAGATGTTGTTATTGAAATAGAATTTCGCGGAGATCGAATCTCGGGCCGCCGGCAATCTGGCGGCCTTTTCTTTTGTTAGGCAATAAGTTACGCATGTTAAGAGAATCACAAGAATCGTCGAATTGTACTTGACATCTCGTCTCGCAATGTTATATTTGCAAGTGAAAATCATTTTCATTATGTCGATAATAGATCTGGGCAGTTGAGATGAGAGAGTTTCTGAAAACCAAGGGGTTCAAGATGACCCCGCAACGAGAGTTAATCTTTAGGTCGTTCTTCGGCTTGGGGCAGCATGTGACCGTGGATGAATTGTACACCAAGGTCCGTGAGGCGGACCGATCAGTCGGATACGCCACCGTCTGGCGGAATCTCAAACTGATCTGTAAAGTAGGTTTGGCGGAAGAGGTGAATCTTGGCGACGGCGTCACCCGGTACGACCGGGTCACGAGCGAGCCGCACGGGCATCTATTCTGCCTGGGATGCAAGAAGTTGATTGAATTCGAGACGAAGGACATGGTACCGGGTTTGACGGCTGTGGCGAGCGCCCGACGATTCAGGCCAGAGGGGTTTAAGATCGAGATACCGGGCTATTGTGAGAAGTGTCAGGATGAACGGGCGGCCGCTGACTCTCGTCAAGCGGTTCGCTGGTAATATGGCGCACTTGTACAGAGGTCAAATGGGATTGACGACATGACATACTTAAGCAAGATGACACCGGGGCAATCCGGCCGCGTGCTCGGTTACGCCAGTGATTCCCCAATTACCCGCCGGTTGACCGAACTTGGTCTCGCACCGGGCCGGCAGATCGTGTACCTTCGCAACGCACCGCTTCGCGATCCGCTTGAAATTCAGGTGGGATCGACCTTTCTCTCGCTCCGGCGCGCCGAAGCATCGCTGGTAGCGGTTGAGATCGACGATTAACAGGTTGGTCGGTCGGTAACCATGGCAGAGATTGTCGCCTCGGACAAGAAGAAGGGGGTAATCAATGTTGCCATTTGCGGCAATCCGAATAGCGGCAAGACGACAATTTTCAATGCCGTAACCGGACTCAGGCAGCGGGTGGCCAATTACCCGGGGGTCACGGTTGAGAAGACAGTCGGGCAGTTCCGGATCGGTCACCACCAGGAAACATTCAATCTGATCGATATTCCCGGCGCGTACTCGTTGTCGGCGTTTTCCCCCGATGAGTATATCGCCGCACAGGCATTATTCGGCGATATCGGAGGGGAAGCGGCGCCCGACGCAATCGTGTGCGTGATCGATGCGACCCAATTGGAGCGCGGGCTTTACTTACTTTTCCAGACCCTTCAAATCGGCAAGCCGACCTTAGTTGCGCTCAACATGATGGACCTGCTTGAACGCAGGGGAATCAAGATCGATGTTATAGAGTTGTCGCGGCAATTGGGGGGGCTCACTGTAATTCCAGTGATCGGGAGCAAGGGGAAGGGGATTGCGGAACTGAAGCACGCGGTGGCTCACCTGATTGAACAGCAAGCGAGCGTCAACTTCGACATTTATCACCCGGCGACCTTGGCGGTCATATCGCGGTTAGAGCAGATGAGCGGTCGCAGCGGGCGCAGCCGCGCCGAGTTTCTAAGAGTGCTTTTTGACACCGGCGGGCCGGCGGAGAAATCGTACCTGGGGAAGGCGGCAAAGCAGGCGCAAGGGGAACTGGCTGCCGGACGGGCCGAGTTGATCGAGCAGTTCGGGTCACTTACTGCGGCCGAGACCGCCAGTCTGACTCAGACGGCGGCTGTGATAGCCGCAGCATCAGTACGCACTTCCGCCACCGGACAAACCCGCTCGGAGCGAATTGACCGGTATCTTCTTCATCCGGTGCTGGGACCTGTCATACTCGCTGCGCTGATGGTCATCATATTTCAATCGATCTTTGCCTGGGCGGAGCCGGCGATGAACTTGATCGATCACCTGTTTATGCACATTGGGTCATGGACGGGCGCGTTGCTGCCCGAGGGTCCGGTCAGATCGCTTTTGGTGGACGGTGTGATCGGAGGCGTGGGATCTGTGTTGGTTTTCCTGCCGCAAATAATCATTCTGTTCTTGTTCATTGCCCTGCTCGAGGATTCCGGCTATATGCCGCGCATGGCGTTTCTGGTAGATCGGGCGTTTCGTTGGTGTGGTTTGTCCGGAAAGTCGTTCATTCCATTGCTATCGTCGTTTGCCTGCGCCGTGCCGGGGATTATGGCGACGCGGACAATCGAAGACCGGAAGCTTCGTTTCATCACGATTATTGTCGCACCACTCATGACCTGTTCCGCTCGACTTCCGGTGTACACGATCATGATCGCGGCGTTCATACCGCATCAGTCGTTGTTCGGACCATTGAATACGCATGGCGTACTGCTTGGGGCCTTGTATTTGCTTGGTTTAGCGGTGGCGGTGGTGGTTTCGCTCATTCTCAAAAAGACGCTGCTTAAGACGCAACGCGGGACATTCATGATGGAGATGCCGTCGTACAAGGTTCCGACCGCTCGCTCGGTGCTGATCCGAGTCTATAATCGGGCGAGACATTTCGTGTCAAGGGCGGGGACAGTCATTCTCGCGATAACAATCATCATCTGGGCGCTAAGCTACTATCCGCGCTCGGAGTCAATCACGCGTGACTACCAAGCGCGCACTGCGGTGCTGAGACTGGAATATGCGGAGCAAGGGACTGACGCACAGCGAGTCCGCGAACAGGAACTGGCCAACGAAATGGCCGGGGCGCAGTTGCGCAATTCGTATCTGGGCAGAATCGGACACGCGGTGGACCCGGTGTTTGCGCCGCTGGGTTGGGACTGGAAGATCACGATGGCGACGTTGGCGTCGTTTCCCGCGCGGGAAGTGATTATCGCGACGCTTGGCACGATCTACAATCTCGGCTCCGATTCACAAGGGTCCAGCTCATTAGTCGAGAAGATGCGGCAGGCGAGGTGGGAAGAAGGACCGAGAGCAGGGCAGTTGGTGTTTAATCCGGCGGTGGCGTTGTCGATCATGGTGTTTTTCGCGCTCTGCTGCCAGTGCGGTGCGACGGTGGTGACGATTCGCCAGGAAACCGGCTCATGGAAATACGCAGCGGGGGTGTTTGTGTATATGACGTTGACGGCGTATGTCGGCGCGATGCTGACCTATCAGCTATTCAGTCGCTTGTGGAGTTAAGAAGATGGGCTGGCAGAATCTGATAGTCAGTGGAGTTGTGCTGGTGGCGGGGGTGTATCTGGTGATAAACTATGCAAGGAAACGTCGAAGAAAAGGTGGGTGCAGTGCGTGTTCGGCGGTAAAGGACCTCAAGGGAGCAAGGGAGAGCGGATCCCGTTCGCTTTCGAATCGTCGATGACCATTGATGCCAATCGTGGCGAGCAACTGCCATAGGTTGACATTCTGTCTCACCTCTCTATATTTGATTCACTTTGCAAAGCGGTTTGATGTCGTCTCCAATCCTGCTTGGCCAGTATCGGCCGAGTGATTCTTACCTGCATTCTCTGGATGCGCGCGCCAAGATGCTCGCGGTGCTGGCGATTATGGTGCTGGCGCTGGTATCGAACGCGATCGCATTCTATGTGGTGCTGATTGCGGCGCTCGTAGCGGGATTGATCTTGTCCGGCGTGTCGGCGTCCGCTATGCTGAAGAGCTTTACTCCGGTCATGTTGTTGGTAGTGCTGACGGCGGCGTTTCATCTGATATTCAGCGGGCGGGATTCGCAGGTCTTGTTCACGCTCTTTGGGTGGTCTGTACGTTCAGCGGCGGTGAATGCAGCGGCGTTCTATTCACTTCGGGTCGTGCTATTTGTGGCGGCGGCATTTCTGATCACGTTTACCAGTTCACCGTCGGAGTTGGCCGAAGCATTAGTGAGAATCCTGCGACCTCTTCGCAGACTGCGGGTGCCGGTGAACGATCTTGGACTGATTATCTTCATCGCGATCAGATTCCTTCCGATCTTGTATGACGAATTCGTGACGATCAGGAATGCCCAGGTGATGCGAGGGGTTGATTTCGGCGGATCGTTTGTCGCGCGCATTCGGAAGACGAGCTATCTGCTGATTCCGGTGTTTGTGGCGGCGGTGGGGAGGGCGGATGATCTGGCGCTGGCAATTGAAGCTCGTGGCTACGACAGCCATGCTCGGCGGACAGTGTACTCGCAAGCACGATTTGGTGTTCGAGAGATCACGTTTGCGGTGCTATTGATCGGCTTGATGGTGATCTTGTTTCTGGTGACACGGCATCATGGCTGAACGGAATATCAAACTCACAATCGAATACAAAGGGACGTCGTTTGCCGGGTGGCAGATGCAGGACGGCCCGCGTACGGTGCAGGCGGAGATCACTGAAGCGATTCGGCGGGTGACCGGCGAGACGGTTGATCTAATCGGCGCAGGACGAACCGATTCCGGGGTGCACGCGCTGGGGCAGGTGGCGAATTTTCATACCAATCACTCGTTAGATGCCGGACGATTTCGAGATGCGCTCAATTTTCATCTGTCGGATGAGATTCGCACGAAAGAATCAAGCGAAATGCCACTTGGGTTTCACGCGCGGTTTGATGCTCGCTATCGACGGTATCGGTACTTGCTGGCGCGGGAGAAGTCGGCGATATATCGGGAGCTGCGGTGGGAGAATCCGGTCGAACTGGATTTCGACAGACTTCGGCAGGCGGCTTCACTTGTGGTGGGCGAACATGATTTTGGTCCGTTCTGTGTAGTGTCGTCGTTGAAAGAGGACAATCGGTGCCGGATTGATTTCTCTCACTGGTTTAAGGTTGGTCCGCTGTTCGTATTTGAGGTTCGCGGTAACCGTTTCCTGCACAGCATGGTCCGATCCTTAGTGGGTGGGATGGTCAACCTCGCTACTATCAGGCCGGACAACAATATGCATAACTTGACTTTAGAGCGATTCGGCTCTATCATAACCGCGAAGAGCGACGAGCGGGTCGTGTTTACCGCTCCCGCATGCGGCCTGTATCTGGTGCGGGTCGGGTACAGAGCCAACGGAAAGGCCAACGACGGAAGATGATTAAGCGATATACGCTGCCGGAAATGGGGGCGCTTTGGACCGAGGAAGCCAAGTTTCAGACGTGGCTGGAGGTGGAAGTTGAAGCGGCCCGCGTCATGTCGGACCGACGGATAATTCCGCAGGCAGCATACAAAGCGATTAAAGCAAAGGCGAAGTTCGACGTTAAGCGGATCAATGAGATCGAGAAGGAAGTCAATCATGACGTTATCGCGTTTCTGACGTCGGTGACCGAGTATGTCGGACCTCAGGCCAAGTATCTGCATTTCGGCATGACGTCGTCCGACGTGCTGGACACGGCTCTCTCGCTCCAGATGAAACGGGCGGCGGGAATAATTGACCAGAAGATCATAGCGGCTCTTGGGCTGATTAAGAAGCTGGCTATATCTCACAAGAAGACCCCTTGCATCGGCCGAACGCATGGAGTGCTGGCCGAACCGACCACTCTCGGATTGAAATTCGCCGTCTGGTACACGGAATTAGGTCGGGCGCGAGCGAGATTTGCGTCGGCGACCGAGCGAATAGCCGTGGGGAAAATTTCGGGAGCGGTGGGCAATTTTGCCAATCTTGATCCGGCCATCGAGGAAGCGGTCTGCAAGAGACTTGGATTGAAGCCGGCGGAAGTGAGCACGCAGGTAGTGCAGCGGGACCGCCATGCTGAGTATATCACGGCGCTGGCGCTGCTGGCATCATCACTGGAGAAATTCGCCACTGAAATTCGGAATCTCCAGCGGACTGAGATTGGAGAGATGTCCGAGGGATTCAGCAAAGGACAAAAGGGATCATCGGCGATGCCCCACAAAAGGAACCCGATCACAGCTGAGAGGATCACCGGTATCGCCCGGCTGGTGCGTGGCTACGCAGTCTCGGCGATGGAGAATATCGCGCTCTGGCATGAGCGGGATATCGCGCACTCATCGGTAGAACGAGTCATTATCCCGGACGGTACGATCATTGTCGATTACGGTCTGCAGAAGTTCATCGATCTCCTGTCCGGCCTGGTGATCAACGAAAAGCGGATGTATGAGAATATCTTCTATGGCGGCGGGCTGGTGTTTTCGCAACGGCTGCTGCTGAAGCTGGCCGGGCCGGTCGGCTCGAGAGAAGACGCGTACCGACTGGTACAGCGTAATGCGATGGCAGCGTTTGAGGGGAAAGGGCTGTTCCGTGAGTTGGTGCTTCGGGACAAGGAAATTTTGAGGCATGTGAGCGCCGCCGATATCAGCGGTTGTTTCGATCTGGGGTATTACATGAAGAACGTTGACAAGATATTCCGGAGAGTGTTTCGGAAATGATTGCACGTGAGGGGTATCCCTTTATTCTCATTGGGCTGGTGCTGACGGTAGTTCTCATACTGCTGGCAACTCGCTCGAATAGCTATTGGCTATTTGGCATCTCGGCATTGTTCGCGTTGCTAACTCTGTTTGTCACGTTCTTCTTCCGTGATCCGAATCGCACTTTTGCTGCGGAACCGGGGTTGCTCGTGTCGCCGGCTGACGGCAAAGTGATCAAAGTGGAACAACTGGAATCGCATTCGTTTGTTGGAGGGGCGGCAACGAAGATATCCATATTTCTCTCTGTATTCGATGTTCATGTGAACCGGGTGCCGGCGTCAGGAGTCGTCTCACATGTCGCGTACAATCCGGGAGAGTTTTTTGTCGCGTACGCCGACAAGGCATCGGAAAAGAACGAACAAACAGAGATCGGCATGACAACAGATTCGGGCGAGAAGATACTGTTCAAGCAGATAGCCGGGTATATTGCCCGCAGGATTGTCTGCCGTCTGAAGGCAGGAGATACGGTTACGGCTGGGCAGCGGTTCGGCCTCATTCGGTTCGGGTCGCGAACGGAGTTGTTTGTGCCGGCATCGGCGACGGTTCTCGTGAAAGCCGGGGACCGGGTGCTCGGCGGCGAAACGCCGTTGGCGCGACTCGCAACTAAAGCTCAACAGCTCAGCAATTCGGCGGAGGCTGGTACCTATGGCCACTAATTATCGCGGGCTGTTTCCGGGCACATTCACGATGGGGAATGTGGTGTGCGGATTTATCGCCATACTCGAAGCGATCGAAGGACATATTCCGTCGGCGTGCTGGTTTGTTATTCTCGCGGGGCTGCTGGATGCGCTGGACGGCAAGGTAGCGCGACTGAGCGGCGGCACCTCGCAGTTCGGCGTGGAACTGGATTCACTGGCGGACTTCTTATCATTCGGCGTGGCGCCGGCGGTGATTGTTTACGCGATCAAACTGAATGATCTCGGGCGCTGGGGTTGGGTGATCAGTATTGTCTATATCATGGCGGCGGCATACCGGCTGGCTCGATACAATGTTCTGGCGGATTCGGAGGAGAAGAAGGATTTCATGGGGCTGCCGGTGCCGATCGCGGCGATGACCTTGGTATCCTTCATCATCCTCTGCTACAATGTCTGGGGTGGTCTGGAGTACAGCGAGTGGCTGATTTCAATGATAGTGCTGTTTGCAATCCTGATGGTGACGCAAGTACAGTACGACGCAATCCCGGAGAATTTTCAGACGCGGCAAGGGAGAATCAAGCTCGGCATCCTTCTTATGGCCGGTTTAGTTGTGGCATTTGGTCCGAGAAGACTCCTGTTGTTTCCGATTTTAGCCTCCTATATATTGTTTGGAGTGGGCCGGGAGTTGTATCGCCTGTTTTCAGTGGGCGTGGGCAGAGTGACCGGCCACCAATTCGGCAGAAGAAAGACGGATCGAAATGACATCGACAGCGAAGACTAAGAAGATAATCGTGTATGTCCGACTCAAGGACGGTGTGCTGGACCCTCAGGGAGTGACCATCCAAAAGGCCCTGGGGCAGATGGGATACCCGGACTTTGTGTCGGTCCGCTCCGGCAAGTTCTTTGAGCTGGAGATCGACGCCGACGCTCCGGATATCGACCGCCAGGTGAAGGAGGTTTGCTCCAAATTATTGGCCAATCCGGTCATTGAGAGGTTCACGGTGGAGAAAGCTTGATGAAGTTCGGCGTCGTGACATTCCCCGGTTCCAATGGCGACTATGATTCATATGCCGCGGTCCGTTTCGCGATGAAGGAGAAAGTCGAGTTCCTGTGGCATAAATCAGAGGATTTGCAGGGCTGTGATGCGATCATTCTGCCGGGTGGATTTGCTCATGGTGACTATCTTCGGGCCGGCGCTATCGCGCGATTTTCGCCTATCATGAAACACGTGATCAAGTTCGCCAAGTCAGGCGGGGTTGTGATCGGATTCTGCAACGGTTTCCAGGTATTGACGGAGTCCGGTCTGCTGCCGGGGGCATTGCTGCGCAATAATCATCTGCGGTTCAACAGCAAGTTTGTCTACATTCGGGTCGAGCGGACCGACACGCCCTTCACGGGTGCCTGTCGGAAAGGGGAGGTATTGAAAATCCCGATTGCCCACGGTGAAGGTAACTACTACAATTTCGATGATGATGTTCGCAAACTGGAGGATACCGGCCAGGTGTTGTTCCGGTATGTCGATGCCTCCGGTAAGGCGAGCGCTGAGGCTAATCCAAATGGCTCAGTAGACAATATAGCGGGAATAATCAGTACCGAGGGAAATGTCCTTGGCATGATGCCGCACCCAGAGCGGGCGGTTGAAGATATTATTGGATCAAGCGACG
>Ga0315276_10006575_pt1 | contig 10713 bp, 9 predicted proteins | sample YL17G05_0_MG_FD_204542 | JGI IMG/M metagenome (GOLD analysis project Ga0315276, IMG submission 204542) | Sediment microbial communities from Yellowstone Lake, YNP, Wyoming, USA - YL17G05_0 | ecosystem: Environmental > Aquatic > Freshwater > Lake > Sediment | place: USA: Wyoming | collected... | reverse complement strand
CAGCGGGTCTGGCGTGTCGATTGGCTGGCGCGTGCGATGCCGAACCTCTGCGTGACGCGGCAGTTCTTCAAGCGACTGGCGGCGCCTGGATTGCCTGCACGGGCCTCGAACATCGCGGTGCTGCGCGAATCCGCCGGGATCTGGACTTGAGCACGGTCCAGAGCGCTTCTCTTGCGCGCCCTGCAGGCACGGCCTAGCCTCATCCCCCATGCGCGCCCCCCATCGCCAGGTCCTCGCCAGCGCGGTCTTCGTGCTCGACGGCGCGATCATCGCGCTTTCCTGGCTCGGCTCCTACTGGCTGCGCTTCCACGCGCTGGGGCTCCCGGTGCCGCTCGGCGTGCCGCCGCTCTCGCTCTACCTGTGGTTCGGCGCAGTGCTCACGCCGGTGGCGCTGCTGGTGCTGCGCACCTTCCGGATCTACCGCTCGGCCCGCACCTCGCGGCTCTCGCAGGAGCTGTGGGCCGTCGTCAAGGGCATGGTCATCGTCACGGCGCTGACCGCGGTGGCGTCGTACTTCGCCCGCGGGGAGCTGTCGCGCTTCGCCCTCCTCATCTTCTTCCTGGTCGGGACCACCGCGCTGGCGGCCAGCCGGCTCGCCATCCGCGCGGCGTTGCGCGCCGTGCGCCGGCACGGGCGCAACCTGCGCGGCACGCTGATCGTGGGCACCGGCGAGCTGGCGGTCGCGCTGCTCGGGAAGATTCGCGAGCACCGCGACTTCGGGCTCTCCGTGCAGGGGTTCGTCGCGGCGGACGCGACGCTCGCCGGCACTCGGATCGCGGGCCTGCCGGTGCTGGGCGCGGTGACCGACCTGCCGGGCCTGGCCGAGCGCGCCGGTGCCGAACTTGTCTACCTCGCGCTCGCGCGTTCCGAGCACGAGGCCGAGCACCAGGCGCTCGAGCGGCTGGCCGACTCGACCGCGGCGGTGCGGCTGGTGCCGGACCTGGCGCGCGCGTTCACGCTGAACGCCAGCGTCGAGGACTTCGACGGCATGCCGGTGGTGCTGGTGACCGAGAGCCCGGGGCAGGGCTGGAACGCGGTCCTCAAGCGTTCCTTCGACCTGGTCTGCTCGGCGCTGGGGCTCGTGGTCCTCTCGCCGCTGCTGGCGGCGCTCGCGCTCTGGGTCCGGCTCGACTCCGCGGGCCCGGTGCTCTACGCGCAGGAGCGCGTGGGCCTGAGCGGGAAGCGCTTCCGCATGCTCAAGTTCCGCACCATGCGCGTGGACGCCGAGGTCGGAGGCGGCCCGGGCTGGACGAAGCCGGGCGATCCGCGGCGCACGCGCGCGGGGCGCATCATGCGGCCGCTCTCGCTTGACGAGCTGCCGCAGCTCTGGAACGTGTTCCGCGGCGAGATGAGCCTGGTGGGTCCGAGGCCGGAGCGGCCGGTGTACGTCGAGCGGTTCCGCGCCTCGGTGCCGCGCTACATGCTGCGCCACCACATGAAGGCCGGCATCACCGGCTGGGCGCAGATCCACGGCCTGCGGGGCGACACGCCGCTCGACCGCCGCATCGAGTACGACCTCTACTATGTGCGGAACTGGTCGCTGGGCCTCGACCTGCGCATCCTGTTCCTGACGCTGTGGCGCGTCTTCCGCGACGCCAGCGCGCACTGACCTCTTCCCCAGACGGACCGCGCCCGCGCGGGCGCGGGCTTGCGCCGGTCGCGCGGCCCGCGCATGCTCGCCCCATGGACGACCCGGACCTCCGTGACGAGCGCATCCTGCTGGAGCTGATGGATCGCGCCGAGCAGCGCGGGATGCGACTCCCGCAGTTCGGCAGCCTCGCGGGGGCGCGGCAGTACCGGCGCCTTCAGCGCATGGTGCGCTGCCATCTGCCGGCCGGCGCGCGCGTGCTGGACTGGGGAACGGGCTTTGGCCACTTCTCCTACTTCCTGACCCGCGCGGGATACCGGGCGACGGGCTACGCCATCGAGGGAGTCTCGGCCGCGGCCTGGCTCAGCGAGCCCTACGAGCGGTTCGTCGGCGGGAGCCCGGCGGACCCGGTGCGCCTGCCGTTCGCGGACGGCGAGTTCGACGCGGTGGCGTCGGTCGGCGTGCTCGAGCACGTGCGCGAGACCGGCGGCGACGAGTCCGCGAGCCTGGCCGAAATCGTGCGCGTGCTGCGGCCGGGCGGGGTCTTCCTCTGCTACCACTTCCCGAACCGCACGAGCTGGATCGATTTCGCCTCGAGCCGGGTCCCCGGCAAGCACCACCACGCGCACCGCTACGTCCGCGCGGACATCGAGCGCCTGGCGCGGGTGGCGGGGCTCGAGTTGCTCGAGGTCGCCCGCTACGGATTCCTGCCGCGCAACGTGCTGAACCGGCTTCCGGCCGGGCTGCGGCGCGCGCGCTGGACGGCGGATCTCTGGGACGCGCTCGACGCCGCGCTGGGCGCCGCGCTCGCGCCGCTCTGTCAGAACTTCGCGTTCGTGGCGCGCCGTCCGGGCGGCTGACCGGGCGGCGCGGCCCTCAGCGGCCGGCCGCCGGGCGGCGCCGCAGCCGCAGGGCGCCGCGGGCGAGTGCGGCCACGAGGACGAACGGCACCAGCAGGCAGACCGGCAGCCGCAGCGGGGCGAAGCGCCACTTGGCCCACACCGCCAGGAAAGCGAGCGCTGCCACGGCGAGCGCGGCCACGGCGAGGGAGTGCGCCCCGAGCAGCGACGAGCCCAGCGCCAGGGCCAGCGCGAGCACGAACGCGATGCTCGCCCGCGCGATCGGGCGCCGCATCACGAAGGGCCCGAGCCGGTGCGCCTCGACGCGCTCCCGGAACCTCGCGGGGTGCCGCGCCGCGAGCAGCGCATCCATCATGTGGCGGCGCGCCCAGCGCAGCGGGCCGAGCGCGTCTGGGTGCTCATCGGGATGCGTGACCACCGCGCCCGGCTCGCGCCCGACGGTGGCGCCCGCCTCCTCGAGCGCGAACCCGAAGTCAGTGTCCTCGCGGAAGTACACGCCGCTCGCCGGGTCGAAGAACTCCTCGCAGTAGCCGCCCACGCGCTCGAACGTCGCGCGGCGCACGAACAGGTTGGTGGGCAGGTAGAGCGGGTGGCCCTGCGACTGGCGGTGCACCGGGCGGCCCCCGGGCTTCACAGTCAGGCCCTCGATCACCTCGAGCGCGGGCTCCGCCTCGATGCGAGCCGCGGCGCGGGCGAGCCAGTCGGGCGCGGGGATCACGTCGTCCTCGGTGAACGCGAGCCACTCGCCGCGCGCGGCCCGCGCACCCGCGTTGCGCGCGGCGCCGGGGCCGGCGCGGCGCTCGAGGCGCACGGCACGGCCGCCGAGCGCGGCGAGCCGCGCGGCCGGCGCGGGCGCGAGCGCGGCGCCGTCGAGCGCCAGCACCAGCTCCCAGCGCCCGCGGTCGAGGCTCTGGCGCCCGAGCGCGTCGAGCAACGCGCCGAGCCGGGCCTCGTCACCGCGCGTGGGCACGATGACCGAGAGCATCGGGGCGCTCAGGACTTCGCCATGCCCGCGGCGCGCTCGGCCCGGTACCACTCGATGGTGCGGGCGAGCCCGGCCTCGAACGGCGTGCTGGCGCGCCAGCCGAGCCGCTCGACGGCCTTGGAGGTGTCGAGGCAGCGGCGCGGCTGGCCGTCCGGCTTCGAGGCGTCCCAGCGCAGCCGTCCGGTGAACCCGCTCAGCCGCGCGATCATGAGCGCCAGGTCGTGGATCGAGATCTCGCGGCCCGAGCCGAGGTTGACCGGATCGCTGTCGTCGAGCCGGTCGAGCGCGAGCACGATGGCCTGCGCCGCGTCCGCGACGTAGAGGAACTCGCGCGTGGCCTGGCCGCTGCCCCACACCTCGATCTCGCGGTCGCCCCGCTCGGCCGCCTCGAGGCACTTGCGGATGAGCGCGGGGATGACGTGCGAGCTGCCGGAGTCGAAGTTGTCGCGCGGCCCGTAGAGGTTCACCAGCATCACGTTCGAGGAATCGAACCCGAACTCCTGCCGGTAGGCCAGCGACTGCACCAGCAGCATCTTCTTGGCCAGACCGTAGGGCGCGTTGGTCTCCTCCGGGTAGCCGTTCCACAGGTCCTCCTCGCGGAACGGCACCGGCGTGAACTTCGGGTAGGAGCAGATGGTGCCGACGTTGAGCATGCGCGTGACGCCGGCGCGCCGCGCGTGCTCCATGAGCAGCGTGCCCATCATCAGGTTCTGGAAGAAGAAGGTGCCCGGGTGCAGGCGGTTGGCGCCGATCCCGCCCACCACGGCCGCCAGGTGCAGGACGGCCTCGGGCCGGACCGCGGCGAGCATGCGCTCGACCTGGTCCTCGTGGGTCAGGTCGTACTCGCGCGAGCGGATGGCGACAGCGCCGGTGTAGCCGGCGCGCGCCAGCTCGGCCATGACGTGCCAGCCGAGGAAACCGCCGCCGCCGGTGACGGCGATGCGGGTGTCGCGGTCCATGGGATCCCTCCGTGAGATGGGCGCAGTCTCGCGGCGGGGGCCGCCGCCGTCAAGCGCGGGCGCACTCCGCGGCGAGGAACGCCTTGCGGTCGGCCGCGCGCCGCTCCGGGAATGCGATCAGGTCGTGGTAGTAGCCGTCGCGCCGGCGGGCGGTCTCGATCAGCCGCGCGATGCCCTCCAGGTCGCGCGGCTCGAGCGTGCCGAGGAGCGCGCCGAAGTTGTCGTACACGAGCAGGGTCCCGTAGCCGAGCGCGGCCAGATCCGCGAAGACCACCGCCGGATCGTCCCCGATCGCGTCGATCAGTCGCGGGTGGTGTTCGAACATCACCACCGGGGCGTGCGTGGACAGCAGTCCGCGCGCGCCGCGCAGCACGCGGACGTCGTAGCCCTCGACATCCACCTTGATCAGCGTGGGCGTGACGGAACCCGGGTGTCGCGCGAGAACGCCGTCGAGCGTTTCGAACGCGCTGTCGCCTCCGACCGTCGGGTCGATCCGCGCGTTGCCGCCCTCGTACACGATGCCGCCGGCCGCCGCGCTCTCGCGGTCGGACAGGAGAGCGCGCACACACGTCACCCCGGGATCGCGTCCGACGTTGCGCACGAGCAGGCCGAAGTAGTGCGCCGCGCCCTCCACGAGCAGCGCGCGATCGCCGGGGGCGGGGCGCGTGAGCAGGTACGTGTCCCCGATGTTGGCGCCCACGTCGATGAATCCCACCGCGCCGTCGCGCGCGCGCAGGAACGCGGCGACGCGGCGCAGGTTGTCGGTGTAGCCGGGGAACAAGCCGCGGTTCCACGCGAAGTCGTGCGAGAGCGGCACCGCCAGCGTGCGCCCCTCGAGGGACCAGCGCACCTCGGGATTCCACACGCGCGTGAGGCGGCGGCGCACGCGGTGCGCCAGGCGCGGCAGGGCGCCCGGGGGCGCGAGCGTGAGGTCGAACAGCCACTGGAGCATGTGGGTCCCCGGGTGGATGGCGGTGCGTCAGCCCTTGCGCGGGATCGAGAGGTGGCGACGGTACCACGTCACGAGGCCATGGAGCCCGGCGCCCTGCAGCGCCATTCGCACGCGTCCCTTCAGGTAGAGGAAGAGCAGGAACGCCCAGGTGCGCGACCAGCCGGCACGCAGGTGCCGGCGGCGCAGAAAGTGGGTCTCGCACAGCGTGCGCCACAGCGAGCGCTCGGACTGCCCGCCGTAGGCCACCCGGGCGAGCGCCCGGTCGATCACGCGGAACCGCGCGCCCGCGGCGCGGGCGCGCAGGAACAGGTCGTAGTCCATGGCGTTGCGCAGCCCGGCGTCGAAGCCGCCCAGCCGCTCCCACAGCGCGCGGCGCGCGAACACCCCCGGATGCGGCACCGTCATCTCGATCGCGAGCCGCCCGGGGGCGGTGCGGCAGAGCACGGGGCCGGCCGGCTCCTGCTTGAGGATGTGGCCGCACAGCACGTCGGCGTCGCCGGCGCGCGCCGCCCCGGCCACGGCCGCGAGCGCGCCGGGCAGGTACTCGTCGTCGGCGTGCAGGTGGGCGATCCACTCGCCGGTGGCCAGGCGGATGCCCTTGTTCATGGCGTCCGAGATGCCGCGGTCGGGCTCGGACAGGACGCGGACCCCGCGCGCCTCGAGTTCGACCAGGTACTCGCGCGTGCCGTCGGTGGACGCGCCGTCCACGATCCAGTACTCGAGCGCCGGGTAGCCCTGCTCGATCACGCTCGCGACCGTGCGCCGCAGCGCCGGCAGCACGTTGCGGCAGATCGTGACCACCGTGATGCGGGGCGCGGCGTTCAATCCAGCTCCCGGTAGGCGGCTTCGTGCTGAGCCGCACACGTGTCCCAGGAGAATCGCGCGGCCTGGGCGCGCCGTGCCGTCACCTCCGCCGTGCCGCGCCCCTGTCCGAGCACCGCGCGGAATCCGCCGCGCAATGCGTCCAGGTCAGTGGGCTCCGCGAACACGGCCTGGTCACCCGCGACCTCGTGGAACGGGGCGCGATCGGACGCCAGGACGGGGCAGCCGTGCCCCAGGGCTTCGAGCAGCGTCACGCCGAAGCCCTCCCACAGCGAGGCATTCACCAGCGCGGCGGCGTGGGCGTAGGCCCAGGCGAGTTCGCCGTCCGTGCAGGCGCGCTGGATCACGCGGCCGACGGCGCCGCAGGCGGCGATGGCCGCGCGCTCGTGCGGGCGGAATGGCCCGCCGCCGACGCACAGCAGCGTGGTGTCCGCCGCCTCGGCGCACGACGCCCACGCCGCCAGCGCGGGCAGGAAGTTCTTGTAGGCGTGGCGCTCGCCCACCCACAGGAGGAACGGTTCGCGCAGGTCCGGGATGGCGGTCGGTTGGATGCCCGACCAGTCACGGCTCGCGTGCGGCGTGAGCCGCACCCGGGCCGCCGGCACGTCCCCGAGCTCGAGCAGGTCGTGCAGGGTCGTCGCCGAGTTGCACAGCACGAGGTCGGCGCGTCGGCAGAGCGCGAGCTTGTGGCGCGCCGGTTCCCAGCCGCCGCCGTGCGCCGCGAAGAACCCGGGCAGCCGCTCGTGCGTCATGTCGTGCACGGTGACGACCACGGGTATCCCCCGAGGCAGCCCGCGCGGGTCGCGGTAGTAGCTGGGATGCACGATGAGGTCGCGCCGCCGCGACCATCCGGCGGCATCGACGAGCGCATTGGCGACCGCGGCGACGCGGTGAACGCCGCGGAACGCCGGCAGGCGCAGCGCGGCGCGCGCCGGCACGGTGAGGCCGCCGAGCTCGACCGACTGGTGGAGCCCGACCAGGACCTCGGCGGGGCGGCGCAGGCGGCGGCTGATCTCGAGCACGTAGCGCGTGATCCCGCCGCGCGGCTGCTGGCGGAAGATGTCACCGGTGAACAGCACGGTGCGGGTCATGGCGGGCTCACGCCCGCGCGCCCCAGCACCTCGCGCAGCGCGGCACGTACCGCCGCGGCGTAGTGCGCGGGCCGGTAGCGGCGGCGGAAGAGCGCCAACGTCTCCTCGGCGCTGCGCTTCACCTCCGACGGCGGGCGTTCGGCGAGCCCGCGCACGATGGCGCGCAGCGTCTCGGGGCGGCAGTCGGGCAGGAGGACGAGCCCGGGATCGTCGAATCCGCACCAGCGGCTCACCGCGCAGGGCAGCCCGTACGCCATCGCGACGGTCACCGTGCCGCTCTGTCCCTCGGCGCACGACGGCAGGACCATGGTGCCGCAGGTCGCCTGCAGCCGGCGGAACGAATCCGACCGCACGTCCACGAATCCGTGGACGTGGATGTTCGGGGTCGCGGTGAGCTCCCCGCGGTACGCGCGGGCGAAGTCCGGCTCGCGCGAGAGATCGGCGCACACCTCGAGTCGCAGCCCGGGCTCCGAGGCGAACAGCTCGAGCAGCAGATCGAGCCCCTTGTGGACCTGGCCGACGCTCCCGAGGAACAGGAACCGGCGTCCGTCGCGCAGCGCGGGATCCGTGGGCTCGACCTCGTAGCCGCTGTTGGGGAGCGCGTAGCTCGGCGGCAGGCGTACGCCGTCGTAGGTGGAGAAGGTGGTGGACTCGCCGAAGTAGAAGCACGCGTCGTACCCGGCGAGCACCTCGTCCTCGAACCGTCCGACCTGGCGGCGCGGCCGCAGTCGCACGCCGCGTCTGCGCTCGAGGTCGTCGAGGCGCTCGCGTTCTGCCGCGTCGCTGAAGGCGGGGCGGCTGCCGGTCAGGTAGGCGATGCGCAGCGCGCCGGGCCGCAGGTGGTCGCGGTACAGCGTGTCCGAGCGCGGGTGCAGGTCCACAACCAGGTCGTAGGCGTGCGGGAGCAGCCGGCTGCGCGTCTCGTCGAAGGCCGCCGCGTCAACCTCGTAGCCAAGCTCGTCCAGCGCGCGGGCGAGCTCACGCTGCTGGGCCACGTTCTGGTGTCGCACCCCCGGGTCCGTGTCGGTGAACGCCCGCACGGTGTAAAGCAGGAGCGCATGTCGCGACGCGCTGGCGCCCGCCACGGCACGGACCAGACCAGGCCGCAGCAGCCGCCGGCCGAGACCCCGGAGCCCGCCCAGGAGCGTCATCTGGCGCCTCCGCGCGGGGCCGGCCACGGCATCAGAGCGCGGCACTGCATCCGGAACAGCGGGCGCGTCTCGCGGAAGCAGGCGTTCAGCGCCAGGTACGCGAGCGCCTGCGACACCAGGAAGCTCGTCGCGGCGCCGCGCGCGCCCAGACGCGGGACCAGCCACAGGTTGAGCAGCACGCTCAGCACCGCGGCGACCGCGCTCCGCAGCATCAGGCCGCGCTGGCGGTTCTCGGCCACGAACCAGTTGGTCTGCGCAACCCCGAGGAACATCATCGGAGCCGCCCAAACCAGCAGGGAGAGCACCGGCGCGGTGGACGCGAAGCGCTCGCCGAACAGCATCCGCACCACCCAGTGCGTTCCCAGCGACAGCACGAGCGCGATCCCCAGTCCCGACCTCGCGAGCAGCGTGAACAGCCGCTGCAGCCGCCGCTCGTACTCCCCACGATCCCGCTGGTGGGAGCGCAGCAGGATGGGATTGGCGGCCGTCATCACCGCCACCGGCACGTAGTAGACGATCTCGGTCAAGCGCTGCGCGGCGGCGTAGAGTCCGTTCTCGTGCGTGCCGCGGAGCGTGGTCAACAGCATCTGGTCGACGCGCACCGAGATCACGATGGCCACGCTGTTGAGCACCAGCGGCCACGAGTCCCGGAGCAGCGCCAGGCCGCGGGCCGGCACCCAGCGCCACGCCAGGGGCGACCTCCCGCGCGCGGCGTACGCCACCACCAGCGTCGCCGCCGAGAGCACGTACTCGCCCGCGATCACCGCCGCGACCGCGACGAGCGGCGCGTGCATCAGGATGACCACGATCTTCGCGGCCGAGCCCGCCGCGAAGGCGACGCCACGAGCGACCACGACCGGCCCGATCTCGGCACGGCTCTGGAACCAGTAATCGACGATGTCGAACACCTGGCCGAGGGCGACGGCGGTGAACACCAGCGTGAGCCGCCATGACTCGTGATCGCCGGGACGCAGCAGCGACGCCGCGCCTAGTGCGACGCCGACGGTCAACAGCATCCCCGCCAGCCGCAGGAACAGCGCGGTGCCGAGCAGGTCGCGCTCCTCCTCGGGACGGCGTACGAGATCGCGCACCACGATGGTCTCGAGCCCGAGCTGGCTGGCGACGGCCGCGATGAGCACCAGGCTCTGCGCGAAGCTCATCAGCCCCATGCGGTCGGGGCCGAGGTAGCGCACCAGCCAGGCGTTGACGAACAGTCCGACCGCGAGTCGGACGACCCGGTCGCCGAGCAGGAAGCCGATGTTGTGGCCGATCAGCTGCCCGTGGCTCCCGATCCTCAGCAGGGACGCGAACCGGGCGCGGACACCGCCGGCTGGCAGGGGAGTGGCGTTGTCGGCCTCGCCCGGGAGCGACTCGGAGTCGGGTCGGAACTGCATCGGATGGTCGTCCAAGATGAGGCGCAGTCTAGGACAGGCGCTGGAGCGCCGCCACCCTCACGCCGCGGTCGTGCGCGGGCCGGGGGTGCCCGCCGCTCGCGCCCGGCGCTCCCGTTTCCAGGCCGCGTGCGCTCGCTCGAACGCGTCCCGGAAGTTCCGGTCGAACTCCGTGGCCGCGAAGGGCAGCGCCAGCTCGCGCAGTTCCGCCGGGTCGAAGCGCTCGCGCTCGAACGCCGCTATGCCTTCCTCGAGCCCCGCGACCGTCTGGGTGCCGAAGAGCACGCCCCCGGGGACTCGTGCCACGCCGCCCGCCGCCACGCGCGCGAGCGCTGCCGGGCTCGCGCCGCGGCCGACGGTCTCGAGCGCGCCGCCGCGGCCGTAGGCGATCACCGGGGTGCCGCTCGCCAGGGCTTCGACCGGGATGATCCCGAAGTCCTCCTCGCCCGGGAAGAGCAGCGCCCGTGCGGCGGCATGGACGGCCCCCATCTCCGCCTCGTCCACCCAGCCGCGGAACACCGTGCCGTCCGGGGCGAGGCGCCGCAGTCGGCTCTCCTCTGGTCCGGCGCCCGTGACGAGCACGCGGCGGCCGAGCCGGGCGCAGGCCTCGAGCGCCAGGTCCGCGCGCTTGTAGGGAGCGAAGGCGCCGGCGAGCAGATAGCGATCGTCCGCTCCCGCCGCCACCGAGCCGGAGCGCCCGCGGAAGCGTTCGATGTCCACTGGCGGGTACACCACCGCCGCCTCGCGGCCCCAGTGGCGGCGGATGCGCTCCGCGACGTGCGCGGAATCGGCGAGCAGCGCATCCGGGCGCCGGCTCGTCGCCCGGTCCCAGTCGCGCAGGCGCCTGCAGGTGTGGCGCACGTACCAGGAGAGCGGCCAGGGGAAGCGCCCGGGCGGGAAATAGGCCCGTTCAA
>Ga0315276_10006574_pt1 | contig 10714 bp, 5 predicted proteins | sample YL17G05_0_MG_FD_204542 | JGI IMG/M metagenome (GOLD analysis project Ga0315276, IMG submission 204542) | Sediment microbial communities from Yellowstone Lake, YNP, Wyoming, USA - YL17G05_0 | ecosystem: Environmental > Aquatic > Freshwater > Lake > Sediment | place: USA: Wyoming | collected... | reverse complement strand
CGTTGACTGGCCGGGCAAGTTGACCGAGCAGCTTCATCGTTTGCTCCGCAACGAACTTTCCCATCCCGTTATTGATGCGCCGACCAGCCAGAATCACTTGCGGATGATAGCCGACCGATTCAGCCTTAGCGGTCAGATAATACGGGTCCACGCCAATACAATGTCCACCGACTAATCCCGGGAAAAACTTCAGAAAGTTCCACTTCGTACCGGCAGCATCGAGGACCGACTTGGTATCGATTCCGAGACGATGGAAGATGAGAGCCAGCTCGTTCATCAACGCAATGTTCAGATCGCGCTGTGTGTTCTCGATCACCTTGGCTGCTTCCGCAACCTTGATGCTGGAAGCCCGATGGACCCCGGCCTTCACAACGAGCGCGTAGGTATTCGCAACAACTTCAAGCGAATCCGCATCCTGAGCCGAAACAACTTTGACGATCTTCTCGAGAGTATGCTCCTTGTCCCCTGGATTGATGCGCTCTGGTGAATATCCAACCTTGAAGTCGATGCCTGATTTGAGGCCGGAAGTCTTCTCCAGAATGGGGAGACAAATATCCTCTGTCACTCCCGGGTAAACCGTGGACTCATAGACAACGATCGTACCAGGCGACATGTTTTTGCCGATCAATTCCGAGACAATTCGTAGCGCCTTGAGATCGGGCTGGAGCGCTTCATTGATCGGAGTTGGAACGGCCACAATAATGAAGTCGGCGGCCTTGAGGTCGGTAGGCTCCGAAGTATACTGCACATCAGAGGCTTTGAGGTCGGCCGCCGACACTTCTCCCGTTCGGTCGAAGCCCCTCTGCAGTTCTGCAATCTTTGCTTTGTTGATATCAAACCCGATGACCTTCCCCCGCCGGCCGAAGGCAACGGCGATAGGAAGCCCCACGTAACCAAGTCCAACAAGCGCAACCTTTCGTGCGGTCTCTTTCTTTTGAGCCATGAATCCTCTCCGATTAGGTTTCGACCAGAATGGCAGAACCTCGGGCTTCCGTCAACGAAGTCGAGTGAATTCGGCGCTACACCTTTCTTCCGACTGACTAGCCCGCATTATTCATGACGATTCGTCGGCCCCCACCCATCCCTCCCCCATAGCATGGGGGAGGGTGGGGAGGGGGGCCGGCGCGCGAACCGGTTGGTCTTTCTAGTTTATCTGGTCTGTCTCGTTTGTTTGGTTGAACCAGACAGACCAGATAGACCAGATAGACCAGACAGACCAGATGAACCAGATCAACCCTCGCTCGTCGCGCTTTTCCCGCCAGTCTCGCCCGTCTCGCTTGAGTCAGGCATCGGTGATGTCGTGCTATCTGAAAACCAAGTACTCTCGCTTAGTTCCCAACAAATAACTCTATGATAAAAACTTTAAAAAATGCGTTACTTCAATGCATTATGATGAATACTGAATTATCAGCATCACATGTTCAAATATTTGGAGGTTGTCTGCTACGCATACACTCACCCCACTTCCTCCCTGGCTGACAGTTTTGGCAGCTAGATACTTCAAGCTATTGTTTTTATTTGCAGATCAAGAGCCGATCGATCGCATATGCGAACCGGGGCATTCCTCTTGCTCAACCTTCCTACCGGCAGTGCATATCCGAATCGTAACTACTCAGGTAGATAGACTGAAGGTGTTCAGGCTGAAGTGTTCGGAACTCCCGGCCTTCAGCCTAAAAGCCTTCAGCCTGTGCCCGGAGCCTTCAGCCTGAACACCTGAGCAGTTATGAAAAACGCTTCATTGCTACGTGCAGTGGCGGGTACTGAAATACGGAGGACCTAGACCATGCGCCAAGCGATACACCAGCATCGCATCGTAACTTATGCGATCTCATTGGGCCTCATGACAGCCTATATGTCACTGTTTCAGCCTATTCCCTCCGCCTCCGCCCAGCAGCTGATCGGGACTGTCATCCAGGGGACCAGCGGAACAGGCACTCAGAAGAAGGACGCGCAAACTTTGACTCGCAAGCCGCACCGGCTCATTCGAAAGCCACAGAACGCTCCCGTCGCGTCTGTCGCACCTTCTCCATCCGGCTCCTCACCTGTCAGCTCCGTGCCAACGTCCCCACCGTCGCTACAAACCGACAACACGACTTCTCAATCCAAGGAGCTGTCATCGCTTAGCAGCAGTGTCGGGGCAGCCGCGCCTCTTGCGACCATGAGCATCGCACCGTCGTCAACGACAACCACGAGATCCATTGCAGTTGGCACAGCATCAACCGGAACCATCCCACTGGCCGCTGCAAGCGCGGGCAGCTCCTCTACCTCGGGGATCGTTTTTAGTGGTGGGAGATCAATGAGCAGACTAGCTGCGGAGATGCCGGGGCTGACACAATTGCTCTCGTCGCCTTCGGCACCAGCGGCACCCCCAACCGCCACCCTGACTGTCAATCAAACGACGCTGGCGTTCACCGCGACGCAAGGTGCCGCCAACCCAGTCAATCAATCCCTGGGCATTACGTCCAACACGGCCTGGACCGCCAGCAAGACCGCCGGTTGGCTGACCGTCTCCCCGTCCGCTGGCTCGAATAACGGGACCCTGGCCGTCAGCGTGAACACTGCAACGGCCGTGGTAGGCCCGAATACCGATACCATCACCGTCACCGGCGGCGGCATCACCCGCACCGTCACCGTGACATTGGCGCTTGCCGCAGCCCCCACCACCACCCTGACTGTCAATCAAACGACGCTGGCGTTCACCGCGACGCAAGGTGCCGCCAACCCAGTCAATCAATCCCTGGGCATTACGTCCAACACGGCCTGGACCGCCAGCAAGACCGCCGGTTGGCTGACCGTCTCCCCGTCCGCTGGCTCGAATAACGGGACCCTGGCCGTCAGCGTGAACACTGCAACGGCCGTGGTAGGCCCGAATACCGATACCATCACCGTCACCGGCGGCGGCATCACCCGCACCGTCACCGTGACATTGGCGCTTGCCGCAGCCCCCACCACCACCCTGACTGTCAATCAAACGACGCTGGCGTTCACCGCGACGCAAGGTGCCGCCAACCCAGTCAATCAATCCCTGGGCATTACGTCCAACACGGCCTGGACCGCCAGCAAGACCGCCGGTTGGCTGACCGTCTCCCCGTCCGCTGGCTCGAATAACGGGACCCTGGCCGTCAGCGTGAACACTGCAACGGCCGTGGTAGGCCCAAACACCGACACCATCACCGTCACCGGCGGCGGCATCACCCGAACCGTCGGCGTCACGCTGACGTTGGCAGCCCCAACCGCCACCCTGACGGTGAGCCCGGGCAGCCTCACCTTCACCGCCACGCAGGGCGCGGCGACTCCTCCTGCGACTCAATCCCTGGCGGTGACCTCGAATGGATCGTGGAGCGCGAGTAGCGTGAGTCAAAATGGCAGCTGGCTCACCGTCAGCCCCGCCACCGGGTCCACTAACGGCTCCGTCACCGTTAGTGTGAATACCGCGACCGCCACCGTCGGTCCCAACAGCGGCACCATTACGATTACCGGCGGCGGCATCACCCGAACCGTCGGCGTCACGCTGACGTTGGCAGCCCCAACCGCCACCCTGACGGTGAGCCCGGGCAGCCTCACCTTCACCGCCACGCAGGGCGCGGCGACTCCTCCTGCGACTCAATCCCTGGCGGTGACCTCGAATGGATCGTGGAGCGCGAGTAGCGTGAGTCAAAATGGCAGCTGGCTCACCGTCAGCCCCGCCACCGGGTCCACTAACGGCTCCGTCACCGTCAGTGTGAATACCGCGACCGCCACCGTCGGTCCCAACAGCGGCACCATTACGATTACCGGCGGCGGCATCACCCAAACCGTCGGCGTCACGCTGACGTTGGCAGCCCCAACCGCCACCCTGACGGTCACTCCAGCGACTCTGGCGTTCACCGCCACGCAAGGAGCCGCCAACCCAATCAATCAATCCCTGACCATAACGTCCAACACAGCCTGGACCGTCAGCGAGAACATCAGCTGGTTGACGGTCACCCCGGCCGCTGGCTCGAATAACGGCACTCCAGCCGTCAGCGTGAATACTGCGACTGCCGTTCTAGGAACGAACACCGACACGATCACGGTCACGGGCGGGGGGATCACCCGAACCGTAACCGTTACACTCACACTCAACCCGCCATCGACATCGTCAGCCACCTTGAACTGGACTGCCAACAGTGAACCGGATCTGGCCTCCTATCGTGTCTATCGGTCCAACCAGCAAGGAGTGTACGGTGCGGCCATCGCAACAGTCCCAGCTGGCACGGCCAGTTATACAGCCACAGGGTTACAGGTTGGGCAAACCTACTATTTCAGGATCACCGCCGTTGACTCAGCTAGTAATGAAAGCCAATCTTCAAATGAAGTAAGCAAAAGCATTTTCTAGACCCTCCTTCAAGCTGGAGTTGGAGCAGGAACTTTGTATCCACTAGCAGAGATCTTGGGCTAAATTTCAGCAACGAACGGAGAACACTCTTTTCTGCGGGGAAGAGTCCAGACCGAAAGAAGTTCACGTTGGTAGATAAGGCAACGCGTGGGCAGGATAGGACAGAACAAAGGCACAAATACGAAGGGCTAGCCAGGAGTCATCCCGGCTAGCCCTTGCATCCGCAAACCTACCTTCGAAGCTGCTCTTCTAGGCCGTAGAGCGCACTACGAGCTAGCCTTCCTTCCCTTGGAGAGCCAGACCAACCCAAGTACACCGAAACCCAGGAGAAGCAGAGAAGAGGGTTCAGGAACGCTAGTAACTAGAGTTGTGTTCAGGTGCTCCACTGTGTTCTTCCATGTTCCGCTTTGTGTCATTTTACTACTGAAGGTAAGTTCAGCGTAGAAAGGATCACCGGTTATAAATGATCTGACATCCCCAAACGTGATCGTCTGGTAAGTGCTATTGCCTGTAACCGTATAGTTATAAAGTGGATTGATTTGTCCATTCATTATTATCTTGTCAGATAATGCAAGGCCGCCCCCACTTTTGAATTGAACTGATTCAAAAAAGCCATACGGATCGTTGACACCCTGCAAGTCAAGATCAGTGAAATTAAATGTAAGAACAGCGCTTGAGAGATTGGCGACAGCGCCGGCAAGAGGAGTGTACCGAAGGTCCATCGTCAGAGCATTGTAATTAGTAAAACCAGAAGAGGAAGCTCGACTATCTGAACTCGTGCCAACCTTGAACCCAGAAGGGTTGGTATCTACACCGTAAACTCCATTATATGTACTATTGAGGGGGATGTAAAAGGCGACATCGTGCGATCCTGCCGTGTAACATCCAGATCCCACACTTGCGGAGGATCCACACGAGGCAACTACTGTGCTGGAACCAATGCTGTCGACAGGAGTGCCCCAAGCGGTCACTGAACTAGCTTCAGCGAAGCCGCTCGTCCCTAACAAAAATAGCGAAACAACTGCAGCAAGTGAAAACCCTTTCGATTTCATTCTTACCCTCTCAATGTTACGTTTACTCGTCATTCCTAAATTTGTTGCACTCATTTTTTTTCTTCTTTTTCTTTCTGACCCCAATACCTCTACTTTCTCGACTAGTATGGAATTTTTATAGCAGCCCTGAGTAGAAGGAAACAATCCATCCTTCGTAGGGTACATAAGTACCGATGCATTGAATCATTCGTACCAATTTGCACAATGCCGTCACCCATGCTATGTCCTAAGTAAATACTCTACTCCTTGCGGATTCCCGCTACCCGTATCCCCTACCAGCAATGGTCCGCTTAACGTGACCAGCTAGTTCCGAAGGATTAGCCAATGTGCCGGTATAGGACAAGCCCCGACCGGGCACTTGACGGCAAAACGCCGAATGAGGTCTACTTCGACAATCTGCCTGCACTGCAACAAGCAGCGTAGGCATGAACCGCAAGGTTTCTACTGCGCAAGTGGGTAATTCTGTCCAATCTAGTTAGCCACTTCTCATGGCGGCAGATGGGCGATCGATCTGCTCGTCCCAGTGTTCGGGCCTTGTCCAAGGCGCCTCTGATCATTTCTGGAAATCCTTCTTGCTACCGATGTCGAGACTTCCTGGTAAAATTCTCTTCCACCCCATTGTACCGACGGCTCGGAACTAGGATGCCCTGTCATCGGGCCACCCCTATGCTTCACAAGACCTTGCTAACTATGATTCTACTGCTGAGCGCCGCCTGTGCCCCGCTGACGGGCTCGTGGGATCGTGGGTTGCCGAGGGATGGACTTTCGACAGAGGATCGTCTCTGGCATCTGGTCTTTCCCCTGTCTGTTGCCGCAGCAGATCAATGTGTCTTCGAGCGCGAAGCCACCTATGGGTTTTTTCTGGACGATGCCACAACGACTGGAGGAACTGCCGATCGCGATGTGCCGCCCCATGTCCGCGTTCGCTATGTACATCCTGAACTGCCTGCGGGGAAGGCCGGTGTAGAAATTGGCGACTGGGTCGTGGCCGTGAACGATCAGCCAGTGGAACAACGGGAAGCCAATGCCGTCTCCGAGATCATTCAGAGAGCGACGCGAGCGCGTATTCAGCCGTTGACCCTGACACTCTCCCGCGCAAGTTCCGTGAGGGAAGTGAACTTATGGGCTGTGCCGTCATGCCGTCTCATAGTGAAGCTGGTGGATAGCCCCGTGGTCAACGCATTTTCTGATGGGTCGCACATCGTGGTCACGAGCGGGCTGCTCGCATTTGTCCGATCGCCGGATGAGTTGGCATGGGTTCTGGCTCATGAAATCGGACACCATGCCCTCGAGCATAGCGGACGCGCCAAGCTGCAGGATGTCTTGAATCGATTTTTGACTGCGACCGTCGGTGAGGTGCCTCAAGAAATCGTACAGATAGAGTCAGAGCGGCAGGCCGATCAGTTCGGGGCCCATCTGTTGGTACGGGCAGGGTTTGATTTGCAGAAAGCACGAGGCTTTCTCGAACGCGTGCAGACCTATCGATCGAGGGTGACCACGGCAGAGTTCGCCCGCTCTCATCCGAGCAATCAGGAGCGGTTGGCGGCGCTCGATCGAATGATCGACGAGATTCAAAAAACGCGGGAGAGGAGCAATCCGGTGACGGTTCTCCCGTAACCCGGGCGATAACCGCAATCTCCCCAGACTGACTCCACAGCCTCGGTCCACTCAAGGAATGGAACATTCTGTCCAAACAAATGGGGCCACCTCTCTCGCCTACGGCTCAACAGGAAGGGGGGAGGTCTGTCTGATTTCGTATTGTATTATTTTGTTACGGAGGTGACGACAGCTCGGCCAGCGTGGACTTGGCCTCAGCTGCTCCAGGATGGTTCGCATCAAGTTGCAGCGACTTCTCAAGGGATTTGCGGGCCTCAGGCTTGTTCTCGTTTTTGTACAGAGCCATGCCATAGTGGTACAAGACCACCGGATTCTCATGTAGTTGCTCGGTTGCCTCCTTCAGAAGTGACACAGCTTTGAGATAGACCTTCTTCTGGTAATAGATCCACCCGAGTGTATCCGCGACGTTTGGATCGGTCGGCATCACCTCCCGCGCCGTCTGCGCGTATCCCAAGGCGACATCTAAGTTCCCGCCGCGCTCGATCATGAGCCAGGCCAGGTTGTTGGCTGCCGGGGCGAACCGTGGATTGATTTTGAGGGCTTCCTGATAGCGTGCCTGTGCCTGGTCATACTGCTTACGTGATTCGTAAATCATGCCGATCATCATGTGGGCAGGAGCCAGCTTGGGGTTTTTGGTGAGGGCGGTTTCATATTCTCGGATTGCCTCATCTATTCGTTTCGTCTGTAAGTATAGCCCCGCCAGACCGGTATAGGACTCGAGGATGGAGTCATTCAGTTCGATCGCCTGCTTGAAGGCAGCCTCCGCCTGGTCATATTCCTTGGTCGAGGTGAACAATTGGCCCAGCAGGTTATAGACAAGCGGGTTCTTGGGGACCAACTCGCGATGTTGCTTGATGCGATCGCGCGCTTCTGCCGGCTTGCCCTGGCTGACCTTGATTGTGGCAATCTGTGCGAGTGGATCAATGAAATCAGGATTGGCCTTGAGAGCCTGTTCGAAATGTGCCAGGGCATCGGCATCTTTTTTGTTGGAGCGCGCAATCAATCCCAGGCGGTGGTGGGCGAGCGCATGGTTCGGCACGGCCTTGGTGATGGATTCAAACACCTGACCGGCTTTTGCGGTATCGTTTTTCCGCAGGTAAGCCTCCCCCATTATCGTGGCTGCTTGGACGCTCCGAGGATTCAGGCGCAGCACGGCCTGTGCCTGTTCGATGGCGAGGTCTGCCGATCCCTGGCTGAGGTAGATGGCGGCCAGGGCGGCATGCGATTCGATCAAATTTGGAGCCAGTTTGACAGCTTCGTTGAGTTCCTGAAGGGCTTGGGGAAGGTCGCCTTTCCTCGCGTAGGCCATGCCCAAGAAGTGATGCACGGGCGGTGAGCGGGGTTCCTCCGCACTGAGCGGTTGAAGAATCGCGATTGCTTGTTCGGCCTGGTTGCGGGCCAATTTCAGACGGCCGTCGAAGAAACGCCCAGACGAGTCTTTGCTGTTCGTGTTCAAGATGGCTTTGGTCTGCCGCTCGGCTTCGTCGAGCTTGTTCGTGTCGAGGTAGAGGGCAATCTGTCGATCCCGTGCGGCAATCGATTTCGGATTGACGGCGAGCGCCTTTTGGTAGCTAGCCGAGGCTTTGTCGATTTGGTCGGTGACTCGATAGAAGTCTCCCAAAGCAACCAAGGGGCTGTCGTCTTGCGGCTTGAATTGGGCCCAGGCTGAATAGGTCGCTTCGGCATCACCAAGGCGGTTGACCGAAACGTAGAAACTGGCCAGCTTGATGCGAGGTTCCGGTCGATCCGGCGCATCGGTGAGCGCGCGCTTGTACTCGGTTTCGGCTAGATCGGCTTTTCCGCTGATGAGGTGGAGATCACCGAGGGCAAACCGAGCCTCAAGAGAGTGGGGATTGGCCTGCAGTGCTTGCTGCAACACGGATTCAGCAGAGCCATAATCTTTGACGTGCACGTAGGCCCGGGCAAGATCGAGGTAGACGTTGATGTTCTGGGGATCCAAAACGATCGCCCTCTTGAGTTCTGCGATGCCTTCCTGGAATTTCCCTTCGCTAAGAAGACTTGACCCACGAAGGATGACTCCCTCTTTGTTATCCGGTGCCGCGGTGAGTACGATGTCGGCATGCGCGCGCGCTTTTGCCGGTTCCTTTGCGAGGAGAAGCAGCTGTCCGAGCTTCAGCTGAGCATCCTGATTCGCGGCGTTCAGCTCGACGGTGGTGGACAATTCCTTAAATGCTTGCTGGAGATCCGTGAGAGTTCCAAGCTTGAGATAGGTGAGCGCTAGGCGGTAATGGGCGTCGGGGTCAGTCGGGGCGATTTGAATGACGTTCTTGAACTCGAGGATTGCCTCGCGATATTCGCCTTTGTCGAAATAGGCGATGGCTCGTTCTCGGTGGTGAGTTGCCTTTGTCTCCGCAGATTCCTGAGTACAGCCGACCGCAGCGATCAACACCACCTGAAGCACAACAACTGGAATAAGCCAATAACGATTCGTAGCCATGAATGCTCCTAGAATGTTGGTGCGAAAATATAGACTCGATGTTACAGGCTTACTCAAGTATGGCGAAGAAATATTTGCTTCCCTGCGAGTATTCAGGAGAGGTATGTGCTCGCGCAATTGACCAGAATGAACTTCAATGACGCCTGAGGCAGGAAAGGGTTTTGTCCGGAGGTGACAAGGAGAATAATGGCTGATGAATAATGCCTGAGAGCCTGCTGGTCACGCGAACTCGCTTGCCAGCACGCCTCACCCATGACCTATCCAGCATGCCGGCACAAGGCAACGTCTTCTCTATTTCTTACCTATACGGAAGGCTTCGGGTTGAACTGAGACATGAGCTCCCCATCGTCACTGCCTCTTGGAATCCTCTGCCCAAAAAGCGCAGGGCCAGTCCCCTTGCGAGGACCGGCCCTGCTTGTCCGACTCTCTTCTTAAGCGAAGATGAATTAGATCTTCTTGGATATCCGTCTCCAAATGCCAAGCCCCGCCAAGCCGGCACCGAGGAGGATTATGGATGCTGGCTCGGGAACACTTGCGCCGGGCTTGGGCGGAGGCGGGCGCAGGCCGAGCGGGATGGGCTGGCCGAGCGGGACAGGCTGGCTGAGCTGTTGAGCCAGCACAAGATCTCCAGACAGCCCCACAGTAACCATCGCGGCCCCTAGCAGGATAGCACCTCTAAGACCAACTCGTTTCTTCATTTCTGCTTCCCTCCCTCACTTGTACCCTCATGAGTACCATGAAAGTTATGATGTCTTGGATCAATGCATATCATGTGCTAGCAAGATGATGCATTATAAGTATTTAATAGTACGAGATATTAATTTCTAGCTTTTCCTATTACAGATGTCAGGTGTAAGAATATATTACAGCTGCGTGGACGGCAGAACGCGGTCGAGACAACACATACAAATATTTTCAACATCTTACACATTCAAACATGTGTAAAATTACTTAACACGGAGGGTGACGGAGCATGTAACATGCACCCTATCTTCAATTAATAAAGCAAAATCAATGGCTTAATACATCATGTGCTTTCTTGCTGGATTCCTACAAATCGGGATAGGGGGTAGCGGGTGAGCCCCGCTACTCCCCTCCCACAACACCGGACATGCGGGTCCGCATCCGGCGGTTCGGTCGGTTGAGGTTAGGCAGCAAGTCTCGGTACTCCCATGCGGTCGAAGCACGGTCCGGACAGGGCGATGCTGAGCGCGGGATGACGGGCAGTTC
>Ga0315276_10006572_pt1 | contig 10720 bp, 11 predicted proteins | sample YL17G05_0_MG_FD_204542 | JGI IMG/M metagenome (GOLD analysis project Ga0315276, IMG submission 204542) | Sediment microbial communities from Yellowstone Lake, YNP, Wyoming, USA - YL17G05_0 | ecosystem: Environmental > Aquatic > Freshwater > Lake > Sediment | place: USA: Wyoming | collected... | reverse complement strand
TGTTAATAAATTCCTCTTTTTATCGTCATGGATTATGATTCAAGTTTATTTTAAACAAAATTTATTAAGATGGGGATATTTTGCTAATCTGGGCATATCACGCTAAATAGACAGTGTCGCATCTCTTAGAGGGAGTTAAGTTTCTTGTGGAAAAAGTTTTCATCTTAGTATCTTAAAGTGGGATTAGAAGATGAAAACTTTTTGAGGGCATGTTACCTAAGGGTAACAATAGCATAACTTTATGTGTAAAAATAAGCCAAAATTATGCTGAAATTGGTTAAGTGCTCCCGCAAGAGCGTTTACACAGCGAATATAAAATTTTTAGGTGAAAGATTCGGGGGGCGTTTAACCAGCTATAAAAAATCAATTTTAAACCATAACTTTTTTGATGAAAAAACCTTATCGTCGAGAAAGTTCTCATTTTTCTCGTGCAAACCTTAACCTAAGGTTAATCATCTCGTGGAAAACGATTTTCAATTCCAAATTATAAATTTAAGATAGCGAATTGGAAATCGTTTTGGGGCGTTAAACTCAAATCTCCAACTCTCTCCACGAATTAGCATTTCTTAATAAAAAATTTTGTTTAGCTAAATGCTAATTCGCGCATCCACCACAAACGCATCTTTCTCAGTTAGAATTACCGGATTCAAGTCAGCTTCTTTGAAATTCTGTTTTGAGAATTTTTCTGCTAGGCTGACTAATTTATCTACGGCGTATTTTTTTCTTGAAACTAAAACATTGTAAAGTTTTAATTGTTTTATCATTTCTTCTATGTCTTTTTTGTTTATTGGAAGGGCGCGGAAAGAGATATCTTTGACTATCTCTGTAAATGTGCCTCCGAAGCCGATTAATAACAATTTTCCGAAAACTTTGTCTTCTTTTAATCCTAGAATTATGCTTATTCCTTCCCTGTCTTCCTGGGCAATGATTTTTTGTGTTGGAAATGATTTTCTAAGTTCTTTTAATTCTGATTTTGCCTGCTCAAGATTTTTGACTTTTACAACTGCTTTCTGCTCTGTTTTGTGCCCTTCAATGTCTGCCTTGAACCAGTAGGGGAATTCTAACTTAGTTAGGTCTAACTCTGACTTGACAATCATATACTTAGCTAGGGGGAATCCATTCAGCTTTTCAAATGATTCTGTTAGTGATAACATTAAGTTAGTTATTTTGGGATATTTACTTGATATTTTTTACACTGAGAAAATTGGCTTTGTAACCTATGCGATTGACCAAACACAATTTTTGAAGTGCTCAATAACCCTTGGATTACTCCAGTGAGTTCATGGTTATTGACATAACAAGATATTTAAACATTCTTAATTTAGATTTTTAAAGATAAAGGGGATAAATTACTAATTTTTATCACCTGTTAAATTGACATTAATTCAAAAAGGCATAACATGGTTAAATCAATCTTATTTGGAGGGAAGGCAGGACAAGGGCCAAATATCCTAACTCAGATAATTGGGGAAGCTTTAGTTAAACAGGGGTATTATGTTTTTTATTCAAGAGACTATCAGTCTTTAATCAGGGGCGGGCATAATTTTAATGTTTTAACATTCTCAAGATTTCCAATAAACAGCAATGAAAGCAAGGTTGATTTGATAGTTGCCCTTGATGAAAATACTGTTAAAATACATAAAAAAGATTTAAAAGAAAATGGAGAAATTCTAACTGGGGAGCAGGATAATATTTATTTTGCTGGGGCTTTGTTCAAGATAATGCGCTTGGAATTCTCGCTTCTTGAAGAGGAGCTGAAAAAATTAAGAAATTTTGATGAGAATGTTATCAGCGCTAAGAAAGGATATTGCGAGGAAAAGAGAAAGATAAAGATTAATGTTCCTAAGATGAAAGACGGAAAGAAGTTTATGAATGGAAGCCAGGGAATTGCTGAAGGGGCGATTAAATCCGGGCTGGATGTTTATTATGCTTACCCTATGACTCCCGCTACCCCCTTGATGTTTGAACTTGCGCCTAAACAGGAAAAAGGAAATTTTATTGTTCTGGAACTTGAGAATGAGATTGCTGTTATGAATGCTGCTTTGGGGAGCGCTATGACTGGAGCTAAAAGTATGATTGGAACTTCTGGAGGAGGATTTGATTTGATGACTGAGGCTTTCTCTATGGCGGGGATGGCTGAGATTCCAATCGTTTGCTATAATGCATCTCGCCCGGGACCTTCAACAGGGGTTGCGACTTATTCGGGGCAAGGAGATTTGCAAATGGCTAGACATTGCGGGCATGGAGAATTCTTTAGATTTGTTCTTGCTCCCGGAGATGTATCAGAATGCGAGGAGCTTACCTCTCAGTCTTTTTATTTCTCTCAAAAGTATAAAGTTCCTGCAATAATTTTAAGCGATAAGCATTTGGCTGAAAGTTTCTGTACAACCTTAGAAAAATCAGAAATAACTAAAAGTAAGAAGTCAACTAAACTGATAAGATACAACAGTTATGAACATAATGAGACTGGAGAGGCTGTTGAGGATGCAGAGGGAATTATAAAAGGGGTTGAGAGAAGGGAAAAAATAAAAAAGATGGCTGAGAAAGATGCTGAGAAATTTTCAATGTATAAAGTTTATGGGAATAAGAGCAGCAAGAATGTAATTTTAAGTTATGGGAGCACTAAGGGGGCAATTTTAGATGCGATTAAAGATTTAGATGTGAAGTTTATTCAGATTCTGTATATTGAACCATTTCCAGACATTGAGAAGGAGCTGAAGAATATGAAAAATATTTTGCTTGTTGAGAATTCTGCAACCGGAATGCTGGCTGATGCAATAAGGGAGAAAACTGGAATACAAATTGAGGATAAAAATAAGATTTTGAGGTATGATGGAAGACCTTTCTTTTATGATGAATTAAATGAGGAGATTGGGAAGAGATTAAAATGAAGACAGCACATGATTTTGATTGCACAATTAATGCCGCAATTCATGAGGGGGGAATGCCTCATCATGGAATATGCACATGCGGATACGGGTGGGGGTGTGTTAGAAAAGGAGACTGGAGCCAAATGTACTCTCAGGAATTGCAGGAAAAATTAGAAGAAGATTATCAAAAATTGCCTGCTGAACAAAGAAAAGAGATTGAAGGATTACTTGAAAAATTAATGGGAGCAAAAAACTGAAATGAAAAATAAAGAAAAAATTCCGAGTTCGTTTAGTATGTGGTTGTCACCCGTTTGTAATATCCCTTTGAAGTATATAAATTTATTCGATAATGCTAAAATGAGCATCTGGGGTGTGCAAAAGGCGTGTAGCTTAATGGATAGAGCATTTGTCTCACTAACAAATAGGTGCGGGTTCGAAACTTCAAGCGAAAGTCCCGTCACGCCTGCACTTATCCCTAAAAGCCCATTGGATAATAATGGAAATAAAAAAGAAAATCCATCAAAAAGCCTGATGGACAGAGCCTCACTAACAATAGATAATCTTTTTAGTATTAACTTATATTTAAATGTTTCTAATGGGGGTTTTTTATTTCAAAGTCAAAATGAGCGATAAAAACTTGAATACAAAAATAATACCTACTTGGTGCCCAGGATGCTTCAACTTTCAGATACTTGCTGGAGTGAAGAATGCAATTTTATCTGAACTGGAAAAGGGAAAGAAGAAAGATGATTTTGCAATTGTAAGTGGAATTGGATGCGCAAGCAAGATATTTGATTACATTAACTTGAACGGGCTGAATGGATTGCATGGAAGAGTTGTTCCAACATGTTTGGGAATGAAAGTTGGAAATCCTAATTTGAATGTTCTCGGATTTGCAGGGGATGGAGATGCATATGCGGAGGGGATGGAACATCTAGTTCATGCTTGCAGGTTCAATTCAGATTTCAAGTATATTGTTCATAATAATCAGGTGTTTGCTCTAACTGTAGCACAACCAACACCTACGACTGAAAGAGGGTATGTTGATAAGACTACTCCGGCTGGGGTTAAGATTGACCCTTTGAATCCTATTAAAATTGCTATTGCTTCCGGGGCTGGTTTTGTTGCAAGAGTTTTTGCTGATGTTAAGCAAGTTCAAGATGTTTTGAAGGAAGCTATGAAATATAAAGGGTTTGCATTTATTGAAGTTTTGCAGCCGTGCATAATTTTCCATCCTGATGCGGATTATAAACAGCACTTGTATAATTTGCAGGAAAGCGGGCATGATAAATCAAACTGGGAAGAGGCAATGAAGAAGGCAGGCGAGTTTGATTATAACAAACCAACTGGAAAAATCCCCGCGGGGATTTTTTATCAGAAAGAAAGAGAAACATTTGAAGATAAGTTTCCTTCATTGGCTGAACTGAAGAAGAAAAAGATTGGGTGGAAAGATATTAGACGATAAATTATATTTTATCACTACTTTTAAGATACAACATAAACAAAAGATTTAAAAAGCCATAAACCTAAGAAAAACTATGGCAAAATATCAACTGCCGATTGGAGAAAGATATGAAGTTCCTCAAGATAAAATATTAGTTGGAAATATGCTATTTCCAAGACAAATTGCAGCATTTCAAACTGATGCCAAAATTGATAATTCTAAATATGCGCTGGTTCAGGATGGAGACATAGTTGTTGCAGTTTCTACTTTTCCTCGTTATTTTAGCGATGGGGGAAAAAATTTTGCTGATGCAAATATTGACGCATTAAAAGATGATTTAATTGTCACATCACCAAGAATATTCTTAAGAAGCTGGGCAGATGTTAATTCCGCATTAAGGGGAGAAGGAGTTAGATATAACTCTTCTGGGAAATTAATTGAAACAGAGCAAACAATTCGGGATGCGCAGGTTGTGAATAGCGCATGGGTTTATCTTAATGCAAGATTCCCGCAAGGAGCGGGTTTTAGGGGATTGGACATTGTAACAATTACTGGAATAAAAGATGGAAATCCTGTTTTTACAAGAATGCCCTTAAATCGTTGTTTAGAGGAAGTATGTTTAGCAGATGTAGAGTCAATGAATGAACAAGGAATGTTAACTCAAAAGGCTAAGACAAATGAATATGAGCCAGGTAAAACAGTTACTTTTTTCCCTCCTAGTTTAAGAAAAGATAAACCCGAAGAAGGCTTTGTCGCGGGGTTCGATGCGATTTCCGTTAGGGCTTACCTCATTTGCGGTAGGAATGATTCTATTCGCAATGCTTCGCTTGGGGTATTCACGAGCGCAAAAAATTTTTGCTCTTCAGATTCAGAAGGAGAAGATAGTAATAGTAAAAATTTTTCCGAAGGCGCGAGTCTTGCAGAAAATGGAGGCAAAGAACAATGAAATCAACAGAAAGGATAGTTAGTTATCAGAAACCTTCTTTAGGATACTGGGTGATTCCAACTGAAAAAGGAGATTTACATTTAGCGCAAGAATTACTTCCACCTATGAATCAAAGCGAATTAGCAGGTTTTATCTCTCCGGAAGGATTTAGAGCAATGAGCATGGAGGGTTATATGGATGTTTTATCTGCTCTTTATGATTTAAGAAATACTGGCAATGATGCAAAAAACGCAATGCTATTTGTAAGAGACGCAATGAGAAGTAATTTTCCAAATACATTGACAAGAATAAGATATGCCCCTAAAGGAAAAGATACAGTTATCCATGGATATAAAACACCAGAACAAAAAAAGAGAAGGGTAACTTTTGTAGGGGAGGACGGAGACATAACCAAAGTTTTATCGGCAGAACAGAGTTTGGCATTAACAGGAAGAAAGCCAGAAGAAGCAGCAGAAATAATAAGATATATTAATGAAACTCCTGCTTTTATCTGGAGATTAAATTCAAAACCTCAATCTATTGATGAAAGAGTCGCGGGGTTCATTGCGGGTTCCGGTGGGGCTAGCCTCGATTGCGATAGGGATGTTTCTGATCGCGTTGCTTCGCTTGGAGTACGTGTCGCGCGAAAAAAATAAGGATTTCAGAACACATATCTTTATAATACTTTTAATTTTTTCTTAATTGCTTTAGAGAGTTATCAAATTCGTTCCAAAAAGGAATTCCTAAAAAGATAACTGCTTAAGCTACATGCAAATTCATTTTTTCTTGACAGAGATGTTAGGAAATAATAAAATTCAATAAGAATAATTAGTAGTGATGAACAACCTTGGGGAAGTTGCGAATGAATATTAAACTTATGGTGCAACTTGATGAGTTTGCTAAATTAGAAAAAACTTTGCTTTTGCAATTGGCGATAATAGTTACTTAAAAGCAAAGTTTTTTGTCGCGAGGTTCAATGCGAATTCCAATAGGGCTAACCTCAATTGCAATAGGAATGATTCTAATCGCAATGCTTCGCTTGGAATAACTTGAGCATCTCTAAAGCATTATACTATGATAACCTACATTAATCTTTACGAAAAAATATGCTCTTGGGACAATCTTTTATTGGCATTTAGAAAAGCAAGAAAAGGCAGGACTAAAAAGTTTTATGTTATTGAATTTGAAAAAAACTTAAAGGAAAATCTGATGTCTCTCCAAAAAGAGTTAGTTGAACAGACCTACTGCCCGAAGCCTTTGAAAGGATTCATAATCAGAGACCCAAAAACAAGGACAATTCATGCTTCTTCCTTTAGAGACAGAATAGTCCATCATGCAATTGTAAATATTCTGGAGCCGATTTTTGAAAAAATATTTATTTATGATACATATGCTAGCAGAAAAAATAAAGGAACTCATAAGGCTGTTGAAAGACTAAAAGAATTTATGAGAAAAGTTTCAGCAAATGGAAAGTTAGTTAAAAAGGCATTAAATAATAATATGGTTCAAGGTTATGTTTTAAAGGCGGATATTAAACATTATTTTGAAGAAGTTAACCATAATATTTTAATCAATATAATCAAGAAAAAAGTCGCAGACGAAAAAACTATAATTCTTATCACTAAGGTTCTAGGTAACTTTGAAGGAAAAGAAAGATGCAAAGGCATGCCTCTTGGAAACCTAACTTCCCAGTTTTTTGCCAATGTTTATTTAAATGAATTAGATTATTTTGTCAAACATGAATTGAAAGCAAAATATTACATTCGGTATGTTGACGATTTTGTTATTTTTCATAAATCTAAAAAAAGATTAGAATATTTGAAGGGAAGAATAAGGGAGTGTCTTAATCAAAAATTAAAAATTGAATTACACCCAGAAAAGTCTAAAATCTTGCCATTGAGAAACGGAATTACTTTTCTAGGCTATAGAGTTTTCTACCATTACACCTTGCTGAATAAAAGGAATATAAAAAATATTATGAAAAAACTTTTGCTCTTTAAGGAAAATGTGACTGGAAAAGAAGATTTTCATAATTCTCTGGTGGGTTGGGAAGGATATGCAAAATGGGCAAATAGCTACAAGCTGAGAAAAGAAATTGTTAAGATATGCTCTTTAAGCACCCATTAATTTGATAAATCCTAGATTCTGCTGATTGACAATTATTTTAATACTTAATCACTTTTTTTGCTGCTTTCATCAATAGTTCTTTTGTCCAGTGCTCTTTGAGATACACTGATTTGTGGGGGCAGACCTCAATGCAGCATAAACACCTTATACATTTTTTCCAGTTGCATTTAGGAAAGCCGTCTTTTGTGTTCAGAGTTATTGCTTTAACTGGGCATTTTTTCTCGCATAGATGACAGCGCTTGCATAATTCTTTGTTAAACTCTATTTTTGCCTGTGGGAATACTTTCATTAGTGCCATGAAAAAAGGGAGAGTATATGTGGATGGCTTTTTGAATTTTAATCTTGTATCTTTTGCGTTTCCTATAACTTCAATTTCTTCTCTTCTTATTTTTGAAAGCTTATTTGTTTTTACTGAGTTTTTGCTGAAACCCATTATTTCTGTTGCGATTACGTCCACTGCTGGGGCTTTTCTTCCCGCTATAATCAATCCAGGCTTGATTATTGTTCCTGAGGCTGCGGGGCCGTTTCCTTCGATTCCAACTACTCCATCAATTATATTCAGCTGTGGATTTATAGTTTCTTCCAATTTGATTAGGAATCTTGCGAAGTCTTTCGGGGTTTTTAGTATTCTATGAAGCTGTTCTTTTAATCTTCCAGGGATGCAGCCGTAGAGATTTTTTACGCAAAGGCTAGAAAGAGTTAATCCATGCGTTTTCATTTTTGCTACATTAATTACTAAATCTACGTTAAACAGAATTTTTGGCAGAGGAATTCTGTGGGTTTTCTTTCCTAGATTGAAATCTTTTTTCTTTTCACCTTCAAGGTTTATTATTTTTGCGTATTTTGATAACTTGTTCATTCCGCAGGTTTCTAAAGCTTGATCTGTGTCAAATGCGGAACTGTCTCCTATCCATATTTCCGCATTGTAGGTTTTCAATATCTTGCATAACTCTTCTAAGATTACTGGGTTTGTTGTAATTGCTTTTTCTGGAAGAGTTGCTGAGAGCAAATTTGGCTTGATTAGAACTTTCATTCTATGTTTAAATTGGAAGTTAATATTTTTAAGACTTGATTCTAGAGCTTTTCTTACTTCCTCATTTTTGTAAGTTGAACATCTGACTACGCTTACTTTATTGTTCTCTTTTTTATTCTGTAAATCAACCTTGTCCTCTTTTATCATTAGTTGTTCAAGATAATTAAGCTTTTAAACTTTAATCTTTTTATTCTAATATGGAAAGAAAGGCAATTGTTGTTATTGTTATTTTAATTGTATTATCCTTCCTGGCTGGCTTTTTTATTAACAAGCTTGCGTTTACTGGAAGGGTTGTTCAGGAACAGGAAGTTAAACCGGAACAGCATTACTGGACTAAGGCTATCTGCAACTCTGCCAACGAGTGTATTGACGTGAAAGTTGTTTGTGAGAATGGAATTGCGAAAAGCGTTGAGCCTGTTTCGCAGATAGTTAAGCATAATGCTGATTGGATAGATCCGAGGGGAAATTTATCTGGGCAATTGTGTTGAGAATTATAATTGCAACTTTTACTACTTTATCGAGAATACTTATGAGCGAAAAGGTATTTATACTGCAAACGCTTATGTTCTTTATGCCTCTTAAATTAACAAGAAATTTTGCACTTTTGTATGGAATTATGCTTGGAGATGGGTGCCTTAGCCTATATCATGAGCGAATGAAGGTTATTTCTATAACTGGAAATATGAATGACGACATTCCTTTCTTTGAAATAATTATTAAACCAATCCTCAAAAGTTTGACTAGCAAAGATATTCCCATAAAATTTAGGAAGGTGAAGAAAGCAATTGACTTTAATTTTGTAAATTACAGACTATTTGATTTTATTCATAGTTTTGGCTTCCCAGTTGGTAAAAAAGGAAATAAACTGTTTATTCCAAGGATATTTTATGAGAAAAGGATGGTTAAATATGTTCTCCAAGGATTTTTTGCAACTGATGGCTCTTTGGTCATAACGGATAATAATGGAACTTTATATCCGCGAGTTGAGGCGAATGGGATTGCAAGAGACTTGCTTATGGAAATTAATAAATTTCTTAATTCTAAGGGAATTAAGTGCAATTTTTATGAATCTAAACGTAAACATCATTTTTATCCTAACTCTCAACAGCAGTATCGGCTTCAAGTTAATGGTAAAGATAATTTGAGAAGGTTTATAAAAATAGTGGGGTTTGTGAACTCTAAACAAATTGAAAAATTGAATAAATTTATGGCTCTGGGGAGAGTCGAACTCCCTACTTCCGCCTTATGAGAGCGGCTTTCTAACCGTTGAATTACAGAGCCAAAAATACGAGAATTGGAAGCTTTAAAAAATTATGCTAACCCTTATTTTTTAACAAGGATTATTTAAATTGCATAGACATTAACTTGTTTAGAATTAGTTTTTACTTTAGAGTCAGTTGTTTGAGGCTCTCTTTTGCTTCTACTTTCTTAAGTCTGGCAAGGTATCCCGCTATCTTATTTCTTACCTTTTTGCTCGGCATTGTTTTTCCCAGAACTTTTTTGTTGTCTTCGAACTTATCAGTAAAAGAATTTTCTAGAGCGAGCATTTTTCTTGCTGATCTCTTGACAAGCGCTGATTTTATTCTTCCCATGTTATAGTGTTTTCTTGTGGGTTTAAAAAACCTTGTTTTCTTGGTTTTTGGTTTTTTCACTCATCAAAATTACAGATTTATGGGCAATTTTGAGATTTTTAAAGATTGTTATTTGCTTATTTACTCTAACATTTCAATGTTTCCCATGGTTTTGTGGGCTTCTATAGATTCCTTTAGCTTTTTGCTTGTTTCTCCTCTAGCAAGAATCGTGTATGGAAGATTTAGCGTTTGGGCTCTTTTGTATGCTTTTAGAATGTCTGATTCATCCACTTTTTTTTTGTCTAATGCAAGAAGAAGAGTTTCTTTTCCATCTTGCTTTATTTTTATGAATATCTCTTTTTTAGCTATCTTTTCTACTCCTAAAAATTCAATGTTCTTGCTTATTAAGAAAGCTTTAGTCTGCTCAAGAAAGGGAATGGGCTTTTGATGTTTTGTTTTTTCTTTTACTTCTGTTTTGAAAATTGGCTCTATTGTTTTTTCCTCTGACTTGCTTTCAACTGTGATTTTTATTTCTGGTTTTTCTTCTATTACTTGTTCAATCTTGGGAACTTCTGCAATTATTACTGGCTGGGTTTCTTCGATTTTGGGCTCGGCTATTGTTTTTTCTGGATATGCGCTTTCCAACATTTCTGAGATTATTTTTCTGGCATCTTCTTCACTTAATGAAAAATACTGCCAAAATACTAACTGACTATCCCGAAGTTTAACCGAAAAGGGCATTGCAAAGTC
>Ga0315276_10006571_pt1 | contig 10720 bp, 21 predicted proteins | sample YL17G05_0_MG_FD_204542 | JGI IMG/M metagenome (GOLD analysis project Ga0315276, IMG submission 204542) | Sediment microbial communities from Yellowstone Lake, YNP, Wyoming, USA - YL17G05_0 | ecosystem: Environmental > Aquatic > Freshwater > Lake > Sediment | place: USA: Wyoming | collected... | reverse complement strand
GGAGGCTTCGTTATAGTCATCTGCTCCAGCGTGACACGTTCCCCTATCAGGTTTATAACTGGGTGCTTGACGTACTCCTTCTTCCTTATCGTACTGTATCTCAGGATGTACGGCCTCACCATGGATCTGTCATTTCCATACCTGGAGCATTCATAATATGTGTGGAACATCCTTCGTATCCTGGAGTCGACGAAGCTCTTGTAGATGCTGCAGTAGAAGACAATCACCCCGGTGTATCCCATCATCATTGTTACCTTCGCTATTGTCTTCAGGAAGTTCTCATAGTAGTCTGCAGCGCCCATTGTATTTGCTGCCTCATCGACAATTATCACGCAGCCCTTCCTGTTCAATTTCCTTATGTCTTTGATCGCATCCATGAATTGCTGCGGAGTAGTGACAACTCTTTTCTTGTAGTTCTTTTCGAAAGTAGGATCCAGGAGCCATGCGAACCAGAATGCTGTTGTGCTCTTCGAGCTCCTATGCCTCCCCTGGAAGTGGGCCAGGAAAGTGAAGTTCCTTGACACTACCGTCTCACGGATGTTCCTCAGATAAAACAGTGCGAGAAGATTGCTGTAGATGTCTGAATGCGATTGCTCCAATTCATTGTCTACGCAGAACGGCATGGTCATTCACTCGGGGTGTCTTCCTCGCTATCCTCTTCCTTATCTTCTTCCTGGATTTTTTCTTCCGGAATTTCGAACGACATCGGGAGCTTGTTCTTAGGATGAGTGGGAAGCCCCCTCTCCATCATCATCTGCTTTGTCGTCTTGCTCCTGGTGATTATCTCCTGCATGGTCTTGATATCAATATCCTCGACGTCAATCTCTCCCTCGTCCTTGACCTTGATGAGCCCGGTCCTTGACAGGGCCTTGCTCAATAAATATTCGTACTCGTCTGCGAAGTCGTATTGGAGCTGCAATATTTTTTCTTTCTTCGACTGATCGTGCTCTGCCGAAGCCTTGATGGTGCTTATCTCGCCGATGAGCCTGACGTAGCTGGCTTCCATCTTCGTCCTTATGCCCATCGGGATGTATGCTGACATGAGCTTAATCACCTCGGAAAAATAGATCCAGTATTTCCACCGCTCGTTGTTGGATTTGGCAATGATCATCCTGTCGATGTTCCTCATGATTAAAATATCGAAGGTGAATGATTCATCTCTTGTTACATCTTCGCCAGACATGATACACATCTATAAACAAAAGTTTATAAATATATTGTTTATAACTATTTATTATATATTACAAATAGCGACCTATGATATGTAGCCCCGAGGCTGAAGCTACGCCCCCTTTCCTCTAAGGAATGGGAACATGGGGAAATTAGGACATCTTGGGTTAAAATCCTGCAAAAAAGGTTTCAAAAAAGGTTCTTGGAGAGGGGGTTCGCATGCCAGCAAAGAAGTACTACAACTTTAAGAAAATAATGCCAGATGGAACAGAGAAATTGGTGTACCGGGCCCAGTCCAGGAAGTACAGGACTCCAAAGGCAGTCAGGCTGTATGCTGAAGATGTAAAACAGATGTTCGATCTAGCCAATACAGATGAAAAGAAAGCCATAATCTCTGCACTCTACCTGACCGGGCGCAGGCCAAGCGAGATCATGATGTGGACCAAGAACATGTTCCAATGGAATGAGGACAAGCTCATCATCACTGCCCCTACTCTGAAGGTGAAGGACACTGGATCCTTCTATGACCCTGAGAAGCCTTTCATTGCCAGGATCCCGAAAGACAGGACTGACCCGAGCTACTGTTACATCAAGACCCTGCTCCTATGGGTGCATGCGCTCCCTCTCCCCAATGAGCGGGTGTTCAAGAAGACTGTCCGTTGGATGAGATCCATTGTTGAGGAGCTGAGCATGGCTGTCCTGGGGCGCCCCTTCTCACCCTACCATTTCAGGCACTCCCTTCTCAGCTTCGCTGCTGATGCCGGATACTCTGACAGGCAGCTCATGGCCCTGAAGAACTCCAAGAGCCCCCAGTCAGTCCAGGACTATGTGCATAATACTACTGTTGAGATGGACTATAGCAGGCTGCAGAGAGGCAGGTTCGAGCAGCATGATTCGATGCCTGAAATCAAGCAACAGGCGGAAGTCCAGCCTCAAGAACAGCCTATACCATCAAACTGCGCATCGCAACCAGAACAGCCAGCTTCGCAGCCTGAAGCCACTGCCACTGCGCAGCCCAATACATCATTAGATAGTATACTGGAGAAGGCAAAGAAGAAAGAACCTGATCCTCCCTTGGGGTAGTCTGCTAGCTTGATTTAGGCTACCAGGCCTGGAACCTGGTGACGGGAGTTCAAATCTTCCCTACCCCACTTAGCGCTCTGACAGCGCATGCTACCACATATCGGCTCAAAAAGAACCTTTATGGGTCGGTTTATCAAACGGTTTATCACAATTTAGGTCGGTTTATCACACCGTTTCTAAGACGTTAAAAATGCCGGTTTATCGGTTTATCAGGCATTTTCGCCAAGTTCACTTTTTTTAATGCCTTATTCTAATACTATTATAGTAATAAAATAATACACACATAGATACATAGAAAAACAGTGATAAACCGGCATTTTCTAAGGCGTTAAATCGGTTTATCAAACGGTTTATCACTGTTTTTGATAAACCGAAAAACAACCTCGAAGATTTGGTTTATCATCGGTTTATCATTTTACTATTATTTCAGCATCATTTGCCTATTATTATCTCCCGAGATCCCAATATAATCAAACTTCATCTTTTTGATGTATCTGTATATGGTTGGGGGGCTGACACCCATCTCTTTGGCAGCATTATTGATGAAAGTTGAGCAATAGACCCACTTATTGCTTGGGTTCTTGCCATTCCATATATCCATTATCTTCCTTGCCATGCTTTCGTTCTTGGAATCCTTAGCCTTTGTCTCCTTCTCCAGGGTCCTGTTCTCTTCAAACCAAGGCAAGAGATCCTCAATCACCTGCTTTATTATGGAATATCCTCTCTTGATGTCTATTTTTGTCACTTCCTCAATCTCTGCAGGGTTCTCTATGCATCTCAGATAGGCGCAGATCAATCCAAGCCTAGTCAGGATGTCCAAGTATCTGGCCACGAACGTATAGTATATCCTCTTGTGGACATCTGATTTGATGTATTCCCCTGTGGCATACAAGTCATTGAAGCATTCAGCTATGGTTTTCTTGCCTTCTTCATCTATGTAATGAATATCATGGGAAGAGGCATAGTCATTCAGCTTCTTGAAGAAGTCATGGATCGGCAGTTCATCCCCAAACTCTATATTCCCCACATCCTCCTTTCCTATCAAGTCTATGAATATCCTTGTGTTCTTCTTGTACTCTTCATCAGATAGGTTCCTTATGAGCAGCAAGGTCCTCTGAGCCAAGCCATTCTTCAACAGTATCTCGGGATCATCCCTAAGTTCTCTGGTCTCCCTGGATGTCATCACAAAGGTTATTCCGGTGAAGAACTCAATCGGAGGGGAATCAGCCTTCTTCTTGGTTATGATGCCACCCTTGTCCATTGCCTGCAGTATCGTATTCTGTATCTGCAGCACTTCCTTCTCTCCTTCAACCGATGTCAGGACATTGGATGCTTCCGGAATGATGAGCATATCATAGCATTCCAAGTCCCCTTTCTCATAAACCAGCTTCCCGGTATCTTTGATATATGCCTTCTCCGCTTTTGTCCTGCCATCCCTGAATGTCCCAGTCAAAGAGGCATCGCTGGTTATCTTTGTCCTCATGGCTGACCTTATGTCTATCTTCTTCGCCACTATGTTGATTGCGGAACAGGCCTCAGTCTTGCCCGAGCTTGGTGGCTGTATCCACCCTATGTGGATCCGAGTATCCTTGTGCTGCTTCCCTATCTGTATCCCCCTGTGATACTTATGGAGAGTGCAGCCAATCAGTGACATAAGGCTTATCCTGCCGAACAGCTCGTTGTTCCAGCTTCGGCTTGTGAACCATTGCAGCCAATACTTCATTATGTGAGGATCATCCTCTATCTTGTCGAATCCGTTCTCATCGGGCTTCTCGAACAGCAAGGCATCTTCCTTCTCCTTTGTCTTCTGTGACACATATTGAAGCGCTCCCTCATAGGTCCTTTTCTTGTATGCTGGAGGGCTTAATTTCCATTTCTCCATATAGCTGTCCATAGTAGTGTAGATGGTGTCCTTGTTGAATCCATATCCCATCAGCTTGCAGATGACAGCCATATCCGCTTCGCTTCTGGATCCATAATTCAGCAAGTCTCCAGATAATAATTTATCTATATTATTGTCTCTTAACCTGATCTGGTTCAGCTTCTCCAGTTCGAGCTGCGGCAAGGTGATAATATTCTTCTGCTTCTCATCTATCTTGTACTCTCCGATATAATTGGCAAGTGCAACGTCATTGTCTCTCTTGATATTTTTCACATCTTCTAAGAAATGCGAAGTGCGGTGGGGCCTTTCCAATGTAGCAATTCCCTTGATGCTCTTCGTGCCTATGACCTTGATTATCCTTGGCAAGTCTCCTATGTGATCTATCTTCACTTCTGAAGTGTTGAACCTGTTGGATACCTCTTTCTGGAACATCTGCAGCTTCTCTTCGGTCTTTTCTTTGTTCGCCTTCTCGAATGGAATTTCAGGTATGCAGTAATACAGCTGTATCCCATTGCCAGACATGGCTACTCTCGGGTCCTTGAATCCCTTCTCATGGCCCCATTTGAGCAATGCTTGGGCAGTATCAATGGCTTTCTGTAGCTCTATCTCTGTGGTAGGGTCATTTTTGTTACCGCTTGCTCGGATAGAATCAATATCAATCACAATAGTCTTCACTGAAATTACATCAACGGCCTTTGTCCCTCCTTTTATTCTCTCGTTTATCCCAGCATAGATATTGTATTCTCCTTCGTATTTCTTGCATTCTTCTACGAACTCAGCCTGTGAATGTATAAATATAGAAAGAGGTTCTTTCTTCTTGTGCGGATCTACCAGCCTTATCTCTGTCTCTTCCCTATGCCCGAGCAATTCGTAGAATATTTTTACGTGGTTGGTTTCCATATCATCTACTTCGTTTCATCCTATCAATCAATTTCTGAGCATCTTGCCTTGTCAAATACACAATCCCTTCAGGCTTTCCATGAATTAGGCCCTTTGCCATCCCTTCCAATATAGATTGCCTCTGCTCTTCTGTTGCTCCTTCCGGATTGTTTATCGGAGTGAATGATGGCTGTTCATCTGGCATTGGCATCACTTGGCATGGCTGATTCTGGAGTATATACTTTTCCATTGAATAGATAGTATTTATTCATGTGGCTGATGACGAGATTCCTATTGTCATCGAGTATCAGCATCCCGAGATCAGTTCTCCATAACAATCTCTCGATGACGAAGTTCACGCTGAATCCATCTACCTTCCTGCTCTTATTCGAGTATATGAATCCAGTATTGATTCCCTCTTCAGTAGCAAGTCCCAAGAATGGCAGTCTGCCTTCCCAATCCTCTTCCTTGATATGGTATTCACAGTTCTGATAATTTCCCCTCAGTTGATTCACCATGGCGATGGATATATCCTTAAAGCTGCAATCCTTTGGCTTTATCTCCAAGCCTATCGGAGAAGGCAGCCAATTCGTTAAATCATGGAAGAATATTATATCTATCTTTTTTCTGTCTCCTTTAAATGTCAGGAACTCATCGCTTATCTTCTTGTCGAAGTACACTCTGCATCCAAGTTCTCGCAGCATCCTTCCCAATCGTATCTGAAATTCTTTCTCTGGCATATTTCTCATCCAATCACCTCTATCCTTACAACCCTCCCAGCCGGGAAGGCCTGTAGTTTGCCATCAGATTCTATGGACACATGGCTCACGCTGATCTCCTTCAATATCCCCATGAATATCCTGGTGCCGGTTGTGTCCTCAAAAACAACCTTGACGTTCTTATCAATCAATTCAGATTTAGGCTCTTCCATGCTATTACCCAGACTATTCTACTTGTCATATCTTATTCCAGCGCATTTATAAATTGAATCACTTGCCCCGCACCTGCTTGATAATCTCCTCCCTATCCTGCCACATCTCCCCAAACCGCTCAGCCTGGGCCTTGTGCAGCTTCACGCTCGTCCTCATGGCGATGAACCCCCTGCCCTGCTCCCTGGCCTTCCTCTCCCTCAGCCGCTTCATCTGCAGGGTCTGGGATACGCGCATCATGGTTTCTTTCTCCTTTTCTTGCCATTCTTCCGCCTCTCCCACCAGAATATTATGAATATTAATCCTGCCAATACTAGTATAATCAACACGGGCAGGATCGCCTGCATCCAAGGAGGCATGGCGGTAAGATAACTAAATCCCCCCATACAGGTTCCATTAAGATAACAATAGCTTACCATAGTCATCGCCTTCTTTTCTTCTTGCCCGGGAGCGCCAGCCAGCTTCCGAACCCCATGCCTATCAAGAATGCAGTCAATCCCAAGGCCCATGGCAAGGTCTTCCAGAACCCCCCGACATAATCCACATCCGGCATCGCATCATAGTATCCCTGCGAATAGGCATCGCAGCAAGCGCCCCAGTTCTTCTCGCACCTCTGCTGAAATGTGTTCATGTGCTCCAAGTCACGCTGCAAGACGAGCCAGCCGACACCTACCACCATCAAAATCACAATAATACTTGTGAGTATATCAACAGGTTCCATAGTCCTCACTTCTCGCCTGAAATCTCCTCGTTATTTATTGGCTTTCCTCTAATCTCTTCGTAAATACTTCGGATAAAACATACTCTATTAGTTGAACAGGAAGCTAATGCTTCTCCCTCAAGTTTATTGAACAAAGCCCTTCGTGTTGTTTTTCCTTGTTTTGAACCTATCTCAAAACCTTTCTCATATCCTGATTTTTGTCCTAATCTAAATCCTCTTTCAAAGTTTGATTCTATTTTCTTTTCATCAGTCATTCCATCACCTCGCCTGAAATCTCCTCTAATATTTTATCCATCTCCCAACATATACTGCATTTTAGAGATTTCAATCCTTTCTTGTGTTTCTCAATTATCCTCACGATTCTGGCTGTCGCTAATTTCTTTCCTTCTTCTATTCCTTTGAGATAATCACTTGCTAAATCTTCTAATTTATCTTTTCTTACAAACGGGGTCATTTTTCCACCTCACTTCTTGGATTCTATCTTATGAAGAACAACATTGAGTATCCAAATTCTTTCATCAACTGCTGTTTCTTTCATTAGTTTCTTGATTATCCCCACGATTTCTTTCTTCGTCTCGTCTCGGATGAACTGGGCGAGGTCTTCTGAATCTTCTTTATTTATCCCATATAAACTTACATAATCCCAATTCTCACCAGAATTATTACCTTGCTTGTTTGCCCATTTATTCAATGCTTTTTTCACTTCAGGTTTCATAGTCATCAGTCCTCCTTCTTGGATTCTATCTCACTCTTGAAAACTACTATACAACTCGGAAAAGGAGCCCCTGTTTTTGCTCCTCCGAATTTTAATCTTCCTTTTATGAATCTGATCTCATTTGCTTTCATTATATATTCATGCCACCATTTTGTGTCTGTCCGAGATGGAATTAGGAAAACAACTATCTTACCTTTCTTCCATTCTTCAAATCCTTTTTTTATCCATTCCTTTATTTTACTATAAGGAGGATTCACAAATGAGCAGGATCCCCATTCCCTCTCAAGTCCTCCTGATCCTCCTATGGGGCAGGGATCATCATCGAATCCAAATTCCTTATCAAGAGAATCATAGACATCAATAGGAGTAGCCCAATCATCATTTCCACTACTAAAATGGACTTTAAGATTCTTCATAGTCCTCATTCACATCACCCCTCACTTCACTCTAATTCTTATCACTCTCAAATCAAATGGGCAACGATAGTATTTTATCCATCCCACTTGCCACTCCCTTTTTACTTGCATATATCTACCACATTCAGGGCATTTCTTCTTTGACTTCTTTGCAAATATCCAACTTGACATAATCTCACATTACCTGAACAAAAAACCATACATTATTCCGCATATTAAGAACATTACTTCCAAGAATGTAGCAACGAGCCAATCCCATTTTCCGTGCTTTGTTATCTTTTTGCATCTTGAACAAATAACTTGTTCATGACCGAACAATCTCCAATCCACCAAAGCGATAATAGGTATCATCACAACACAAAAAACAATAATTTCAAATAAGGTCATAGTCCATCACCCCTCCTCACTTCTTGGATTCTATCTCCTTCAATATTGCATTCAAAACATAAATCAGTCCGCCTGTCTCAGAATACATCTTTTTCTTTGCTTCAATCAGACCCACGATTCTGGCTGTCGCCTTTACTTTGCCTTCGTCATAACCTTCTGCCCATTTCTTAGCAACTCCTTTTGAAAGCATAAGCCGAAGTCGAATCATAACTGCTATCATTGTATTTCTATTTGCTTTTGGCAATTTCCAGAAATCAACTTGACAATCCTTCTGAGTATTCCAACCATAAGCCAATGATGCTTTTTCATATTCTTTATGAAACCACTCCGCTAATTCTTCTTCATCGAATATATCAGTTAGTTCTTCGTCGTCGCTCATTCCATCACCCCTCCTCACCTCAATCATCATTCAGACCCCCTATCAGACCCGCTGTCAGACCCGCTGTCAGACCCACTATCAGACCCGCTGTCAGACCCGCTATCAGACCCACTATCAGACCCAATATCAGACCCGCTGTCAGACCCGCTATCAGACCCACTATCAGACCCTCTCTGCTCTTCGGTATGAATATCGCTTCTGCGACAGCCAATATGCCAAGAGATAGTATCACCTTGGAAACAGTATCCAACGAAACTCCTGTCTTCTTCTCATCGAATTGAGAAATTATCAAAGCCCAATCTACAGCCCAAATCACATATATTATCCCAGCACACATTGCCAAAATAACAAAGACAACAAATAGGCTTTTCGGCACATGGATAAATTCTTTCTCGTGTTTTATCATAGTCTTCGTCATTCACATCACCCCTCACTTCTTGCCCAAGAATCCATATACAGCGAAGAACATCAGCGAGCTGCCTATCACATAGATCCCCATTATCCTATAATCATACAGCTCTGTCATCCCAGTCATGGCTGCCCATATCTTCTTGCTCTCGTTGTCCGGGAGGCTTCCGCACGTGGTGGAGCAGTTGTTCATGTTGCAGACCACAGCCCCTGCCTTTCCCCCCAGGTAGGAGCACGTTAGCTGATGGGCCCGCTCATGCGCCTCGATGAAGAACATCAATCCCATTATCAAGAATATCGCAGCTATCAGGAAGCTGAAGAATATCCTCATCCAATCGTAACCCATAAAAATCATAACCTCTTATTTGCCTGTATCTTCTCCCTCAAATCGCTCAGCTCCTTGATCCTTGCCTCTATCTTCTCCCCTTTGAAGTGGTTGCGCTCGAAGTCATACATCTGCCCGAGATCCATCAGGCGCTTGTCTATCAATTCAATGCAGTTGCATTCCATGATATCACTTCAGCTCGCCACTTCAGCTCGCACACCGTCATCCCGAACGGATGGCCGGATGGCTTGCATGTGTTGTACGTTGTCAGGTTGCATTCCTCTGCGGTCCAGTTTGCATGCCCGGTTGCATTGAGGCAGTAATGGTCTATCGCCTCGTTCTGTGTCTCCAGCACCGATACTCCGACAGCCACCACAATCAGAATAGTGACAACTATAACTTCCCATCCAGCCATATCCTTAATCCCCGTCTCTATGCTTCCTGCAGCAATCCGGGCAGATGTTCCTGCCACGTTCCCTGCTCTCGAACTCGTGCGGACACAATGCGCACTTCACCATCCTGGGAGGGCATTCGCCTTCCACCGCCATGTTCGTCCTGCTGTATTTCTCGTGCTCTTCCATACCATTCACCATCTTTATTTAGAGGAGGATACGTTCTAATGCGTTCCAATCCCATGTCCAGCGTCTAGAGAGACCGCCTTGTTTGTAGAGATTCACTTCCTGTGGAGTCGTATCCTCTTTCTCCTTTATCATATTATGTTACTATTATCGACTGGATGGTTATGAAGTTAAGGAACCTCTGCTGCTTGTGGTCCCACTTCCTGTCCAGATCCACTGCATCCCCTCGCAGATAGAACATCTTCATCAGCTTGTCTATCCCCATCATGTCCAAATCGTTCACGCATAGTCTCATTTCATCACCTTCTTCATCTTCTTCTCCTCCCTGATTCTCTGGGCCACACTGGTATTCAGTGCGACGTTTATCTTCATTGCGAACTCTACTCCCATCTGGTATCCTTCCGCTCGTCCTTTCCAATAGTCTTTGCTTTCTAACATATCAATCACCCATCAGTCTCTTGAAATCCTCAATGTCCATCATCACGAATGTGTTGTGCCTGCCCTTGCTCTTGACTACCAGGAGCACGGGCTTCTTGCCCTTGCTCTCCTTCTTCGCCTTGTCGTACCACTTCTGGGCCACGAAGCCCTGCCTGAGCTTGCATTCGATGAAGTACTTGTCGTGCAGGACATCTCCCTGGATCCCGCCATTGCCCGAGCAGGGGATTCTGGCACCGCCTAGCTCCTTGGCAGCCATCCTCTCCAGGGCCTTCCACGTGCTTGAGCTTGTCATACTATTCTCACCGAGTGTTTTGTCTTCTCAAAATCTTTCATTAGTAAATATAAGAACCCACCATAACCTATTATCAGCGACACGGAGCTTATCCAGCCGAATCCCCATTCATCTCCTA
>Ga0315276_10006568_pt1 | contig 10723 bp, 7 predicted proteins | sample YL17G05_0_MG_FD_204542 | JGI IMG/M metagenome (GOLD analysis project Ga0315276, IMG submission 204542) | Sediment microbial communities from Yellowstone Lake, YNP, Wyoming, USA - YL17G05_0 | ecosystem: Environmental > Aquatic > Freshwater > Lake > Sediment | place: USA: Wyoming | collected... | reverse complement strand
CTCGGGGCAGGCCCCTCGACAGCTGCCAGGGGTCAACGATGAGCCTCGTCCCGGGCACCAGACTCGGCTTATACGAAGTTGTCGCCGCGCTCGGGGCAGGCGGGATGGGTGAGGTCTATCGCGCGCGGGACACGAAGCTCAACCGTGATGTCGCCATCAAGATCCTGCCCGACGTCGTTGCGCATGACGGCGATCGTGTTGCGCGCTTCACGCGCGAAGCGCAGACGTTGGCGTCGCTGAACCACCCGAACATCGCCACTCTCTTCGGCATCGGCGAAGACGTTCTTCCGAATCCCGAACCCCGAATCCCGTCGTCAGATTCCTCGTCATGGAACTGGTCGAGGGCGAGGACCTCTCGACGATCATCGCGCGTCACGCCGGACTGGATGGAGGACGGGGCTTCAGCCCCGGCATGTCCGCCGGCTCTAAAGAGCCGGCCTCCACGTGCGGAGTTTCGCTCGCCGACGCCCTGCCCATCGCCAGGCAGATCGCCGACGCCCTCGAGGCCGCGCACGAGCAGGGCATCATCCACCGCGACCTGAAACCCGCGAACATCAAGGTCCGCCCCGACGGCGCGGATGCCGGATACGCGCATGTGTTCCCGCAGCCTCTGCCAGAGACAGGGGACGTGATCTTCGCATTCTGGAGGCGGACGTTCTACACGGCGATGCTCGCAGCCGGAACCGGAACGTGGCGCGAGGTCGGCGCCTACGTTGGCGACCGGGCTCGCGGGGCCGCGCCGCCCATCGGCAAAGATGCGCCGGGCCCGGCTGGCAACCGGCTGTCTCGAGTCGGGCATCTCCACATCCGGTGTAGAATCGGCCCGGCGCTCTTCACGAGCCTTTGTGCCCGTCGCGTTTGCAGCAAACCTGGCAGCCCGCGCCGACCATCGACAGGTGTGACGGATGTCACCACGTTCACTGCCACTCGGGGATCAACCGGCCGATGCTGCCTCTGCGGCCGCTCTTCTCCCGGCCGGCCGGCGGTCCCGCTTATCGCTGACCGCGTGGCTCGCCCTGCCGGTGGTGGCGCTCCATTTCAGCATCCGTCCGCTGGCTGATCCTGGCACCGAGGTGGCGCTGCTCCTGCTGGCCGTCTGGTTCGCGTCACCTGGAGTGGCCGTTCTTCGGTCCATCCATGGCGGGCGGCCGGGCGGCGCCTTCGCCGCGGTTCTCATGGGACCACCCATCGGTTACGCGCTCAGCAGCGTGGCCATCCTGGCGTTGTGGCTCGGCGGGGTCAGGGGGCTCGCCGCGCTACTGCTCGCTCCGGCGATTGCGGCGGCGGCCGCGTGGATGCCCGCGCGCCAACTGAGGGGCCGATTCGCCCCGCCGGCCCTGTCGGCGCGCGACGTTCCGGCGCTGGTCGTTGTCCTGCTGCTCGTGCCGCTCGTGTGCGGCCGCCCCTTCGCGAGGGTCGGCGAGGTGTTGCCCGACAACGCAGGCCGTGCCTACCGGGCCTACTTCACGGCTGACGTGGTCTGGGCGGCGGCGGTCGTTGCCGAGGTCAGCAAAGGCGACGTCCTCCCTCACAACATGTACCGGCGGGGCGCGCCGCTGCACTACTACTGGCTCGCCCACATCTTCCCGGCGGCCGAGTACCAGGTGTTCGGCGCCCGAATAGGGCTGTTCCAGCTCCTGCTGGCCAATGCGCTCTACGCAGGCTCGGTCTTCGTCGCATTCCTGTACATCTTCGCCCGCCACTTCGTCGCCGCGCCGGCGGCCGCCACGGCCGGCGTGGTGACCGCCGTCCTCTGCACGAGCTACGAAGGGCTGCAGCAGATGTACGCCCTGTACGCCGCCGGCAAGCCGATGGCTGTGCTGCGAGGGATCAACATCGACGCCGTGACGCGCTGGTTCTTTCAGTCGCTCCCCGTCGACGGGCTCCAGCGGGTGCTGTTCTACCAGCCGCAGCACCAGATCGGCTATGCCGTCGGCATGAGTTCGTTGCTCGTGCTCGCCGCATCCGCCGACATCCTCGCGATCGACACGATGCTGGTCTGCGGCGTGCTCCTCGGGCTCAGCCTGCTGATCTCCACCTTCGCGGCCATCATGATCGGGACCGTCGTCGCCGTCGTGCTGGCGGTGCACGCCGTGGCCCAGCACCGGTTCCGCGATCTCGTCGTGGGCGGCGTGATCGCCGCCGTCCCAGTTCTTGCCGCCGTCGCCGTTGCGTGGCAGCTCGAATACGCGTCACCCGAGCGCGCGCTCGTCGAGGTACGCGTGAACCGGGCCGCCGTGACGCACGTCTGGACAGCCCTCGCGCTGAGTTTCGGGCCATTCCTGGCCGCCGTCTCGGCAGCGGCCGTGCTTCAGTGGCGGGCCGGGCGGGCAGGAGCGTTCGCGACGCTCTGGTGGATCGTTCCGGTGATGGCGGGGTTCTACTTCTTCGTCGACGTGATCGACCACCAGCACGTCTACGTCGGGTGGCGGGTCGGGCATCTCCTGTTCATCGCGGGCACGGCGTTCTCCGGCTTTGTGGTGCAGCAGATCCTGGCCAGCCGCGGGTGGCGCCGTGTCGCCGGCATCGGCGTCGCGATCGTGATTGCGGGCCTGGCGCTCCCGACGGCGGCCATCGACCTCTACAACACGCAGGACGTGGAGAACCAGAGCCGCGGGCCCGGATTCCCCTGGACGCTTGTCATCACGCCGCCTGAACAGGAGGCGTTGGACTGGATCAAGGCGCGTACCCCGCCGGATGCGATCGTCCAGGTCGATCCCGAGATCCGGAACCCGTCGTCGTGGGCGTACATTCCTGCGTTCGCCGAGCGGCGCATGGCGGCCGGCATCCCGATCTCGATGGTTCCGCTGGATCGCTACGTCGCGCGCAGCCGGATGGCTGCGTCGATCTACGAGGTTCGAACGGCTGACGAGGCGTATCGCGTCGCCAGCACGCTGCGCGTGGACTACCTGGTCGTCGCGCCGCCGGAGCGGGAGGCCCACCAGGGGATCGAAGAGCGGCTGGCTGCCCGGCCCGAGTTGTTCCCGGTGGCGTTCTCGAACAGCCAGATGCGGATCTACCGCGTCGTGCGGCCACGCGCCATCGGCGGGCGCTCCGAGTAGGAGAGGTCGCGACACGACGGCAGGTCTCGCCTTGGCTGTGCCCGCCGTTTCCGGCTTCGTGCCCGTATAGGGTCGCCATCGTCGGTCGCGCGTACCCCGGTCTCGTCGAGGCCGACCACCTCGGCGGCGGCCACCTGCGCGCGGATGGTCGCTTCGGCATGGGGCCACCTGCCAGCGGTTCAGGAATCTGACGTGTGTGGTCTCTCTATACGTCAGGGGCTCCCGGCGCGCAAACCGGGTCTCCCGCCGTACAGAGGACGGGCACGGTCGGGCGGGGACGGCAGCACTACCTCAAGGTCTGCTGCACACCCGCCGACGCACCATCCCGACGAGCGGGCGGCGGCAGGAGTCTCGGCGTGCGGTCCACCTGGTGCGCCACGAAGCTGCCGTCCCGGATCTCGAGCGCGCTTGCCCGACCGGCATAGACTTCTCCAAGCATACCCGTGTCGATCAGAAACACCCGGCTCCCGAACCGGGTCGTCGCCGCCTTGCCGGCGACGACGCTGTGACCGGCCACGATGTACGCCGCGCCCAGGCGATCGAGCATCGCCTGAAGTCCCGCGGCGAGTTTCTCTTCCGGCTCGATGGCCAGGCCGCGGTACCAGAGCGGCCCTTCCGCGGACACCGTGATCCAGGTCTTGTAGCCGAGCAGTCGCATCACCGCCAGCCTGGCCTCGAACACGCCGATGGGGCCCTCGGTTTGCCGCCAGCTCAGTTCCTCCGAGGCGAACGGCACGGCTTCGCCGAAGGTCATGTACCGCCAGATCACTCCGGCGTCGACAAGCGTCTTCCACATGGCATCGAACGCGGCGAGGTCACCCATCACGCGCTCGTCCAGCTCGCGGACCGTTCCGAATTCGAGCGCCGGACTGAGACCGCCGTGTACGAACAGGCCGTCGCCAACCTGCACGACGCCATGGTGCGCGCGAATCCACCGCCCGTACTTTCCGTCGAGCGCGAAGGCGTCCCGATGCTCGAAGAAGCCTGGCGGATGTTCGTCCATCCACGTTCGCCGCGCGTCGCCGTCGGCTGGGGCAGCGGCGGCGTGGCCGTGCCCTTTGTGCGTATCGAGGAACGCAAGGTATTCCTTGTACGCCTGTTCACGGCGCTGCTCGGAATCCCCGGCTGCGAACGTCTGGAAAATTCCCTTCGTGACGTATCGAAGGTCGCCGATCACGTTCATCACCTCGTGATTCCCGAGGAGGGGAATGACCGTTCCACCATTCTCGGGCGCCTGGCGTTCAAGGTCCATCAGGAGGTCGAGGCATTCCCGCGTCCGCGCCCCGCGGTCCACCATGTCGCCGGTTTGCACGAATGTCGTCGCGCCGCCCGCCCAGGCGCGCTGATCGTTGATCAGCCCCACGTCGTGCAGGATCGCCACGAACTCCTCGTACGCGCCGTGCACGTCCGCCACCGCCACGACGCGCGCCGGCGCCGGGCCTGCCGCAGCCGGTACCAGCAGGAGCGTGATGAACAGACTGATCCCGAGAACTGTCCGCGCCAGGGGGCTGCTGTGCTTCATGTTCGCCTTCTCCGTGTCAATTGCCGCTACGCGCGCGCAAGTTCGCCGATCGCCTTCACGAGCGCGTCAAGCTCCGCCGTGGTCGTATACAGGTGTGGCGTCACGCGCACCCCCTTCACCGGGACCGTGTCGATGGCGACGGTGTAGATCCTGTATTTCTCCAGCAGTGCGTCAGCGATGGCGCCAGGCCGCTGACCGGTGATCCCGACGTTCGCGATGCCGCAGGCGCGATTTCCCGTTGGCGTGTTGAGGTACACCTTCGGGATGTCGCGTACCCGGTCGGTCCAGTACTGCTGCAGGTAGCGCAACCGCGCCTCCTTGCGCTCGGAGCCGATGAGCTTGTGGAACCGGATCGCGTCCGAGATCGCCAGGACGGTCCATGACGGATGCGTGCCGATCCGTTCCAGCTTCCGGATGTCATCGTCCGGAACGCTGGTGTCGCCCAGGAGCGGCCACACCGTGCGGATCTTGTCCTTCTTGACATGAAGGAGGCCGGCCCCGAGGGGCGTGCACAGCCATTTGTGGAGGCTGGCCCCCAGGTAGTCACCGTCGAGCTCCGGCATGGTGAAGACCACGTGCGCGAACGAATGCGCCGCGTCCACGATGACCGCGACGCCGCGCGAGTGCGCCATGTCGGCGATCTTCCGGACCGGGAGAATATGCCCGGTGATGTTGACCATGTGGGAGAGGAGCAACAGCTTCGTCCGTGGAGTGATGGCCCGCGCGTAGGTGTCGACCATCTCCTGGTCGTCGCGTGGATGCAGCGGGATGGAAATCTCGACGCACTTGAGACCGCGACGACGGGCCTGCTGACGGAACTGCTCCAGCATGGAGCCGTAGTCCTGGTCGCACATCACCGCCTCGTCGCCCGGCTCGAGATCCACGCCGTGGATCACCGTCCCCAGCGACTCGGTGGTGTTGCGCGTGATGACGATTTCGTCCGCCGGGCACCCCGCCAGTTCCGCGAGCTGCGTCTTCACCGCCGCAAGGTCGTTGGCCCTTTTCCGCCGCATGTAGAACGAGAGGCCGCCGTTGATCGTCTGCTCATGCCGTTGAAACGCCTCGAAGGTCGGCGCTGGCTGAGGGCTGGAGTACCCGTTCTCGAGATTGATGTAGTCCGGGTAGGCCGGGAAGGCCTTGCGAACCTCGCGCCAGAACGCCTCCTCGGTGACGGCGGCGGCCGGCGGCAGCCCCTGGTATGCCTCGAGTCTGCGCTCGAGCCGATCCAGGAACAACGGAGCGAGCACCGGCACCGCGGCGCCGGCCGCAGCAGTTCGCAGGAAGGAGCGACGGGACGTATGCATGAGAACGCGATCTCCTTTCACCACTGACCACAGTAGCCGCCCCAACTGCCCGCGGTCAACCGTCATTCCAGCGCCAGTGGGATCACGAAACGACTGCGGGAGTGATTCTCACGGAGTGATTCTCACTCTGCAACCGAGTACACTGGTGCGGTCTACCATGACTCCCGACCAAGCTGCCATCTACCGGGCCATGAGCCCCGTCCAACGCCTCCAGGTCGCCTTCGGCCTTCACGAGTTCGCCTATCGCCGGGTCGCAGCCGTCGTCACCCGCGAACGAGGTCATCTGAACGAGTTGGAGCTTCGCCACGAAGTGCTGAGGAGGTTTGTCGGTGAACCAGGGAGTCTTCTTCGTGGCGGTACTGGACGCGCTTGAGAAGAGCCATGTCCCCTACATGATTGCGGGGTCCGTGGCGGCCATGCTGTATGGCGAACCACGCATGACGAACGATATGGACGTCGTCGTGGAGCTTGGCCAGGATCAGGTCGATATCTTTCTCTCTCACTTTGGTGGTGACGACTACTACGCGTCTTCCGGGGATTTCGTCCGGTTGGTCATGGCCAGTGGCGGCGCGTTCAATATCATCCACGTGCCGAGCGCCTCCAAGGTCGACATCATCGTCCGTCGCCGAACCGACTTCGCGGAGCACGAGTTCTCCCGACGCCAACGCCTGCCGTTTACCGAGCAGTTCGAAGCGTCCGTCGCCACTCCAGAAGACGTCATCATCTCGAAGCTGCTCTTCTACACGCAGGGGCGGTCTGACAAACACCTGACCGACATTGCCGGCGTCCTGAGGGTGTCGGCCGGGCAGATCGACGAGCAGTACATCGAGTCGTGGGTGGAGCGCCTCGGCCTGCAGGACGCCTGGCATGCCGCGAAGCGCTCCGCAGACGCCGGCCGCTGATCTGGCGGCGGCCACCCGTCCCGGGGCCATCTGCAGCCCGCAAGACCCGGTGACGATTCGGATCCACCCTGGTGCGCTGTCTGTCGCGGGAACGTGCGGCTTCAGTGGTAGAATCGCGGCGCCTCGTCGATCCGGGTTCGGCAGTCGGCGACTGGCCGGTGGCGTAGAGCCCCCGATCGGTGTCTCGTTATCGGACCCGCAGACCGGGATTCGTCAGCAGTACAGACCATCCTGGATCAGCGGGATCACCGAGGGGAGTCCCGATGACGCTGGTTCTCGGTGCCCGCCTTGGTCCGTACGAGATTCTCGCCCCGCTCGGCGCGGGTGGGATGGGTGAGGTCTACAAGGCTCATGACACCCGGTTGCAGCGGGCGGTGGCGGTCAAGGTGCTGCCCGCCGAGGTCGCGACCGACCCCAATCGTCTGCGGCGCTTCGAGCAAGAGGCACGGGCAGTCGCCGCGCTGAATCACCCGAACATACTCGCCATCTACGACATCGGCTCGACAAGCTCACCAGCGGCGGCCGAAGGGGGCGCGTCCTCGACTGCGCCGTCGCCGTCCGTTCAGTACCTCGTGACGGAGCTGCTCGAGGGCCAGACCCTCGCCGCCCGGATCGCGGAGGGGCCACTCCCGATTGGCACGGCCATGGACGTCGGCGGGCAGATTGTGAGGGGGTTGGCGGCCGCCCACGGCAAGCACATCGTCCACCGGGATCTGAAGCCGGCGAACGTGTTCATGACGACCGACGGCCAGGTGAAGTTGCTGGACTTCGGGATCGCGAAACTGGTGGCGCCGACGGAGGTGGAGAACGAGGCCCCGACGGTGACGGCGCGGGACGCAACCGAGATGGGCGTGCGGGTCGGTACGGTGGGGTACATGGCGCCGGAGCAGGTGCGGGGTCTGACGGTCGATGGGCGCGCGGACCTCTTCGCGTTCGGGGCGGTGCTGTACGAGATGCTGGCGGGGCGGCGCGCGTTCGCGGGCGAGACGGCCGCCGACACGCTCTCGGCCATCCTCATGAAGGAGCCAGCGCCGCTGACCGGACCGGCGTCCGCGGTGCCCGCCTCCCTCCAGGCTATCGTCACCCGCTGTCTCGAGAAGCGCGCGGAGGACCGCTTCCAGTCGGCGACGGACCTGGGCTTCGCCCTGCAGGCGATCGGCACGGCGTCCGGGTCTGACGCGGCAGGGCAGACGGCCCCGCCGCCAGCATCCCAGCGCGCGCGGGACCCACGATGGTGGCGCTGGGCCGCGCTGGCGGGTGCGCTGGGCGTGGTGGCGGTCGTGTCCACCTTGGTCGTCCCACGTCTCCGGGCGCCCGTGCCCACAACAACCGGGACGCCCGCCGTGGCGGCAGGCATCCGTCTCGCCGTGCTGCCGTTCGCCAACCTGTCTGGCGATCCCAGCCAGGACTACTTCGCCGACGGCGTCACGGAGTCGTTGACGACCACCTTGTCGCAACTCAAGGCGCTGAGTGTGACGTCGAGCACGTCGGCCATGACGTTCAGGAAGCCGGGCACACCTCTGCGGGATATCGCCCGCGCGCTGAACGTCGAGTGGGTCGTGGAAGGTTCCGTGCATCGGGCGGGCGATCACGTGCGGCTGACGGCCAAGCTGATCAACGCGAGGACGGACACGCAGGCGTGGGCCGAGACCTACGATCGCGCGTTACAGGACATCCTGACGCTGCAGGGCCAGATGGCGCGGTCGGTGGCTCTCGAGGTCGGAGCGTTGCTGACGCCGCGGGAGCGCCTCCGGCTCGCCACGGCCAGACCGATCGAACCCGAGTTGTTCGACCTGACCGTCCGGGGGTGGCAGGCCCTGAACAAGGGCGGACCGGAGGACATGAACACGGCCATCGACTGCTTCTCTCAGGCCGCCAGCCGGGACACGACGTACGCACCTGCACACGCCGGCCTCAGCCTCGCGTACTACACAGCGGCGCTGTACGGCGTGCGTGCCTACCGTGACGTGCTGCCGATGGCCAAGGCAGCCGCGCAGCGCGCGGTGGCGCTGGACGACTTTCTGCCGGACGCCCACGCGGCGTTGGCGAACGTGATCCTGGTGCTCGACTGGGACTGGGCTGGCGCGGATCGCGAGTACCGGCGCGTCCTCGAACTGGCCCCGGACAGCGCGGTCGCCAGCTTGTGGGTCGGCTGGTACCTCACCATCGTCGAACGCTTCGATGAGGCCATCACCATTCGCAAGCGCGCCCTCAGTCTGGATCCGCTCTCCGTGCCGGCGAACGATGTGCTCGGGTGGACACTGATGTACGCGGGCCGCTACGACGAGTCCATCCGCCAGTACGAGAAGCTCCTGGACATGCAGCCTGAACACCCCTACGCGTACATGTGGCTGGCGTTCAACTATGCCGCAACACACCAGACGGACCGTGTGGTCGCGGTGTGCCGGAAAGCCCTCGCGTTGGCGCCTGACGATCTCTCAATCCTGAGTTATTGCGCGGCCGACCTTGCCGCCGTCGGGAAGCGGAGCGATGCGTTGGGCCTGATCGACAGGGTCACGACCCTGTCAAAGAAGACCCCGGTCGAGCCATACCTGCTTGCGTACGCCTATGCCGCGCTTGGCGAGCGAGCGCGTGCCCTCGACCTCCTCGCGCGGTCGGTCGACGAGCGATCACCCAATGCGGTCATGCTGAATCTCGACTTTGCCAGTACGCTCGGCTCTGAGCCCCGCTACCAGGCCCTCATGCGCAGGATGAACCACCCGGTTAGAGCACCGCGGTAACAGGTGAGGGCGTGTTATCCTGGGGCCATCGTGATCTCGATCGAAGACGTCTGCGACGATGAGTGGGCGGAATGGTACAAGCTGACACCACAGCAGCGCTGGGCGCGCAGTCAGGCCATGTGGCCCACGTTCCTGGCGCTGGGAGGTTCGCTTGACCCCGAACCCGATCCGCACAGTCCTTTCTTCGATGCGCGGACATGGCGTCCGCTGCCTCCTGATGGGCGGCCAGGCGTGCGTGTTCTACGGCGCGGCCGAGTTTAGCCGCGACACCGACCTGGCCCTGCTGGCGTCGTCGACCAATCTTGATCGGTTTCGCGACGCCCTTGCACACCTGGGAGCCACGTGCATCGCGGTGCCGCCGTTCGAGATCGAGTACCTTGAACGCGGGCACGCGGTCCACTTCCGCTGTCACCATCCCGACGCCGACGGCATGCGAATTGATGTCATGTCCGTCATGCGCGGCGTCGACCCGTTCGACCGCCTCTGGGACCGGCGCACGACGATCGAGACTCTCGACGGCGACGTTGTCGACCTGCTCTCGCTCACCGACCTTGTTCAGGCCAAGAAGACCCAGCGCGACAAGGACTGGCCGATGCTGCGCCGCCTCGTCGACGTGCACTACCTGTCCAACCGCGAGCATGGATCGAACGAAGAGGTTGACTTCTGGCTGCGCGAGCTCAGATCTCCGGCGCTGCTCATCGAAGCGGCAGCGCTCCACCCCGCACGCGCGCAGGAGATCGGCACACTCCGGTTCGCACTGGCGCGCGCCGTGGACGGCGACTCCGACGGTGCGGAGGCAGCGCTGGCGGAGGAGGAACGACTCGAGCGATCGGCAGACCGCCGCTACTGGGAGCCTCGGCGCGCAGAACTGGAACGCATTCGCCACGACAGTTCCTGACTCTCGACCACCGGGGTCGGGAACTGCCCCGTCGTTCCGCCTGCCGCCGCCGGTCGAGTCTGACCCCACCGCGCCGGTCGAGTCTGACCCCACCGACACTGACCCCACCGACGGCGGCAGGTTCGATGCGTCTGTGGTATTCTCGCGCCGCATCTCGGCCCCTTCAGGAGACTGATATGAACGGAATCACCAGGCGGCTTCCCGTTGCGTCTGTTGTGCTGGCTCTGGCACTCGCAGCCTCCGGTCTGACGGAACGCGTCACCCAGGCCCAGGCGCAGATTACGTCGCCGGAGA
>Ga0315276_10006566_pt1 | contig 10724 bp, 11 predicted proteins | sample YL17G05_0_MG_FD_204542 | JGI IMG/M metagenome (GOLD analysis project Ga0315276, IMG submission 204542) | Sediment microbial communities from Yellowstone Lake, YNP, Wyoming, USA - YL17G05_0 | ecosystem: Environmental > Aquatic > Freshwater > Lake > Sediment | place: USA: Wyoming | collected... | reverse complement strand
TGATTTTATAGATCAGATAGAAAAGGTTTAATTAATCTGATTTCTCTTCTTTAAAGTCTTCATTAATCTTATGTTTTTCTATATTTTCTTCTAAGAATTCCTTTTCTTCATAGCACTTAGGATTTGACTGGAAATTTGCTTCAGATTTATGCATTTTGCTTGTTTTAATAGGTAAAATACTATAAAAATAAAGGATAATGAAATATATAAATATATAGGAATCAGGTTATGTTACCTTAAAAGGTGATAAAATAGCCCAATTTTACTAATTTATCGAAGGAATTTCTATATTTTCAATCTTAAAAATTAACAAAATATTAATAATAGTTTTATCGAAGGAGATTCAATAGCATCACCCGTTAATTTCCCATGACCCTCATGCTTCCGACGACAAAGCATAAATTTATAAGATAATCTATATTTTAGAATATATGTTTTCCAAAAGATTTTTAAACCCTGTCTCACAACCATTAATATGGCACAGAAAAAAACTACAGCATTTTATAATGATATTAGTGGTGCCTATGCAAATTCAGGCAATTAACCCATTAATTTTTCGGGCACAACACTTGAATGTCTTCTTAGGGGTCTATATATCTTTTATTGATTCAACTAACTCTTAAGAAAGCTTTGCAAAAGAAAAAATAATCAAGTAATAAAACAAAGATGAAAACAAAAAATAAAATAAAAAAATCAATAATCAATAAAAATAATAAAGAAAAGCAAGAGAAGACTCTAATCAAAAACAGCTTAGAATTATCTGCAAAACTAAAATCATATTATAAATTACTAAAATAAGATTATCCAATAAAATATCAGAAAAGAAAACAAAATGGCAAACAACAAAAATCTAGAATACAAAATAGACTTCAATTACAACCTAAAGGTATTTTGGAGTTTTTTAAGAAATTATAAATTAATTGTAGTCTTAACTGTCTTAATTGTAATTCTTATGCAGACCAGAAACATTCTTGATAAATTTTTATTTAAGGTTTTAATTGACAATGGAACTGAATTTGTATCTGGGATGATTGCTAGCACAGCACTTTTTAATATAATTATAATTATTTTATCAGTTTTCTTAGTCTCAAGCTTGTTTGGCATATTTTTAAACTGGTTCCTAATTCACTTGAATAATGCCCTTGATTCAGGGCTTATTATTGATTTAAAAAACAGATTTTTTAATCATATTGTTGATTTAGACCATGAATTCCATGTTACTCATAAAACAGGAAGTTTGATTTCAAGACTAACAAGAGGAGCAGGAGCAATAGAAAGAATGACTGATAATTTTATATTTAATATCTTCCCTTTAGTATTTCAGACAATAATAGCAACAGCATCAATTATTTATTTTAGCTTTGCTCCTGCAATTGCAATATTGCTTACTGCTCTTGCATTTATCATTCTTAGTGTTTATGTGCAGAAAAAGCAAGAGCCAACAAACATATTAGCTAATAAAACAGAAGATTTAGAAAAAGGAATTACAGCAGATTTGTTTACAAACATAGACCCAATAAAATACTTTGGAAAAGAAGAATTTATAAAACAAAAACATAACAGATTAACTGAAAATACAAAAAGAAATTTCCTTAGGAATTGGGATTTTTTCAGATGGTTAAGTGCAGGACAAAGCTTAATTCTTTCAGTTGGAACTTTTTTTATTATTTATTTTCCAATAAAAGAATTTTTAGCAGGAACAATGAGTTTAGGAACTTTAACATTTATTTACACTGTATATACAGGAATGATTGGAAATATGTTTGGTTTTGTTCATGGAATAAGAGACTATTACAGGGCAATGGCAGATTTCCAGGAATTATTTGACTATGGAAAAATTCAAAAACAAATTTTAGACAAGCCAAATGCAAAACCTCTTGAAATTAAAGAAGCTACAGTTGAATTTAGAAACATGGGTTTTTCTTATGGAAAAAGAAAAATATTTAGTAATTTTAGTTTAAAAATTCCTAAAAACAAAAAAATAGCTTTAGTTGGGCATTCTGGTTGTGGTAAAACAACTTTAGTAAAACTATTATACAGAATGTATGATATAAATAATGGAACAATTTTAATTAATGGAAAAGACATAAGAGATGTAAAACAAGAATCATTGAGAAGTGAAATGTCAATGGTGCCTCAGGAAGCAGTTCTTTTTGATGATACTATTTATAATAATGTTGCGTTTTCAAAACCAAAAGCATCAAGGCAAGAAGTTCTAAGAGCAATAAAGTTTGCTCAGTTAGATAAAATAATCAAAGATTTCCCAAATAAAGAAAATACAATTGTTGGAGAAAGAGGAGTCAGGCTTTCAGGTGGAGAAAAACAAAGAGTAAGCATAGCAAGAGCAATACTTGCTAATAAGAAGATACTTATTTTAGATGAAGCAACCTCTAGCCTAGACTCTGAAACAGAGCATGAAATTCAGGAAGATTTAAAAGAATTAATGAAAGGAAGAACCTCAATAATTATAGCCCACAGGCTTTCAACAATAATGCATGCAGACACAATTGTAGTTATGCAAAAAGGTCATATAGTCCAGATAGGGACTCATAATCAATTAATCTCCCAGCCAGGAGAATATAAAAAATTATGGACTTTGCAGAAAGGTGGGTATATAAAATGAAAGCAGAAAAACTCTACCAAACATTAGAAAAGGATTTTATTCTTCCAGGATTAACAGATGATTGGGCAGGCTATATGCAAGAAGTTGAAGATTTTTTATCTAATAATTTTAAACAAAGAAGTATGGGGGTAGTTTGTGATTTTGCTGATGAGATAAACAAAGTATATACTGCTGTTTTTCCTACAGATGATGTATTAAAGAAAATACTTGATAATGGAACAGAAAATGCAATGTTATTTGTCCATCATCCTTCAATTTGGGATATAACAAAAGCCCCAAAAGTGATCCAACAAATGTCTCGGGAATTGTTAAAACAATTTAGAAAGAAAAGAATTTCAATATATAATTTGCATGTTCCATTAGATAATTTTGGAGAATATTCTACTAGCAAAACTTTAGCTGATGCTCTAGGAATTAAAATAGAAAAACCAATTGGGGAATATTTTGGAGCATTAGCAGGAGTTGTTGGAAAAACAGATTGTAAAACCGCAGATGAATTAAAATCAAGACTTGAAAAAGCAGTAGGACATGAAGTTAAATTATACCCCTATGGTACTGGAAGAATAAGAAATCAAAGAATTGCAATAGCTGTAGGAGGAGGCAATAATGTTGATTTTTTAAAAGAGGTAACTCAAAATAAAGTAAACACATTTATTACAGGAATTTCTGTTTTGAATGAGCATTCAAAACCTGCGCATGATTATGCAAAACAAAACAAAATAAATGTTCTTGGGGGGACTCATTATTCAACAGAAAGATTTGCGTGCCAGGCAATGCGTAAATATTTTGAAAAATTAGGTTTAAAATGCGAGTTTATACCTGGAAAACCAGGAATGGAAGATATATAAGATGAAAATAAGAGCCCTAAACCCTAATGAAATAATTACCACCCGAGATTTTCCAGTGCATAATCTAAATATATTAAAGATTTATTTTAGAATCTGTAAAGAAGGGTATCAAAAAATACTCCCTCCAACTTCAGTAATCCCTCTTTCTGTAGGCTTGCCATTATTATCCGGGAAAGATAAAAAATCTAAGGATTATAATAAAAAAATAAAAGAATATATTAAGAAAAACAAAAGAATAAGATATTTGATGGTGGATGGAAGCCATAAAACAACAGCATTGACACTTGTTCATAAGCCAATTCATGCAATGATTCTTAAAACAGATGAGGATATTAGTGAAGTGAAAGATTTGATTAAAGAAGGAGAAATCTTTGGAATATATAAAATAACAACAATAAAAGGAGAATTAAAAGCAATGGCAAAGCATCTAAAACCTGCTAAATTCTTTGAGACAGTTGAAGACAAAACAAAGAGAATGGTAAAGAAAAAAGTTATTCCTAAATTTATGATTAAGAGTTATAAAAAGAATATGAAAAAGAGGTTAAAATGTTAGGCTCAACACACAATCACTCAACAGGCAGCGATGGTAAATTATCTCCTGAAGAACTAGTAAAAAAAGCAATTGAGCTTGGTTGGGGGCATGTTTATTTTACAGACCATTATCCTAATCCTAGAAGTATTTTAAAAGAAAAAGCTGTTGAATATCATGATGAGAATTTTTTTAATGAAAATTATCTAAAAGAAATAAAAAAATTAAAAAAAGAATATAAAGATAAAATTGAAGTTTGTTTTGGGGTTGAATTTGGTTGGTTAGATGGCTATAAAGAATGGTTTGAAAAAGAAATAAAAAAACATGATTTTGATTATATAATCGGAAGTATTCATGATATCTTTGATAAAAATAAAAAACCTCATGCAATGGAAAATGGAAAAGGAAATTGGTTAAAATCATCAGAAAATTTTGGAGGAATAAAAAAATATGTTCAGGAATGTTATAAACAAACAAAAAATCTTGTAAATTCAGGATTATTTGATTCTTTAGGCCATTTAGATTATATTAAAGTTTATAATGAAAATCAAGATTTATTTTCAGAAGATTCAGATTGGTATAAAAAAGAAGTTTTAGAAATTTTAGATTTAATCAAGAAAAATAAAATGGCTCTTGAAATAAACCACGGAGGTATTAGAAAATGCAAGACCACATTCCCAAGTCTTTGGATATTAAAACAAGCTAAAAAAAGAAATATCCCAATAACTCTTGGAATAGATGCTCATTGGCCAGGACATTTTGATAACAAAATCATGGAAGAATTAATTAGTATTGCAAAACAAGCAGGCTATACTTCTGTTGTCAGATTTAAAAATAGGAAAATGATTGAAGAAAAATTATAATTTCATTTTATTAGTGATTTATTATTCTATAAAAATTAAGTTATGTTATATAAGTTATTTAGCTTAATCTTCTTCTCTTTATAACTAAGTCCTATAATAAAATATTAAAGAGTAATAAAGAAATTAATAAATTTTTAAAACAGATTAAAGAATTAAGGAATTTCTAATCTTTATTTTGTAAAGTTGCTTTTATAAAATTAATAAAAAATCCTAAAATTAATGGCCCTATAATAAAACCAAAAAATCCAAAGAGTTTAACTCCTCCTAAAACTCCAATAAGCACTATTGCAGGATGAAGTTTAGCTTTTTTGCCAATTATCAGTGTTCTCAAGAAAAAGTCCACTCCAAGGCCTATTATGAGCCCAAGGATTAAAACTAAAAAAGCAATCCAATAATCTCCCTGAATTACTTTTATTATAGCAACAGGAACCCAAACAAATCCTGGGCCTATTAATGGGATTAAAGCAGTAATAGCAACTAAAAATGCAAGGACTATGAAATAATTAATACCAAGAAGATAAAATCCAATTAAAGAAATTATAAATTCTATTATTGATATAAGGAGATTACCAAAAACAATATTATGAGCAGTGCCTGAAAAATCTTTAATAATCTTATCTTTGTTCTTAAATGGAATTATGTTTTTTATTTCTTTGTTTAATTTATCCCAGTCTAAAAGAAAATAAAAAGTCAAGAATATAGTTATAATAAGGTTTAGGATAAGAATTGGGATATATTTTATTATGTAATAGACTAAAGGCAAGCTATAAGAAGAAATTTTTTCTATTAGGGTTGGGACATAATATAAAATTTCTGAGGGGAGATTAATCTCTTTTAAAAAACCATATACTTTTTCAATATTTCCTATTTTAGCAACATTAGTTATCTGAACAACTAAAACTTTTATTAAAAAATAAGCAGGGATTACAAGCAACAAAATTATGATAATGATTGATATAAAAGCAGAGAGATTATTTGGAATTCTTTTTTTTAAAAATTTATGAATTGGGTTTAGCAAATATGCAAGAACAAATGCTGAGATTATAGATATTAGAAAATCTTGTATTATAAAATAAACTAATATACTAACTATCAAAAGACTCGCCCAAAAAAAATACTTTTTAAAATTCTTTTCTTCCATTTTTCCTCTTTTTTATTATAATACAAAAAAGATTAATAAACCTTTCTTTTTAATCAGCTTATTCTTCATCATCAGCCATTTCAACATCCCTGATTATTTCAATATTTGCTTCAATCTCATCATCTTCCTCTGCTCTCTCCAGATTATCCTCTTCAACTTTTTCATGAATTTGCTCTGATTTCTTCTCAATTCTTTCAAGATTTTCAATAGGTTCAATAGGCCCTATATTAGCTTCATAAGTTTCTGCAATTTCTTCTGCTTTTTCAATATTTTCTTCTCCTTCAAGTTCAGCAGAAAATTTAATATTTTCTGCATTCAAAAGTCTTTTTTCTTGCTCTTTTATATCTTCTATATTTACTGGTTTATTTTTATCTGGATTAGGTAGTTCTGGAAGTTTTGGGGTTTTAATCTGCCTGTAGCAGGATTTGCAATAATAACTTCTATTTCTTGTTGGTTTAAATGGAAGTTTTGTTTCTCTTCCACATGAAGCACAAATAACAACCCTGGGGTCTTTATTGTCATATGTTTTATTATCACTTTTTTCATAAGTTTTTTCTACTTGATTATCAGTTTGAACATTATCAGGCTTATTCTCTTCAATTTTAATTTCAGATTCCATTTTCTTGATTAAATTTGAAATATCAAATGCAGCATCAGCATTAAGAGAAACAGAATCAATCCCGCATTTAAACAAAAACTCAATCATCTTTGGATTGCTTGCTGCCTGCCCGCAAATACTTGTTTCAACCTGATTTTTTTTGCAAACTTCAATAACTTTTTTTATTTGTGATAAAACAGAGGGGTTTAATTCATCATATAAATACTGAACATCTTCTTCTCCTCTATCAACAGCAAGAGTAAATTGTGTTAAATCATTTGTTCCAAATGAAATAAAATCAATTCTTTCTGAGCAAATATCATCAATAATCTGAACAGCAGCAGGAGTTTCAATCATAACCCCAAAATGCATATTCTTGGTTTTAATTTCATTAAAATATTTTTTTAATTCTTTTATTTCACTTAATAAAATAATCTGGGGGAACATGATCCCAATTTTTTTATCAGGATATTTTTCAGCAACTTTTTTTATTGCCAATAATTCTGCTTGTAAAATCTTAGGATGTTTTAATAAAAATCTTGCCCCATGCAAACCAAGCATAGGATTTATTTCTCTTTCAGGAGCACCTTCTAAAGAAGAATACTCATCAGTCCTAATATCACTTGCTCTTATCCAGATTGATTTAAATGGCTTGGATATTTTTTCAATACCTTTTCTTAATAATTCAGTATAATCTACTAAAATATTATTTTTTTCATATTTTAAAGGGTGTTTATTCATACTAGCAATAATTCCCTCTAATCTTGTCAAACCAATTGAATCAATTCCAGATTCTGCAGCTCTTTCTGCAAATTCAGGCAAATCAACAATAAGTTTTAATTTAATTTTATTAACACTAACAGCAGGTTTAATTTCTGTTTGCTGGGTTTCAGCTACTTCTCCTTCATAGATTTTTCCATGCCCCCCATCTACAGTAACCTTCATACCATCTTTTAAAACACTAGTTGCATTTGCAGTTCCAACAACAGCGGGTATTCCCATTTCTCTAGAAACAATAGAAGCATGGCTAGTCATTCCACCTTCATCAGTTATAATTGCAACTGATTTTTGCATACTAACAACCATATCTGGGTTAGTCATTTTAGTAACAAGAACATCTCCTTTTTTTATTTTAGGCAAATCATCCATTGTTTCAATTATTTTAACAACACCTGCACCAATTCCAGGACTTGCTCCAAGCCCTTCTAAAAGAACTTTTCCCTGAATAGTCTTGCCTTTTGTTCTTTTTTCTAAGGTTGTAATCGGTCTTGATTGCACAATATAAATTTTTTTGCCTTCAATTGCAAATTCAATATCCTGAGGTTTTTTATAATGATCTTCAAGCCTGACTGCAAGATCTGCAAGTTCTAAAATTTCTCCATTAGTTAAAACCTGGCTCTTGCTTTTTTCAGGACTTAATTTAACAGTTGAATTTTGGCCTCCACTATTTTTAACAATTGCAATATTCTTAATTTCAACTTTAATGTCTTTAACTTTCAAATCTCTAGAAACAGAATAATAATCTGGTTTAATCTGACCACTAACAATGCCCTCTCCTAATCCAAAAACAGATTCAATAACAATATCATCATCTAAATGAATAGGATCTCTTGAAAAAATAACACCTGATTTTTCAGAATCAATCATTTTTTGTATTACTACTGCAAGCAAAGAATCTCCTTCTTTAAATCCTTGTTTATTTCTATAAAAAATTGCTCTCGCAGTATAAAGAGAAGAAAAACATTTTTTTATATATTCAATTAATTTAGCATCTCCTTTAATATTAAGAAAACTTTCTTGTTGTCCTGCAAAACTAGCACCTGCTAAATCCTCTGTTGTAGCAGAACTTCTTACAGAAACAAAAATAGGTTCTTGAGAATTCTTCAAAATATTCAAAGCATCTTGAGAAACCCCTCTTAATTCAATTTTTTCAGAACCAAGAATATGATATGCTTCTAAAATTTCATCTTTAAGAACTTTTGGCATTTGTTTTTCTTCAATCAAAGCTCTAATTTTTTTAGAAGCTTTTTGCAATTCTTCAGTCTCCTCAAAATCAATCTTCTCAATAATTTCTTTAATTTTTTCTTTCAAGTCTAGCTGATTAATAAAATACTCAAAAGCCTGCGCAGTTATAACAAATCCCATAGGAACAGGAAATTTGTGATTATACATTTCTCCTAAACTAGCACCCTTGCCACCAACAGTAGGGATATCTTCATTGCTTATCTCTGAAAACCATTTAATAAATATCTCTTCATTATCTAATAATTTATCAATCACTTCTTTTCTTCTAATCATTTTATAGAAAAACTTAAGCAATATTTAAAGTTTGTGGGAGTTAAAATTTGTTAAATTATCAATGAGTGGGCATAAGAATTAATCTATATATCAAAGAATAACAATTGTTTAAAATAACTTACTTTTAGTTATTCTATGGATAAAAATAAGCCCAAAAAAGAAGAACCAAAACCAAAAATATTTGAAGATTTTGAAAAAACCTATAAGGAAATTGTAAAGATTAGAGATAAACCTCTATTAGTTATGTATTACAGCGAAAATGCTGGCGAAATCTTGCCTTATGATATAGATGCTCTTGAAGAAATATTTGAAGACTTTTTAAAATCTAAAAATAAGGAAGGGTTTAAGGAACTTGACTTATTAATTCATACTCATGGTGGAGAGGCTCATACTTCTTATAGATTAATTCAATTAATAAGAACTTATTGTAAGAGACTGAATGTCCTAGTTTCTACTCATTCTCATAGTGGTGGAACCCTGATTGCCTTTGGTTCAGATATAGTTGAGATGGGAAGAAGTGCCACTCTTTCACCAATAGATATTCAAATAGGAAGTAATAAAAAAGAAGTATTTTCATTGCTCTCTATAGAAAAATATCTGGAATTTTTAGAGGATAGCTCTTCTGGAATCTATAAATTCCAAAAAGAAGAAAATAAAACCCGTTTTATTACTGAATTAACAAAAAGTTTAGTTAATGAGGTGTGTCCTTCAAGGTTAGGAGAACTTTTTAGATTAAGAAGTCTAACAGAACTTCACTCAAAAACCCTCTTGAATAATTATATGTTTAAGAATGAATCAGACAAAGAGGAAATATCCCAACGCATAATATCTAAATTTACAAAGGAGAGCCCAACGCATCAATTTGTGATGGATTATGAGCTCGTGAAAGATAGTGGATTAACAGTTAAAAAATTGGATGACAATATTTATAAATTAACGAAAAGTTTAATAAGTATGTTAGCTTATTTAGAAAGATGTGGAGTTATTTGTAATTTCTATCCATTATCAACAAATAAAAGAAGACCCTTTTTTAAAATATTTGACAAGGGAAAAAATAATGAAAAATAAAACTCTTATTAAAAAAAGCAAATTTCAAATAGAAATAGAAGAAGATGAAAGAAGATTAGAAGAGATATATAGTAAAATCTTAGGATTATACAGAATAGAAGCCAACTTAGATATCCCTAAAAATAATTGCCTAGTAAATACTGTTTAATTATATCAACTCTGATAATCTATTAGTTGTCTGAAATTGTAAAGAAAGAATAGCTGAATATGAAAGAGTTTTATTTTTTAGTGCTTTGCAAACTAAATATTCACTTTTTTATCTCAACAACACATCTTGTCTTGCATGGTAATTTTGGGATAATTTTTTTAAAAAATCCTCTAACCTTAACAATATTTTCTTGCCCATTAAAATAAGCAGTAAAAATTGGATTTCCTCGTCTTACAACAGCAGCTCTTCCCTCAGGAGTGCCAAAACCTAAAGTCATACCTGTCTGCACTCTCTCTCCTTTACTTGCCCCTGAAAAAACTCTATTGTTTCTTAGGATATTATGAGGATAAGTATTGCATTTTAAAAAATAATTTTTTATAGTAAACAAATCTGTCATGTCTTTATGAAGAGATTGCCTGACAGCTTCTAAAGCTAAATCTCTTATCTGAATATTTTCTTCAGTTGAAAGAGTAAACTTAATTTTATAATTACCTTCTTCAAACCCCTTAGAGTCTGCCATACTAAACTTAACAATTTTTTGAGGAGGAACCATTTTAATATAACTTAATTGCTGTTTTCTAGACCTACGAGTATTTACAACTGGTATT
>Ga0315276_10006565_pt1 | contig 10724 bp, 6 predicted proteins | sample YL17G05_0_MG_FD_204542 | JGI IMG/M metagenome (GOLD analysis project Ga0315276, IMG submission 204542) | Sediment microbial communities from Yellowstone Lake, YNP, Wyoming, USA - YL17G05_0 | ecosystem: Environmental > Aquatic > Freshwater > Lake > Sediment | place: USA: Wyoming | collected... | reverse complement strand
ATATAACCTTGCCATTTTCCCCGATAGATTAAAGAAGGGATCAAATATTAAAGTCTATGACCCGGATAAAATATTAGAGCAAGTTATAAAAGGTCAATCGGACCCCAGAGAAAGTTTATTCAAGGTTTTTGAGTAAAATCTCCAGATATATGACTTGCCCGGAATAATCATACTTACTCCTTATAGAATTCGAAGAGTATACCCGTCGAATTATATAAGATTTCGAAGAGTATACTCTTCGAATTATATAATATTTCGTCGATTAAGTAAACCCGCCCGAAGGGCATGATCCCGCAAGGGATAATTATCGCACGGGGATGGGGATAAAGTCAAGGTGATTCTCGTTGCACGATGTGCAATTATACGGTGACGGGGAACCGTTTTTTTTAGCCCCCCGTCACCGTATTTTTTTTAAAAGTTACTTATCAATAACTCAACTACTTTCTTTGAACTGTTTTTATTGAGACTATACGTAGTCTCTATCTTCTCTATCTTAAACTTCTTAAAGAGAGATCGTATATACTCATCATCATTAATGGATAGTAAAAACTTGCCTTTCACTGCGCTTAATATCGCGGCTAAGTTCTTAAAATCCTCATCCGTCAACCATGCCGGATAATCTTTTGCCGTTTTACATCGATACGGCGGGTCTAAATAAAGAAAAGCATCGGGCCGATCATACATGGGAATGAACTTCTCCCATGAGAGATTCTCTATTGTTACCCGCCTAAACCTCATGTACGCAGTCAAAATGGTATGGTCCAGGTCTACAAAATTAATCTTGGGTTTCGATGTGGCTGTAACCCCATAGGTCCGCCCCAAAGCCCCAAAACTCATTTTTATGACGTAGTAATACCGCACCGCCCGCTGTACTTCCGTAAACCCGGTATCTTTTAACTCTGATAAATACCGAAAAAATACCTCTCGTGAACAAAATGAAAGGTACATCTCTTGCAAGAAATCGAACGGCTTCGTCTTGACTACTCTATAGAAATTGATCAAATCGCCGTCTATGTCGTTGATTACTTCGAACAAAGACGGTTTTTTTCGAAAAAAGACCGACGCCCCACCAGCGAATACTTCTCCATAAAACCGGTGAACAGGCATTTTTTCTACAATTTGAGGCGCTAATAACCGCTTACCACCAAGTCGTGGTATGATACATGCTAAATTATCGAATTCCATTTGACTCATATTTTTTTTCTCCTTTATTAGCGGCTATTGGCTAAAGCTTGAAATTGGATTATAATATCTATTTCTTTATCGCCCTTCGTGGGGTGGCGATGGCTTTTTGCCTTGTGTCGTGGCACTACACGGCACGCCGGGGTTGTTAGCGCAACCCCGGCCGCCATTTTCTCTTACTTCTTTTTCCTTGCAGGCTTTGATTCATCCCTGCCCGTTGTAACCAGCGCAAGCGCATTCTGGAGTAACACGCCTACTTCCTGATGTTTCTTTATGGCTTCACGCAGCATCTGCTGGACATCGCTGCCAGGTTCGCCGGCGCCTCCACCATCGCCGCCGCCTCCGTCTCCACCGCCGCCGTCGTCTCCACCTCCGTCGCCGGGGCCGCTTCCGCCGCCACCGGCATTTCCATCGATGGAAAGGTAATGCACGGAATGGGTATATTTGGGGTTGTTGTTTTTGGGGCCGCCATTACCGACACTGACGAGGTACTTCGGTGATTGGGCAAAGCCCAGCCAGTGTTTCATAGAATCGGTTTCTCCTGGCGTCCAGGTTAAGCCGTCGCTGCTTAACAGGCATTTCCCGGAATCGCCGGCGGCATAAATCTTATCGCCTACGGCCGCCGCCGACATGAGTACATTCTCATCCCCGGCAGGCCGGTGATAGGTGGTCTGCCACCTATTAAATGCCGTATCGGTAGAGATAGATACATTATGCCCTACGACTACCAGCATCTTGTGTTTTTCACTGTAGGCGATGGCCCGGATTCCGCCGGCATCGACGCGGACCTTTTTCCAGTTCACCAGGTCGCTGGAACTGATGAGATAGCCGTTTGCCGTCCCGATCATGACCTGGCCCCGGATGAAGTCGACGCACCGGAGAGACCCCACGGGGTTGGAATTGAATGTCCATTTGATAGCATCGGGGCTGGTGGAGATGCCGCCGGTTTCCCAAATGGCGACATATTGGCTGCTGGTCCAGGTAACGCCATAAATATCGGGCATAGTTCCATCCGTCCTGGCGGGCGGTTTCTGGCCGATATTGATGGACTTCCAGGTAGAACCGTGGTCATCTGAGCTTATGCCAACGCCATCGCGGCCCATACCCAGGACGGTTCCTGCATCCTTACCTGTACAAACGGCAAAGATGTGTTGATTTTCGTTCAATCCCGTGGGCACGAATTTCATTGTAAGAGGGGAATCGCCGACGGCAACCTTACCGCCATCGCCAACGCCTACATAGTTTTTCCCGGTAAAAACGGTCGCTCTAAATACGATCGGTTCTACGATGTTTCCTTTTTGCCAGTCTGTTGGCTGGACTTGTTTTTTTTCATTCATGTTAATCTCCTTATAATGTTTATATTATTAAGCCGCCGATGCTGATAGCTACTGCAGCGGCGGTCTTGTTTTGTATTTCGAGATAATTTGAACCGATATAGACATTAACTGTATTTGGATTGTCTTTCGTAGTTGTTAATACAGTTCCATTTCCGGCGATGCGATCGATGCTGGTAGTGCTGTCCATACACGTGACAAAAAGCGCGGCCTTGGCAGCCGTTTTGACTACCAGCATAGCCACAGTCCCTTTTGCGAATTCGGTTATTACCTTTGTTTCATTTACGGCAATAGATACGGCTGCATAGGGATTACTCTTTAAAAAGCAATCACTGGAAGCTAAAAGGGTATTGGGATTGGCAGTAAAAAGATCGCGCAGAGTGCCACCGGTATTTTTGGCTTTAGTGGAAACGCCGGCGCTGTTTAAGGTGAAATAGTAATCGTCGGTAAAGGTGTTCCCGGCTGCTTTGGCGGTAGCGGCAAGCTTGACGCCGCCTGCCTCGGCGAGGGATATAAGGCTTGCGCCGGTCCCGGCAATGACGTTGTGGCTGTCATTGACATTGGCCTTTATATTGAAATCGCCGCCGCCGGTGTCGTGGACTGTGAAATAGACGCCGCCGTTATCGAATTTCTGGACGGCGCCGGTGGTTTTGGAGTACGTGTAGGTGGCCGCGAGTGTGCTGTCGATGTCGGTACGTACGCAGAGGTGGGCGCGGGTGACGGATTTCCACTGGCCGCCGTTGTATATTTTGAGTTCCGGGACGGTCCCCCCGGTGACGATCTGTACTTCATCCACGCCGGGGTTAGACACAGCCTGGGTATTTGCCTGTAAGGTGAGCAACCTATTAGCGGCTGCATAGCCGAATTTCATTAGATTAGTGAATAAAGCCATTTTTTTTCTCCTTATATGTCGAAAAACAGTATTGCGCACAGGGGATCATTCTCTGCGTACAGCAAGGTCACGAGATCGTCGGTTTCGTCAAGTAAGGTAATGCCGCCCTGGGCTTCGCTGTCGATATCCATCGCCGTAATCCGCGCGAACCCGGTCTCGGCGTTTTCTATTTTCATAACCCGATATTGCCTGGTCTCGCCGGCGCGGAATCCGGTATCGTGCTGAAAGGCAATTTTGGCCCCGATATCGATGGTTATTTGATTTGTGAAAACGTCAAAGGTTATGGTTTCCTCTGGTTTGGAGCGGTAAAAGAGGTAATAATTGACGGTATTGAGGGAGCCTTCGTTGCCGCGGTGGTAGGTTAAATCCAGGTCCAGGATGCCGCCGATCCAGGAGGTTACGCTTTGTTCCAGGGGAGAATAAAAAAAGGTATTCTGGCGGTAGTGGGAGTAGTATTGGCGGCGAACGGCGGAAATGATGTTTTTGGGGTCGTAATTGAGTTTAAGATTGCGTACAAATGCTTCCTCAAACGTTTTGACCGGGGCAGTTTCATTATAGTCATGTACTTTGGGGTAATAGACGCCGTCGGCCCCGGGGTAGATATAGGTAAGGTAGTTCTTTGAGAATTTCTGAAAAAATGCTTTTGTGGTTTCGCTTGTTATAAGGATAGCGTTATCAATAAAGCTTTTTGAGGTGTATTTGGCGGCGGCGTCCTGGATGTTGGTAGCTGAAATACTTAAAGAGGTAAACCGGGAAATGATTTCCTGGAGGATATAAGCGGGGTTTGTTATGAGGTCGCCGTTGTCATCGATAAGGCCCTGGCAGTTGAAATATAGCTCGGTTTCGGTAGAGGTGCAATTGATATAGCAATAGCCGTCGGCGTTATTATCGATGGTAAAGGTTTGTACGGCGCCGGTTTTGTCATAGACCTGGCCGGTGGGGATAGTTTTGAGGTGGTGGCAGGCGGCGAGGAAGCGGTTGGCGTCGACGCGGTAGGCGATGCATTGACCGGCGTTTTTCCAACCGGCGTCGCTTAGCGTCCCGGCGATAATGTTGATGGACTTGCCGATATTGGCATCGGGGGCGTTATTATAGGAGGCTTTTGTGATTGTAGGGGCCAGGGGGTAATCGATGCCGGTAAAGGTGTCGGCTTTTATGGTAAAATAGGCTTCATTGGAGGGGGCAAAGTCGTATATATAGAATGTACCGAGAAGCTGATCGTCATTAAAAACGGCAATGGCGCGGCCTTTTAGATAGCGGTCATCTGATTTGAGCAGGTTGTACCAATACCCGGTGGTGTTTTTCATAATTATGTTAATGGTCTGGTTTTCGATGGTGTAAGAGGTGGAAATGGCGCGGCGCAGGCCGCTTATCGAGTAGACGCCATTATCGTCAAGTTCATCGAAAGGGGTAGGCCCGGCTGCCGGTAGATCATAGATTACTTTCAGCATTAGTTCACCTGCAGGGGGTTGGTTTCGAATTTCAAAGAGAAATCATAAAAGCCGTTCTCGCCGGTGGCGGCGAGATTATCGGTCTCCTGGCCCTGGACGGCGATGAGGCCGCTTTCGGCATTAAGTACGAGCACCTTGGCGCGGTCGCCGGAAAAGGCATTGACAATACTGATATAATCGCTGTATTTTACGCTTTTAAAGGGCAGGGTATATTGCCATACGACTGAGGTATTTTTCCGCGTTTTTTGGCCGCTTTCCGTCTTATTAACCTTATTATTATAAAAAGGCGTGATCTGTACGGGGTTGACAAGACGGTTGGGGAATTGGAGAAAATCGCCCATCATGATCTGGCCTATTGAGCCGGTGTAATCGCCGGTTCCGAGGTTGAAAATAAAGCGGTAATATCGATAAGCCGACGGCGTCTCCACTATATATATTATGGTCTCCGGGTTATAAGTGAAATCGTATTGGGTAGAGGTTTGAAAGGTGGGGCTGTTTGAGCAGCGGACGGCCAGGGCCGGGCTATTAATTGGGAAATTATGATTGACAATGGCAAAGGCTTTAGTGGTTACGGCCGCGGCATAGGCAGCGTCAACTTGAATGTAGGAATCAAGGCTTTGGAAGCGTTTTGCCGGCGCCTCGTTTTTTAAGTTGGCGGCGGGAAAACTACTATTTTCGGTATTGGCCACCAGGCTGGCCACGTTGGCGAAGGTATTATTATATATTAATCCGTTAGGCATCGTACTCCTCAATCTTTTCAACTAAAAACCCGGTAAAACCGCCTTCGTTACTTCGGACAGCCTCTCTGACACATTCGACAATTACATCCTTGTCTTTAGCCGATGTCCCCCGGGGAAAATAATTATTAATTATATAGGTGGGGCCGGTCTGCTGGAGTTGTATTTTTTGTGGTTCCTGGGAGGGCTGGACTGGGCGGCCGGTATCGGCAAAATCATCATAAATGGTGGTACGGCGGTTTGAGGCGACCTGGAAGGGATTAAAGGGCAGCCTTTTTTCATTATCTTGCTCATCATCTTGCTCGTCACTCTGCCGCTGGCCCTGGTAATCGGGTAAGTAGGCGGGGTAATCCTGCATCCGGCTTAAAAGCTTCATTATTTCGCGGGTTTGTTCTACAGTAGAGATATTAACGAACTCCCCGGTTTTGGCGTATATAGGAAAGGTATCATCATCAAAACCTTCCGGGACGATAAAGGAAGCGCCGCGGGCGGCCTTGGCGGGTACAATCCATTTGTCATTGACCGGGTCCCAGGTTTCGCCTTTTTCAAAGTGGGCAGCGGCGGCGTGTACGGCGTTGGAGAGGTTATCATATTTTGATTTTGCGCTTGAAATGACCACCAGGCCATCTAATTCAGATATGAATCCTCGCAGGTTTGTTTCCCGGGCCAGGATGTCGTCTTTGCGGTCTTGCCATAACCGCGCCATTTCGTTAAAGCGGGTGGTCATGGCTTGTTTTTGGGCCTCGGTGTAGATGCCGAGGTTGGGGTCGCCGCCGCCTTCGCCCTTTACCCATTTGGAGCCGTCCCAGGTTTCGCCTTTGGTAAAATGGGAATACCATTGATTCATACTGGCGAGAAACTTATCGTATTGGCTTTTTGCGGCGTCGGTGACGTGGAGGTTTTGCAGGTCATCCAGGAAGCGTTTCATATTTGCTTCGCTGGAGAGGATGGTGTTTTTATTGCTTTCCCAGAGGTGGCCCATTTGAAAGAACTTTACCGTTTGTTCCTGTTTTTGGGCCTCTGTGTAAACTCCATAGTTGCCGCCGATCTCTTGATTGGTCTGCTGTCCGATATAGGCCAGGGTATCCAATAGGCTGCGCAAAACGCCGTCAGGGCCGGTGAAATAATTCTCGGTTTGTTTGGCCATGGCGGCCATGACGTATTTGTATTTGTCTTCAAGGGTGTCAAGGGTGTCGGGTATGGTGACGCCCAGTTTCGTGGCCAGGTCATCGATGAGGCCGGCCAGGGCGTCGGTATTACCGCCCATATTAAATAATGCGGTTTCGAAGCCGCCGGCGAGTTTGTCAACGATTAATTCGGTTCCTTCCAGGACGCTTTGAAAGCCCTGGTATTTTTGGCCCAGGACTTCCAGGGCGACGCTATTCATATAATAATGGTCGCCTATTTTGGTTAAAGTGTTGATGACGTTGTTGTTTTGGTTGACGACTTCCTCGGTGACCTCCTGGTTTTTGTTCCCGAACTTGCCGATAATTTCGGGGATTTCAGAGATTTCTTCCCCGGCAGCGGTCACGCTATTTTGCCATTTTTTCGAGGCCATGGTGGCGGCGTCAAAGGTTCCTGAAGCCGCGTTTACAAGGTTTTGCAATTCTTCCGGGATGGTAGCGCCCAGGCTTTCGGCGATGGCGCCCAGGAGACCGATAATGACCTGGGAATCGCTTTTTGTCTTTTCGCTTAATAGCCCCTGTTCGGTGGCTTGATCGATCAAGGATTGCGTTGTTTCATCGATGGTAAGGTTATAGCGCCCGGCCATTGTTTGGAGGTTTTGCAGCACCGGGGCGATCATGGACAGGGCTTCGGAACCGGAAAAACCTGCTTTTACTAACTGATCGTAGGTATCCCTGGCGCTAAATGTGAAATCGTCAAAGGCTTTTTGACTGAGCTTAATCCCGCTGTTGGCCAGGCCGGTGAGGAGATCATTCAGGCCGGTAATGGAATCGATAAGGGCCTGGTTTTTGGCTATTTTATTTTGAAAATCGTATATTTCCCGGAAGGCGCTGGACATTTGATAACCGCTTTTGAGGGCGCTGTCGAATAAGGATTGAAAGATATCTTTCATCCTTGTAAATGCGTCGAGGCGGGAGACGCCGTTTTCGATTAATGTATTATATAAGGAGAGGGTAAGGTTAACGGCGGTCTGGAATTGCTGTTGGGAATTAATCCCGGCTGCCACATATGTATTAAGGCCGCTGGTGGCCTTTTCTAATTGACTATTGATAAAGGTTGTTAATGATTCTAATTCGATACCGCTTTCCTTGATGCGGGCGACTAAATTTTGGAACTCAGTGCCCAGGAAGCCAAGTTTGTCGCCTTTTTCCGCAAGGGCTTCGAAGGCATTGTTGAGGTTTTCAATAGCCTCGGCGGTGTTGTTGTTTTTGGCGTCGGTCAAGAGTGAATAGACGCCCCTTAGCCAGGTAAGGAATTGCTCACGGGTTGTTATATTGGCTTCTGAGATGAACTGGCCCATGAGTTTATAGAAAGCTTCCTGGGTGTTACCCATTTCTTTGGCCAGGGCCGCGAGTTTTTCTTTCATTTCGTCGGTGGCGCCGCCGAAAGAACTTAACATGAGGGTCGCTTCCCCTTCCCAGTCGGTTTCGAAAAGGCCTTTAAAAAGGTTTATGGCGATGCTGATCGCGCCGGTTAAGATACTAAGACCCCCCGAAATTTTGTCGAAAATACTGCCGCCAATTTTGTTAAAACTTTCGATGCCTGTGCCGATTGTTCCAATGCCTTTGCCGACGTCGGTAATGAACTTGCCGACGCTTTCAGAAAGGATACCCAGTTCGCTCAACTGGTTGGCGGCTTGAGAGAGTACCCCGGATAGGTTGCCGAGGAATCCGGCGGCATCGTCCAGGAAATCACAGAAGGTATAGACTTTCAAATTAGCGTCATTTTGGGCTTCCGCGTAGGTTTTAACAGCAGCGGCGCCGCCTTCGATGGTTCCGAAGCATTTTTTAGCGGCTTCCTCGCCTTCTTTAAATATTGCAGCCATGCCCTTTTCGATTTCTTCGTCGGTTAATTCGGGGATTACGATTTCGGAGAGGCGTATTTTTGCCTGTTGAGCCTGTAATGATAGATTTTCCAATACCGGTGGGACTTCTTTGCCCATGCCCAGGTAGGCGGCCTTCAAATCATTGACTTCCTTTATTACTTTATTGACAGCATCTTTGTTTGTTCCAAATTGATCGCCTACTAATTTTAAAGCGGCCTGTAATACGCGGGTTTGTTTGTCAAGGTCGGCGGTGGAACCGGTAAAGAATCCGAGTTTTTCGGCCAATTTGGACACTTCGGACGTTTCGGACTGTAGGACGGGTAGGACGGCTTTTACTGAGGCGCTTATAGCAGACTGGAAAAAGGCCCAGTCATCCTTGGCCTTTTTTGTGGCATTAATGCCGTCAATAACCTTTTGAGTGGCTTCCGCCTGGTTTTTAACAAGCAGTTTCGCGGCGTCGGAGAGGCTATTATAAGCATTTTTATTTTCATAGACAGCTTTTGCTATCACTGAAAACTTATTACTTGTAACATCGATGTTAAGCCCAACCTGGGTAATTTCTTCACGAAGTCCCCGGAGGTCTTTAGCATGGTCAGTGACGCCCGCCATGGATTCACTAAATTTTGAGTATTGTTCAACCGACGCTTTTGCGCCATAGAATTGTTTTTCCCAGAAATCTTGTAGAACATTATCAAGCCCGGTGATTTCACCGATCAGTCTGCCGATTTGCCAACCGGCAAAAGCTGCCATGCCGATGGCGGGAAGGTTTTTCAGAAGGCCGCTGACGCCGCCAAGTTGACCGCCCAGGGATTTCAATGCAGGGACGCTTTCTCCAGCGGCGCCGGTAAGGCTGGAAAAGACACCGCCGCCATCGGCGCGTAATACCCTATAATAAGCCTGTATATTGTCAAGCCCTTTGATGAAGGGGCTAATTTTTGTTAATGCGAATCCGATTGCCCAGGCCTCGCCGACCGTTATAATAACATCTTTTAGCGCCCAGAGGGTTTTGGCAATGGTAGAAATGGCGTCTACGACGCCGGTTATAAAATCGACGGCCTGTTTTGCCCAACGGTCAAGGGTTCCGTCCTTGGTCCACTTGTCAAGCTGCTCTAATATTGCATTTAGTTTTACCTTAAAATTTTCAATTAAAGGCGCGGCGACTTTTCCCAGGGCGATATTGATGTTATCCTGGAACGTGGACCATAACCCGGCCCAGGATTTGGACATACGATCCATAGCCCCGCCGTACCGCTCATTCATCCCGGCCATTAAGGCTTCGAATACCTTTTTGCCTTCTATGCCTTCCCTGCCCAGGTTGCCCATTTGTTCGGCGGTTAGGCCAAGCTTTTTCTGGAGTATATCCCAGACAGGCACGCCGCGCTCGACTAGCTGCAACATTTCTTCCATGCTGGCTTTGGGTTTGACATAGATTTGACCGAGAACCCGTGACAGGTCTGTCATATCGGTGTTGAGGGCGGCAGCGGTATTACCGATGGTCTCAAGGCTGGTTTTGGCGTTGATACCAAAATTTTCTAACAATATTACTGTTTTGGTCAGCCCCTCCATTTGAAACGGGGTCTTGGCGGCAAACTCCTGTATCCACTCGAAGTACTCCTTGCCCTTTGAGGCGGACTGCATGACGGTGTCAAGCTGCATCCGGAGGGTTTCGAAATTGGCCCCTACACTGATGATCTTTTCTATGGGGGTACTTAATAGACTAAAGGCTTTTTGAGCAAGCTCTAAAGCCTGGTTGAGTGATACTGTTTTGGTAAATAATGATTCAAGGCCGCCGGCTGCCCGGCGGGAACCGGTTTCACCAGACTCCCCGACCTGGTGAAATTGGTCCCCGACTTTTTTGAGGGAAAGGGTCCCTTGCGTTGTGTCGACGCGGAGATTGTATTCGATTACATTAGCCACTATTCTGTTTTATTCTCATTTTGCTGTCTCCTTTTGATCTGTTTTGTATACTCCTGGATTTCGTCATCGATGATGTCGATCCAGCGTGTTTCATAATCATCAAACTCTTGAGGGCTTAACAAGCCCTTTTTCCAGCGCTTCCAGCGTTGGAAAAGATATTGAACGACATCCACCAGGTCATTACCGGTTTCGCTGCCGTGA
>Ga0315276_10006563_pt1 | contig 10726 bp, 6 predicted proteins | sample YL17G05_0_MG_FD_204542 | JGI IMG/M metagenome (GOLD analysis project Ga0315276, IMG submission 204542) | Sediment microbial communities from Yellowstone Lake, YNP, Wyoming, USA - YL17G05_0 | ecosystem: Environmental > Aquatic > Freshwater > Lake > Sediment | place: USA: Wyoming | collected... | reverse complement strand
ACCGGTCTTTCTTGACCACGCCCAGCCACCAGCCGGGATGGATAACGCGCAGGCCCGAGAGATCGGGTGTTTCCGGTGGCATTGCGTAGAGGTATGTGCCTTCCAGCGCCAGGCGCTGGCCTGATGACACATCAGGCAGGTCCTTCGCACAGAATGCTCGATACGCTTGCTCAGCCGTCTTCGGGAGTTGCGCTGCGCGCCGGCTCCTGCGCTCGGCGTGGCGCTCGGAGCCGGCGGGCTGGCGCCGCAACAACGCCACAAAGTGCCCTTCCCCCGGTCCGAGGTGCGGCCACAAACGCACTGCGCGGGAGATCTCGGGAAGCGCGTCGCCCCCCGGCAGCCAGTCGGGACGGCCCTTTGCGAATCCCGGGCGCCAGGTCGGTTCGACCAGCTCGAATTCGCGCTCGTCCCGCAGGAAGTGGGCGATGGCGCCCTCATTTTCCTCCGGGTTGAACGTACAGGTGGCGTAGGCCAGCCAGCCGCCGGGTCGCACCAGGCGGCTGGCCTGTTCGAGGATAGTCGATTGGCGCAGCGCGCAGCCCCGCACAAGCTCGGGACCCCATTCGGTGCGTGCAGCCGCGCTCTTCCGCAGCATCCCCTCGCCCGAACATGGCGCATCGACGACCACCCGGTCGAAAAAGTCACCGAAGTGATCGGCGAGTCGTCCCGGAGTCTCGTTGGTGATGGTGACGTTCCGGGCCCCCCAGCGTTCCAGGTTCTCTGCGAGTTCCCAGGCCCGTTTGGGGTGCACTTCATTTGCGACCAGCAGTCCATCACCCTGCATCATGGCCGCGATGTGCGTCGCCTTCCCGCCTGGTGCCGCTGCAAGGTCAAGAATCCGCTCGCCCGGTTGCGGCGCCAGCAGCTCCGCCACGGCCATCGCCGACGGGTCCTGGAGATAGTATAGCCCGGCGGCATGATAGGGGTGCTTGCCCGGCTCGGCGTCGCCCCCGGTAACCGTGAATCCCGCCGCGCACAGCGGTACCGGCGACAGCTCAAAGGGAGCAATCTGCCGGAAATCACTCGGGGTGATCTTGAGGGTATTGACCCGCAGCCCAACACTGGGCGCGACTTCATAAGTTGCCAGAAACGCGTGGTACTCAGCGCCGAGAAGGTCGGACATGCGATTGAGGAAGAGTTGTGGGAGCTCGACCATCAACTACAGTTTTGGCTCCTTATTCCCGCGCTTCTCGGATCAGATCAATAGGCGTAGGTTCCGGGTTCCCCGCCGGCACTGTGGGTTGCGATGTAATCGAGCAGGCGTGCGGCTTCAAGCAGCGACTCCGCATCGCCGCCATCGACCGCCGCCTGCAACGTCTCCAACTGTGTCTCGGTGAGGGTGCCTTCTTCGAACACGCGAACCCAGGAAAAGGCTGGCTCGGACATGAGAGGCCTCCTTCTAAGAGGGACTTAGCCTAGTTCGACAGTAAGTAAGGCAACGACGTCAGCACTCCTTCAAGCACGACAGCCATCTCGGCGGCGGGTGTTAAGGAAAGCGAACCCGCGAACGGTTGCTTGAGGGTTGATTCGGCGATCTCGAAACCCCTGGAGAGCCGGACCCGAACCTCCGCAGTGTCGTACGTTATCGACCCGTCCTCCAGAGTCAGCTGCGACTCCAGCCCTGCGTCACGACGCCGGATGGTGTTTCCGTCGATGTAGAAGGCGTTGTTCTCTTCGAGCAGAAAGTCGCGCTCGGCCAGGAACAGCCGTGGTTTCTCCGTGTAGGGTTTCCCGTGATGGACACAGAAGGTCTGGCAATCATCGCACTCGTTGCAGAAGTCGTCGACGTGCAAAATCTGCCGGGGCTGGTCCACGTGGAAGAGCTCTGAACCGGCCACGCCCAGGCTGCCGCCCTGGCAGACGAGCTGGGGCAGAGTCCAGGTCACCGGTTCCATGTAGAAGGTGTAGTTCGCGCGATTTGGGCAGACCTCAACGCACTTGTCGCAGAAAGTTGTGCATTGGACGCACCGCAGGCCCTCAATTCGGGCCTCTTCTTCGGTCAAAGTCGATTCGATCAGCCGGAAGTCCCCGCGCAGCTCGGCCGGCGCCATCGCTGGCTTGACCTGGGCGATCTTGCGGCCGCGCACCTGCTTGAGCAGCAAAATGTCCTCCTCCGAGAGGACGGCAGGTCGGCTCGACGACTGTGCGAAGGGAATGCAGAATTCAGCGCAGATCGCTGCGGCTGCTCGCCGGCCATCGGCACATGCTGATATGATGCTATCGGGCTTGATCACCACGTCGCCGCCGGCATAGACGCCCTCCGGGCCGGCACAGCCGGTCGAAGGATCTACCATCACGCCGCCGCCCTTGTGCCGTGCCACGCCGCTGCCGTCCAGGAAAGCCAGTTCGGGCAGTTGGCCCACAGCCACAATTACGGCGTCGCAGGGGATCGTGAACTCACTGCCGGGAATGGCGACGGGCTCGCGGCGCCCATCGGGTCCAGGATCGCCCAGGCGGTTCCTGACGCACTCGATCGCCACTACTCTGCCTTCTTCCCGGAGAATCCTGACCGGTGACACCAGCTCCTCAAGGAGGTTGCCCTCTTCGAGCGAGCCTTCAAGCTCCTCTTCCGCGGCCGGCATCTCATGGCGCGTCCGGCGGTAAAGAATTGTCACCGGATTGCCGGTGAGTCTCTGCGAGGTGCGGGTGGCGTCCATGGCGGTGTCACCGCCGCCGATGACTACGGCTTTCCGGCCCAGGTTCACGCGCTCGCCCCGTCGTGAGCGATCCAACAGGTGCAGCGCTGGCATCACACCGCCAACAGCGCCCGAGGCGCCGCTTGGCGCCTCAACCCCCGGAATGTGCAGCGGCGTGTCGCGTTGGAAGCCGCTTGCGAGGTATACGGCGTCAAAACCTTGCTTGAGCAGCTCCTCCGGCGGGGTCTGGATTCGGGTATTGAGCTTGATTTCCACGCCCAGTGCTGTGATGCGGTCGACGTCCCGCTCGATGATTTCCAGCGGCAAGCGGAACGGCGGAACCACGCGCATCATGCCGCCCACCACATCCAGTGCCTCGAAGATCGTGACCTGAACGCCGTTGAGGGCCAGGAATGCCGCGGCCGCTAGCCCGGACGGCCCGCTGCCGATGACGGCTACCTTGCGGCCGGTGGCTACCTTCTGCTTGGAGATGTAGTCCGCGCTGCCCCGCTCTTCGGCGATCCGCTTGAGCGCCCGGATAGCCACGGATTCGTCATAGTCATTGCGCGTGCATTTCGTCTGGCACAGGCGAGTGCAGACATAACCGGTGGCGCCTGGCAGCGGATTGCGGGCCAAGATCACCTCCAACGCACGGTCGTACTCCCCTTCTGCGATCAGCCAGGCATACTCGGGCACGTCCTGCTCCACGGCGCACGCTTCAATGCAGGGGGCGACGACGCAATCCCAGAAACCGAGCCCCGACGCGACTTTAGGCAGCCCGTACCGGCTGAGCTCCTTCTTGTACCGTGGATCCTCCAGCGCTTCTGCGGCAGCATGAGCGACGTTTAACAGGCTGTCCCTGGCGAATTCATCCAGGTTGGCCGCCGCGCTGGCCTGCATGGCTGCCTCGATATTCTCCAGCCATTGGCCGAAGCGGGCATAGCCGCCGGGCTTCAGCAAGTCGGTACAGGCCGTCACGGACCGGGCGCCGCAGGAGAGGACGGTGGCGACGTTTAATGCATCGGCGCCGGCCGAGTAAGACACTGCGAGATGGCCGTTGAACTCGTGCGCCAATTTGCTCCACAGGTTCATGGTGATGGGGTAGAGCGCCCGCCCCGACATGTACATTTCGTCGCCCGGCATGATGGTTTTGTGATTGTGCATCGCCAGCGTATTGCTCAACTTCACGCCGAAGCTAAGCTTCTCGGCCGCCGCCGTCTCCTGCAGCGAAGTAATCAGCCCGACCGCCCTGCCGTACGCCAGATCCTTTTCAAAAACCGAATCAGGGATATGGATCTCGGTGAAGCCCAAATCGTCATGAAGGATGCTCAGCACACGCTCCTTGCCGAGCAGGGTCGGGTTCATCTTGACGGCAGTGTGCAACTTCCGTTCTTGCAGCAAATAGGTCGCGATGCGCTCGATCTCATCCGGCGGGCAGCCGTGCATGGTCGACAGCGTCACGCTGTTGACCAGCCGCGAAGGTATCTCGATATCGGCAAATTGCGGGAAGTCTCGGCGCAAGATCTGCTTGATCTCTTCGAGCTCCGCCGATGCGTCGGCCATCTGGTCCATGAAGCGCGTCATGCGCGGCGACCGGATCCCCTCCAGGTTGTAACCGACGCTCATATCAAAGATGGTGCCGAAAGGCTCGTCTTCCCAGCCGAGGAAACGGCGCAGCACATAGATGGCAGCCCAGCCGTTAATGTACTCCTGGGCCGATTCCTCCAGCTTGAGCTCCTGGGACCACTCGACGTTGTAGCCCTCATCCTCCATGTCGATGCACGGGCGAGGGATCGCCAGCTCATCCATGATTTGCACGGTCTTTAGCTCGATGAAGCGGCCGCCACAGAGCCAGGCGGAGATAATATTCTGGCTGAGCTGGGAGTGCGGCCCCGCCGACGGCCCAATTGGGGTGCTCAGGCGACCGCCAAAGAGGTCATTGGTCGCGAAAGGGCTGTCTTGCTTCGGCGTGTAAAAGAGGGGAGCCTGGATCCCGAATATCGATCGGCTGTGCTCGTATTCTCGCAGGATGCGCCGGAGAAGTACGGCAAACGGTTGGACCTTCATTGTATCGGACATATTTACCCCTATCGGTTTATATTCGTGACCACACACCCGGCGCCAGCTCGCGCGCTTTCGCCATGATCGCCTTCTCGTCCAGCGTCGTAAGTTGGCGGTCTTTCATCAACATCGTCCCACTCGCAATCGTGTGGGTGACGTGCGCGCCATCGACGCCGAAGAGGATGTGCCACGGCAAGTTGCCCGGCGTCAGCGGGGTCGGGGGCGCGTAGTCCAGGAAGATGATGTCGGCGAAGGCGCCGGCCGACAACTCACCCACCGGGCGCGGGAAGAAACGCTTGGACAGGTTGGTATTGTTTGCATATGCCATTCGCATGACCGCGTCGCCGGGCATGGCCTGCGGGTCGCCGCTGGCCTGCTTGTGGGCCATGTAAGCGGCCTTCATTTCGTCGAACATATTGTTCGAGAACCCATCATTTCCCAAAGCCACAGGGATTCCCCGCCTGAGGAGGCCCGCCACGTCGGGAAGGCCCACCGCATTGTTCATATTGGAGCGGGGCTGATGGGTCACCAGGGTGCGGGTTTCTCGCAACATGTCCTTTTCGAAAGCATCCAGGTGGACGCAGTGAATGGCAAGGGTGTCCGGCCCCAGGATCTGGAACCGGTTGAGCCGTTCGACGACGCGAACGCCGTACTTGCGCAGGCTTTCTTCCTGATCGGCGATTCCCTCTGCCACGTGGATGTGAAAGCCGGTGTCAAGACCTTCGGCGGCCGCCGCACATCCCTCCAACGTCTCATTGGAGAGGGTCAGCGCGGCATGCAAGCCGAATGACGCCGCAAGCCGCGGGTCATGCTCTTTGCGGCAGCGTTGTAAGAAGCGGACATTCTCGGCGATGCCGGCGCGCGCACCCTCCACGCCATTGCGGTCGGTGACCTCGTAACATAGGCTGGCGCGCAGCCCGGATTCTTTGACCGCTTGCGCGATGATATCCAGGCTGCCGTCGATAACGTTCGGGCTCGCATGGTGGTCGATCAGGGTCGTCGTTCCGTGGCGGATTGCATCCACGAGGCAGATCAGCGCGCTGTAGCGCACATCATCCCACAACAGAGCTCGATCGAGCTTCCACCACAACTTCTCCAGAATTTCCACGAAGTTGGTGGCCGGAGTCCCTGGGATTGCCATGCCGCGGGCGAACGCACCGTAGAAATGCGTGTGCCCGCAGATGGAACCGGGCAGCACCAGCTTGCCCCCGGCGTCGAGTCGTTCGGCGCCCGGGTACTTCGCCCCGAGCGCAAACGTCGATCCGACCTCCGCGATCGTGTCGCCTTCGATGAAGATCGCGCCGTCGGGGATCAGCTCATCCTGTTTGCCAAGCGTGAAGACCTGGCCGTGTGTAATTAACAGTCCTGAAGGGGAAGGCATTCAGTCACCTCGCGGAAAGATTCGAAGTCAACATCTGCGGGAGAACCGCCTGTGAGACAGGCTCACGCGCTCCTCTCGACTTCAGCCAATCGATTGCGAATCGCAGCACCTGCGATTTGCAAAGCTCGTTGTGAGTCTCATGGTAAAGGCCGTCCCAGAGCTTGAATGTACACTCGCTCGGCACCTGTCGTGCAAAGTCCCGGCTGGCCTCAGCCGACGTAATACGGTCAGAGCTGCCATGCATGATCAACAGGGGCAGCGCGAACTCAGAGGCATGTGCCAGCGCCCACTCACCGGCATCGAGCGTGCCGACGGCCAACCGGGCCGTAATACGATCGTGTACCAGCGAATCGATCTCGTATAACCGCACGACTTCGGGGTCGTGCGATAGGTCTTCGGGATTCAGGCCATTCGATTGCGCGAAAGACGGCAGCAGCCGGCTCATCGAGCGAGCCAGTGTCAACTTTACGGGCGGTGGTGCGAAGGCCAAACGCAGCCACGGACTGGTGGCGATCACCCCGGCCAGCGGTGGACGGCGGCGCAGGGCGTAGTTCAACACCAACCCGCCCCCAAGGCTATGACCATAGAGGAAGCGAGGTGTGACGGGGTAGCGCGTCGCTGCCTCATCGAGACATCGTGCAATGTCGTCCAGCAGAACCTCGTAGGATAGTGCGTCGCCGCGCCCGCCTTCTGACCGGCCGTGACCGCGAAGATCGTATGCCAACAACGCGTACCCGGCTTGGGTCAACGCATCTGCAAAGTGAGCATAACGCCCGCTGTGCTCACCGAGGCCGTGGACGAGGCAAATGGTAGCCAGGGGAAATGAATCGGGCTGCCAGCCCTGATAGTAGAACCTGACGCCCCCTGGAGCTTGCAGAGTGAACTCGACGTGCTGCACCGGCCATCTCCTTGAGCTTGTAGCTCGGACTTATCTTACCACGGGCGTCACACTTTGGAGAATATCGCCTGGCGAGGGGGCAAACCAGGCCCATGAGTCATTGTACGATGAGAGAAGGGGCGACGCACGCCGGTGGAACCGCCCCCGGTGGATACCGGAACCTATAAGCGGGCAACCGGAGCACAGTGCTTCAATTTGCGCTCCGGTTACCGGCTTTCAGCTAAAGCAGCCCAACCTTTGCGTTGAACTCCTCGATCAGCGCGTCAATCGCATCGACCTGAGCGTGGACGCCAGTCCAGTAATCCTTCTGATACCACTGTGCCTGGATCTCATCGTAGGTTTTGCCCTGCTGCTCGACCCAGGTGTAATACTTCAGGTTGTGGACCCGTTTGCGGGCCGGATAGGTCAATTCCTCGACGTAGTCGGTGCTGAGTCCCATCAGATACTGATGGTAGCCGACGGCGGCGTCACGAGCGGTGTACGCACCGTGCTCGGCGTTCAGTTCCCGCAGGCGGGAGCCGTAGAGCTCCATCGAGTCGGTCAGCAGAGTGACAACCACGTCTCCCTCGCCCCACTCGTACCACTTTGCCATCTTAATCGCAGACGCGATATTGGCGGCGCCGGAGATCCCAATCCAGGGCAGTACTTCGATCAGGCCAGCAGGCACGCCCATCTGGGTCAGGTATTTCTTGCCTTCGGGCTCATTGAACAACCGGATCATCTGCACCGGCACTTCGTCGTCCACAGCCATCACCATATCGGTGTTCTTGACGTTGTGGATCCATGGCACGTGCTTGTCGCCGATCCCCTCGATTCGGTGTGATCCGAAGCCGTTGCTGAGCAGGGTCGGACACTGGAGCGCCTCACTGGCCGCAAGCTTGCTCTGCGGGAATAGCTCCTTCAGCAGGTCGCCGGCGTTGATGGTGCCCGCGGAACCGGTGGTGAAGACCGAACCGCGCAGCGTGTCGCCTGGGCGCAACTCCTTCTCCAACACCTCTGCGAAGGCCCCGCCGGTGACGGCATAGTGCCAGAGCACGTTGCCGAATTCCTCGAACTGGTTGAAGATCATCAGGTCCTGGCCCGAACGGCGCAGTTCCCAGCACTTGTCAAAGATCTCTTTGACGTTGCTCTCCGTGCCCGGCGTGGCGATAACCTCACCGGCAACTTTGGCAAGCCACTCGAACCTCTCTCGGCTCATCCCCTCGGGAAGGATGGCAATGGATTGGCAGGCCAGCAGCGCCGAGTCATAGGCGCCGCCGCGGCAGTAGTTGCCGGTGGATGGCCAGACGGCCTTCTGGGTCGTGGGATCGAATTGGCCCGTGACCAGCCGGGGCACCAGGCAGCCGAAAGCTGCGCCGACCTTGTGCGCCCCGGTGGGGAACCACTTCCCCACCATGACCAGCACGCGAGCGTCTACGCCGGTCAGCGCCTTGGGCAACTCGAGATAGTTGACGCCGCCGAACCCGCCGCCTTTTGCCACGGGCTCGTTGTGCCAGGTGATCCGGAAAAGATTCGACGGGTTGACATCCCACAGGCCCACGTTCTTGAGGTTGGCCTTGACCTTGGCCGGGGCCAGCGCGGGGTTCTTCATCTGCTTGTAGGTCGGGATGATGATGTTGCGCTCGCGGGCTCGTCTTACCGCCCGTTCGAGGCGGTCGGGGTGCATAGTCAGATCGATCATGGGTTTACCTCATTGGAATGCTAAACTACATGCCCAGTTGGCGCATCGCCCGTTTGACATCTGCCAGATCGACGTCCACGACGCTCGGCTCGTTGACAGACTTGCGCGCCGAGGCGATGTCCTTCAGGCCGTTGCCCGTTGAAAGTACGACGATGCGCTCCTCGGGATCCACCAGGCCTTCCGCCACAGCCTTGACCAGGCCTGCATAGGCGGCAGCGCCTGCAGGCTCTGCGAAAACACCGCTGCCGCGCGCCAGGGCCGGGATGGCGGCCAGGATTTCTTCGTCGGTGACCTTGATATAGGCCCCACTGGTCTCGCGCACGGCTGCCAGACCCTTGATGCGGTCGGCCGGCAGACCGGCCGAGATGCTATCCGCGATGGTCTGCGCATCGATGGGAGTCATCTGCATTGCATCGATGCCGGTGCGCCATGCCTCATACAGAGCGGCGGAACCTGCAGCTTGCACGCCCATCAACTTAGGCATGCGGTCGATCCAACCCAGGGCCAGCAGGTCCTTCAGCCCTTTGTGGACGCCGCCGATCACGCACCCGTCGCCTACCGATACGAAGATCCGGTCGGGTGCCTTCCACCCAAGCTGTTCGCAAATCTCGAGAGATGCGGTCTTCTTGCCCTCGGTCATATAGGGGTTGTAGCCGGTGTTGCGATTGTACCACCCGAATTCCTTGGCGGCCTGCGAACAAAGGCCGAAGGCATCGTCGTAGGTGCCGCGTACCAGCATGACGGTGCTGCCATAGACCAGGAGCTGGGCGATCTTGGCAGGAGGAGCGGACTCGGGCACGAAGATCACGTTGCGCTGCCCCACGCTGGCACAGAGCGCCGACAGGGCCGCTCCGGCATTGCCGGTGCTGGACGTCGTGATGACCTCCGCGCCTCGCTCGCGGCCCTTTACAATCGCTACGGCGCTGGCCCGGTCTTTGAACGAGGCGCTTGGCTCGCGCCCTTCGTCCTTCACCCAGACGTGCCGAAGGCCAAGGCCGGCGGCAAGCCGGTCCGCCCGGTAAAGGGGCGTCCAACCGACGGTCAGCGGCGGCACAGGGCTCTCAGGGCGAACGGGCAGGAGGGGCTTGTAGCGCCAGATCGTGTAGTCGCGGTTCTCGGCCAGGGACTGCGGGCTGATGCGGCGGGCGATCAGGTCGTAGTCGTACCGCACGTCGACGATCCCCTCGTCGCCATGGAGCGGGCAGACGTATTCGATTTGGTCGGGCGCATACTCGCGGCCGCAGATGAGGCACTTGAGTGATTTGACGTGGTCCACGCGCGATCTCCCCTGTGAAGCCAAAAACTGGAAGCCGGAGCGAATGGCTCCGGTTTCCAGTCTTGCAGCTGCGATCAGTCCGGAACGATGTGCGTGCCGGTTTCGCCCTTCAGCGCCCGCCCGATGTTCTCCGGGTTGGTGATGATGGCATGCTTGCCGCCGGCCTCCATGTACCAGATGATGGCCTGGATCTTCGGCGCCATTGAGCCCTTGGCGAAGTGCTTGCCCTCGGCCAGGTAGCACTTGGCCTCAGACACCGTGATCCTGTCAAGCCATTGCTGATCGGGCTTGCCGAAGTTGAGCGCTACTTTCTCCACCGCGGTGGAGATCAAGAAAAGGTCCGCCTTGATGCTCTGAGCGAGCAAGCTGCTGGCATAGTCCTTGTCGATGACCGCTGCGACGCCGGCATAGTCGCCGTTGCCCGTGTCTATAACCGGGATGCCGCCTCCGCCAACTGTGATCACGATGATCCCGGAGCTCACAAGGGTTTGCACGGTCTCCAGTTCGACGATTTCCTTCGGGATCGGTGAAGCGACGACCCTCCGCCAGCCACGCCCTGCGTCCTCAACAACCGACCATCCCATCTCGGCTTCCCGGCGCCTGGCCTCGCCCTCGTCCATGAAACCGCCGATGGGCTTGGTGGGACGTTCGAACGCCGGGTCGCTGTGATCGACGAGGGTTTGAGTGATGACCGTAGCAACGTTCTTCTTGACGCCGCGCTGGAACAGCACATTCTGAAGGTTCTGTTGGAGAGCGTAGCCGATGGCCCCCTGAGTGTCGGCGCCGCAGACAT
>Ga0315276_10006562_pt1 | contig 10726 bp, 12 predicted proteins | sample YL17G05_0_MG_FD_204542 | JGI IMG/M metagenome (GOLD analysis project Ga0315276, IMG submission 204542) | Sediment microbial communities from Yellowstone Lake, YNP, Wyoming, USA - YL17G05_0 | ecosystem: Environmental > Aquatic > Freshwater > Lake > Sediment | place: USA: Wyoming | collected... | reverse complement strand
GAATTAGATAAAATAACTATAAAAGAAACCTCAAGATTATCAGAAACAGATTTAGATGTTTTATATAAATTATTAAAAGAAAAAAACAAATTAAGAATATCAACTATTTCAAAAGCATTTAAAATTGATAAAGATTTGGCAATGGAATGGGGGAAAACCCTTGAAGAAGGAGGCCTTGCTGTTATTGATTATCCAAGATTTAGTGGGCCTGTATTAAAACTGCAAAAAAATAAAATAAAAAAGTGAGGATATAAAAAAATTAAAATGGTTGAGGTGATTAAAAGGAGGATTAAATCTTAAAGTCAACTTGGGTTATCTTAAAGGAAAGATACATCCAAGAAAACCTTGGTTTTCTTAGATTATGGAAGGAAAAGCAAGCACATCTTTAGATGCCCTTTATAATCTTTTACTTGAAAGGAAAATAATGAAAGTAGAAGATATAGCTTCTCATTTTAATGTTAGCAAAGAACTTGTGATAGAATGGGGGAGAATATTAGAAGCAGGAGAGTTAGCAACAATAAGCAATCCAAGAATAGGAAAAGCTGTAATTAAACTCGCAGGATACACAGGAGAGGAGCCAAAAAAAAGATTAGAAAAAAAACCTGCTCAAGAAGAAGTAATTGAAAAAAGACTGAAAATTCATGAAGATATTATACAAAAGAATAAATTAATAAAGAATAGGAACAAAGGAAAAATAAAGGAAGCAAGAAAAATAATTTCAGAATCAAGAAAAAAAGGATATGATAATGAATTAATCAAACAAATGTTTATAGAAAAAGAATGGCCAGAAAAATTAATTGATGAGCTGTTAAAATAAAAAAGAGTGTAATAAACAAAAAAAAGAAATAATAAAACGAGAATAAATAATATATAAAGCTAAATAATCTATATAAAGGTAAGTTGAAGCGACTCAAACAAAGCTTAAAATCGTTTAATAAATTACTAAAAAGAGTATGATTGGTCTAAAATAAAGAGGTGAAAATGGTAAAAAAAGAAATAAAGAATAATAAGAATATAAAATCAAAGATAAAACCGACCTTGATTGCTTCTAAAAAACTTAAAGTAAAGTCTGCTATGCCTGTTCTGCCAAAGCTTCCAGATTTTAAACAAAACTTTGCTTCTATTTCAGATATCAAACCTGTTGTAAAACCTGCTCAGGGCATTATTAAACCAACCGTTAAACCTTCTGTTAATTCAACTATTAACTCATCTGTAAAACCTATTCAAGGTATTAAAAAACCAGCTAAAGAAAATAAAGAACAAATTTTAAAGGAAATAAATGAAATAAAAGAAAAAATAAAACAAAAAAATACAGGAGATTCCAAGAAAGGAACATTAGAAAGTTATGAAATAGAAGTTGATAAAGCAAAGGTTAAAGTGGATATAAGGAAGGAAATAGCTACAATAATATACAATCTTTCTGTGCCAGAAATAGGAATTGCAACAGCCACTCTTTTAAATGAAATAAGAAACGAGCTTGTTACTGCTACAACAGTTAGTATGAAGGAAATTGCAGACCCCTCTGCTTTTAAATTTATTAAAAAAAGGTTTATGGATGAGGCAGCAAAACTTATAGAATCAAATCTTCCTGCATTAAATCCAGAAATGAAAGAATTTTTAATAGGAAAATTAATGCAAGACATGCTTGGTTTAGGAGAAATAGAATTCTTAGTTAACGATCCCGGTCTAGAAGAAATTGTAATCCCTTCTTCAAAAGAACCAATTAGAGTTTATCATAAAAAATATGGATGGCTAGTAACTAATCTAAAAATAGAAAAAGAAGAGGAAATAATTAATTATTCAAATATTATTGCAAGAAGAGTTGGAAGGCAGATAACAGTATTAACTCCTTTGTTAGATGCACATCTTGTTACAGGGGATAGAGTAAACTCTATACTTTATCCAATAGCAACTAAAGGAAACACAATAACAATTAGAAAATTTGCAAGAGACCCTTATACAATTATTGATTTAATAAAAAATAAAACCTGTGATTTAGATGTTGCAACTATTTTATGGCTTGCTATTGAGTATGAGATGAATATACTTATCTCAGGTGGAACTGCTTCTGGAAAAACTGTTTTATTAAATGCATGCATGCCATTTATTCCTCCTAATCATAGAATAATCAGTGTTGAAGATACAAGAGAATTAATGTTGCCTGATTTCTTATACTGGTGCCCTCTAGTTACAAGAACACCTAATCCAGAAGGAAAAGGAGAGGTTACAATGCTGCAATTACTTATTAATTCTCTTAGAATGAGGCCAGATAGAATAGTTTTAGGAGAAATGAGAAGACAAGAAGAAGCAATGGTATTATTTGAAGCAATGCATACAGGCCACAGTGTTTATGCTACTGTTCATGCAGATTCTGCAGCAGAAACAATTGCCAGATTAACAAACCCTCCATTAAATATTCCTCCAAATCTATTGAAAGCAGTTAATCTTAATGTTGTTATGTTTAGAGATAGAAGAAGAGGAATAAGAAGAATTTTACAGGTTGCAGAATTTGAAACTAATGAAGATAAAGCAGAACCAAATATAATTTATAGATGGATTCCTGAACAAGACAAAACAATAAAACATTCACAATCTTCAAGATTTTTTGAAGATATAAGCAGGAACACAGGAATGTCTCAATCAGAATTAAATAAAAATTTAGATGAAAAAAAGCAAATTCTATCTTTTTTAATAAAAAATAATATAAGGGATCTGAATGAATTTGGAAAAGTTATGAATCTTTTTTATACAGATAAAGAGAGGTTAATAGATGCAGTCAAAAAAGAAGATATAAAAATGATTATAGGGGGATAAATAATGAGATTTCAAATTCCCCTTACTTTCTCACCAATAGAAAAATTAAAAATAAGATCAAGATTTCTTGCTTCTCATATCCAATATAAAAGCAAATCAAAATTAGAAGGGGATTTAAAAAATTCAGGGATTGATATCTCAAGAGAAGAGTATATCTCAATATGCCTTAATACTTTCTTTGTCCTTTTTATAGTGTTATTTATTATTTCATCAACAATTTTAATCTTTCTAAGGATAAAATATTTTTATTTATTAGGTTTTGGTTTTGCCTTATTATTCTCTGGTTTTGTTTTTTTCAGTCAAATGGCTTATCCGAGTATTTATGTTATGAGAAGAGAGAAAAATATAGAAAAAAATTTAATTCCTGCACTCCAGGATATTCTAATACAACTGTCTTCAGGAGTTCCTTTATTTAGTGTTTTAGTGAATATTTCTGCTGCAGATTATGGAGAATTGAGCATTGAATTTAAAAAAGCTGTAAGAAAAATAAGTGCAGGATCACCTGAACAAGAGGTTTTAGAAGGTCTTTCAAAAAGAAATCCCTCAACATTTTTTAAAAGGACCCTATGGCAGATTAGTAATGGAATGAATGCTGGAAGTGACATGACTTTTGTTATAGAAGATAGCATAAAATCTTTAGTTGAAGAACAAATGATTCAGATTCAGAATTATGGAAATAAACTTAATCCTCTGATTGTTTTCTATATGCTGATTGCAGTAATAATCCCTGCATTATCAATAACTTTTTTAACAATTATTTCTTCAATGGTAGATCTCCCGCAAACTACAACAATAATTCTTTTTATTGGATTCTTTATTTTTGTTGTATTAATGCAGATAATGTTCTTAGGTCTAATAAAATCAAGGAGGCCAAGTTTACTATAAAATGAGAAAATTAGGAATAAGAGGGATAGAAGAGAAAAAATTAAAAGAACAAAAGATAAAATGGATAACTATAACAGGAGTCTTAATAGGATTAATTTTTGCATCAATATTCTTATTAATAACAAAAAAAATAATGGTTTCTGTTATCTTGGCAATTTTAATTCCAATATTTGTCTTTACTTACTTTTATTTCTTAAATCAATTAGCTAGATACAAAAGAGTTAAGAAAATGGAAGCAGTTTTTCCAGATTTTTTGCAATTAATGTCAAGCAATTTAAGAGCAGGAATAACTATTGATAGGTCTATGTTATTGAGTGTAAGAGAAGAATTTGATCCATTGGACAAGGAAATCAATAAAACAGGAAGGGAAATTGCTACAGGAAAGAGTATGGAAACAGCTCTTTTAAACATGGCAAAAAGAACTGATTCTGAAAAAATACAAAAAACAATTTTATTAATAATTTCAGGAATGAGGGCAGGAGGAAATCTTGCAACTTTATTAGAGCAAACAGCGACAAATATGAGAGAGAGTGATTTTATTGAAAAAAAAGCAGCAAGTAATGTTCTAATGTATGTAATTTTTATATTTGTAGCAGTTGCAGTTGGTGCTCCTGCACTCTTTGCATTATCAACAGTTCTAGTACAGACTCTTAGTACTCTGTTAGCAGGAATACCTGAGGTAGAATCTATTGCTCTTCCTTTTACACTCTCAAAAATAAGCGTATCTGTTAATTTTATAACTTATTTCTCATTAATTTTTGTAATAGTCATAGATCTGTTAGCAGCACTTGTTTTGGGATTAGTAAGTAAAGGAGAAGAAAAAGAAGGATTTAAATATTTTCTGCCAATTTTAATAATAAGTTTAGTTATATTCTTTACAATAAAAACTTTGCTAGGGGGAGTTATGGCAGGGTTATTTAAGTAAGATAATATTAATTCTCATATAAAATTCAAGAAGACAAGTCTAACCTGAATTTTTTTATTTCTGATATCTGATAATCAATTTTTAAATATTGTATTTAAGATTAAGATGTTTGAGCAGCTTTTGCTTATCATCTGCATAACTTATTAGTTTTACACATTATTAATAAAGTCTATCAAATATTGAAGGAGTTGGTATTTAGATTGACGAAGTCATCTAAGTTTATAGGCAACTCTCTAAAGACCAGTATAAAAAGATAAGTTTTTATACTATTTTTTTCTATAATATTTATGGTTGAGAAAAAAGAGATAAAAGAGAAGCAGATAATTAAAAAATTATCAGCAGATGAAAGAGTTGCAACAGGAATAAAAAATTTTGATTCTTTAATTGAAGGCGGGTTTGAAAAAAATTCAACAAACCTCATAGTTGGAAGCAGTGGTTCTGGAAAAACAATTTTTGCAGTAGAATTTTTAATTGAAGGAATGAAAAAGGGAGAGAATAGTTTGTATATCACATTTGAAGAAGGAAAAGATGAGTTTTATTCTAATATGCTTGACTTTGGATGGGATTTAGCAAAATATGAAAAAGAAGGTAAATTCTTTTTCTTGGAGTATACTCCTGAAAAAGTTAGGACAATGCTAGAAGAAGGAGGAGGAACAATTGAGAGTGTTGTTTTAACAAAAAAAATAAAAAGAATAGTAATAGACAGCATAACTTCATTTGAATTATTATTTGAAAAAGAACTTGAAAAAAGAGAATCTGCATTGTCTTTATTTAATATGTTAAGCAAATGGGACTGCACTTCATTATTAACTTATGAAGGAACCCCTTCTCCAGAAAAAAAAGTAACTTCAAGAGTATTAGATTTTGAATCAGATGCAATAGTTCTGTTATATTTTGTAAGAGAGAAAAAACAAAGAAACAGATATTTAGAAGTATTAAAAATGAGAGGAACAAAACATTCTTTATCAATATACCCATTCACAATAGAAAAAAGCGGGATAGTTGTTAGTGATAAAACTTATGAAGGGGAATTAAGATAAATTCTTCATCAACCTTATTGAAGATTGCTTTTTATTATCTTATTTTTGACATTACTAATACATTTTTTGATAATCTAATAACTGATTTTAAGAGATATGTGAGTTTTCATTAAGCTATGCTTTAATAGCTTCTCTCTTGCTCATACCACTTCTTAGCTATTGAATATTACTAATAAAAAACAAATTATCAATAAAAAAATATAGAATTATCATTAATCATCAATAAAATAAAAAATTATAAAAATAAAAAAATAAGAAAAATTAAGCTATTGTTTTCTTTCTTGTTATGCTTCCTGTTGCAGTTAGATCTCTTGCAGCTGCACCGCCAGCAACATCTTTATAGGTTATTTCTATATTACCTCTAAATGCAGCACCTAATGTTAAAGCAGGAGTACAAGGTACATTTAATTGTCCAAGTGTGCTTGTAGTTCCAGAAGCAACAAGAACTCCATTTGGCAATGCCACAGTTACAAGGTTTATAGTTCCGCAATTAGAAACAGTAATACTTCTAATATTATAATCTACATCTCCACCATTTCTTACAATCAATTGTATTCCATTAGCTGCAGTTGCACTTGCAACAGAATTATCATCACAAGTCCAAGGAGCACCTAATTGGCACATTTCAGAAGTATACCTCCCAGGGTTGAAAACTCCGAAATAAGCTAGAACAGCAATTGCAATAATAGCTGCTAAAATAGCCCAGCCATAAGTCATTAAAAACTCCATGGCAGCTTGTCCTTTTTTATTCATTCTCTCACCTCCTTTTCATTTTTTTAAACTATATACGATTAGTTTATTGTACTATCATATAGAGATTTTAGTATTTAAACATTTCTATGTCTTCGAGAAGAAATGTTTATGAATAATCTCTTATAATCAAAGATTAAATAAGTTATAAATAAGATAATAACTGCTAAAATTCAGTTTAATTAAACTTTTCTCAAATTTACAAAAGAGTTTTATTAATTAACAATAAAAAATATTAAATAATCAATGGCTTTTCCATATAATTGTCAAACAAAGGATTATTATAAAAAATAAACTTATTATTACAGGAAGTTTATATAAAAAATCAATAAAAACTATCACAATAATTAAAATAAAAGCAATAATACTTATAATAAATAATCTTTTTTTCCAATTTTTAAGTTCTTCTTTGCATAATCTTGCAAGAATCAATCCTGTTGGGAATCCTGCAAGCAAGATCAATAAATAAAATAATATTTGTATCATTTTAACCTCTTTAGTAATTTATTTAAGCCATCAGTATTTTTAAATATATCAATATCTATTAGAAGTGTAGATTATTAAGAACATAGGCTCAAGCTTAATTTAATCCATCAAAGCTTAAAATTTATAAGATATTAAAATAATAAATAAAATCAAAATGAACCCAAAAAACCTAATAAAAAATATTAGAGAAGGAAAAATCTTCATCTATCCAACAGACACAATCTATGGGATAGGTTGCAATGCCATCAACAAAAAAGCAGTAGCTAAAATTAGAGAAATTAAAAAGCGAGATAACAAGCCCTTTTCAATAATTGCACCATCAATAAATTGGATTAAAGATAATTGCATTGTTGATGTTGAGCTTGAAAAATATTTTCCAGGACCATACACAATTATATTAAAAAAGAAAAATAAAGATTTTCTTTTTTGGGTTTCATCTTCAGATACTCTAGGGATAAGAATCCCAGATTCAGATTTCACAAGACAAATTCAAAAATTCAATATTCCATTTATAACAACCTCTGTTAATCTTTCAGGAGAGCCATTTGCAAAATCAATAAATGAAATAAAGCAAGAAATTAAAAACAAAGTAGATATTATAATAAAAGCAGAAGATGAATCAAAACTTTCAGGAATACCTTCAAGATTAATAATTGGAGGGAAAGAGGTAAGAAGATAAAATGAAAGAAATATCAAAGGAAGAAAGAAAAAAAGATTTAGAATTAATGAATAAAATTACTTCTAAGAGCAAGTTTACAGAAAAAGATATAGAAGAATTAAGTAAAAAAATAAAAAGGAATGCAGCTATTAGATTTGATGAAGATTGTAGTAAACATAACAAAAAATAACATGCGCTTCGCAATAGCTTATTCAAAACTAGATAAAGCAGGAGTAAATATAGTTGAACAGCTGAAGAAAATAAGTTTCTTACCGCAAATTCCAATAATTGAATTAAAAAAAGAAACAATTTATTCAGATGACATAAGTGAGAAAAAATTTCCTGAGCTCAGAAATATTGATTTTCTTGTTTTTGCAAGCAGACATAAATCAGAAAAAGGCAATCCAAGTTTATCCTTGCATGCTCCTGGAAACTGGAGAAACGCTGATTTTGGAGGCAAACCAGGAAAAATATGCAAAACATCTGCATTTGTTTTAAAATATTTATTTCAGGAATTAAATAAAAATGCAAAAGAAATCCCAGAAGTTTATAATAAATATAATATAACTTTAGAAGTGACTCATCACGGCCCTTTAATTGAAACTCCTTGCTGTTTTATTGAATTAGGAAGTTCTGAAAAACAATGGAGCGAAAAACCCCCAGCAAAAGTTTTAGCCAAAACTATCTTAAGCTTGCAAAACTATAAACCTGGAAACTGGATACCCTGTATTGGTATAGGAGGCCCACATTATTGCCCTAATTTTAATAAAATTCAACTAAACAGCCAGTATGCAATAAGTCATATAATTCCAGAATATTTTTTGCCTTTAACACCAAATATGTCAAAAGAAGCAGAACAAAAGACAACAGAACAAATTAAACAAGTTATTCTAGACTGGAAAGGCTGCGGAAAAAGTGAAGAAAGGCAAAAAACAATAAATTTATTAAATCAATTAGGCTTATCTTATAAGAGGACAAATAACATAAAATATAATTAATAAAAAAGTAATAAATAAAAAGAGGGTAATAATCAAATAACTCAAAATTAGTAATAAGAAAATATTAATCTGCTATGAAAGAGAAGAATAAACTTAATCAACACATCTTCAAAGCGCATAAGTCATATAACACTACTAAAATAAGTCATAATAGTTTAATAAATTATTGAATAATAAAATTAAAATAAATAACAAAATATATAAAAATAAGAAACTAATAAGTATTATCAATAAGCTTATGAATAACAGTTTAATCTCTTAAATAAAATATAAAAATTGTTTAATAGATTATCAATAAACATTAAAAAAAGGGAAATGAAAAACAAAAATCTAACAATATATTATATCTCTTTAGTAATATTAAGTTTAATAATTATTCTCTTAATAATTTTATTTATTAATTTAAATTATAGTAAGCCTAGTATATTAAAAGGGCTTCCTAGCCTAGGATTATGGAAACCAAGTGGTGGAGATTTAGGTACATTAAATATCTCTGAAAACGATTCTGCAATTGAAAAAGTAAGACAAATAGAGAATCCCTCTGATGCTAAGAATATAGAATTGGTATTTAAAAGATATTGGATTTCTTTTTTAATCTTATTTTTGATTGCTATTTTGTTAATTGCATGGGTTTTAATAATTTTTAAGATTCATAATGGATGACTTATTGTTATTAATTTTAAGTCAAGTATTCCTTTTTAGTAGATAGTTTTATTAATCTATAAACCTTTTAAGATGTGTAGATGAAAAGCTTAATCATACTAAGTCTTAATTAATGCCTCTTAATTATTATGGCTACAATTTACAATTATCCTCGCTGTTTATTATGCACTATTGATTTAAGAAAAAACATCGGCTGGCAAAGCCGACGATGTTTAAAAATTTCTCAAAGAAATTTTTAAGCCACAAAAATCTTCAGATTTTTGATGTTTAAAAAAGTAGCCCCTAACTAAAAAAGAGTAAAATTTTATGGTTTGGTGTACTTAATCTCTGTTATGCATATCTAAAATAGAAATAGGATATTAAGAAATAATTATTTTTATTAATAATTATAAAATAAATTAATTTTCTAATATACTTGGCACAAGAAATAAATTTAAATACTCTTGTTTTTTATATTTTTAATTATTATTACAACAAAAATATATTTATATGATCCCAACAAAATTATTTTTAACAAAAGGAGTAGGTGTTCATAAAAACAGACTGCAATCATTTGAATTAGCATTAAGAAATGCAGGCATAGAAAAATGCAATCTAGTTTATGTTTCTTCAATTCTCCCGCCTAACTGCAAAGTTATTTCTAAAGAAGAAGGATTAAAATTGCTCAGCCCAGGACAAATAACTTATTGCGTTATGGCAAGATTAGAGAGCAATGAACCAAATAGATTAATGTCCACTGCAATTGGGGTTGCAATGCCAAAAGATAATAATAATTACGGATATTTATCAGAGCATCATGCTTTTGGAGAAAAAGGAGAAAATGCAGGAGAATATGCAGAAGATTTAGCAGCAACAATGTTAGCAACAACTCTTGGAATAGAATTTAATCCAGATACTGCTTGGGAAGAAAGAGAACAAGCCTATAAAACAAGCGGACAAATTTTCAGAACAACACATATCTGCCAGTCAGCAGAATGTAATAAAGATGGTTTATGGACAACAACAATTGCTGTGGCTGTTTTGTTAGAATAATAAAATAATTCTCATAACTGTCTTGTTGGAATAAAACTATAATTTTAAGAGATTTCTTTTTTATTCTGATTTATTTCAAGCCTTAAACAATATATTTAAAATCTATCTATTATTTATCTAAGCATGGGAATAGAGGTGAGTATACTTTTTGCATTTGCAGCAATGTTGTGCTGGGGTTTTGGAGATTTTCTTATACAAAAATGCTGCAGAAAAATAGGAGATATAGAAAGCCTTGCTTATATTGGGATAATTGGGGTAATATTTATTCTTCCATTTATAATTAAAGATTTTAATCTGCTTTTTTCAACTTCAAATCTTCTTCTTCTACTGGTTTTAGGAATTATAACCTTTGTAATGGCATTGTTTGATTTTGAAGCATTAAAAGAAGGAAAATTATCTATAATAGATGTTATAATTGAACTAGAGCTTCCAGTAACAATTATTCTAGGTTTTATTTTCTTTAGAGAAACTTTGT
>Ga0315276_10006560_pt1 | contig 10728 bp, 12 predicted proteins | sample YL17G05_0_MG_FD_204542 | JGI IMG/M metagenome (GOLD analysis project Ga0315276, IMG submission 204542) | Sediment microbial communities from Yellowstone Lake, YNP, Wyoming, USA - YL17G05_0 | ecosystem: Environmental > Aquatic > Freshwater > Lake > Sediment | place: USA: Wyoming | collected... | reverse complement strand
ACGGGCTTAGCTGCAGGCACTTCTTACACTTTCTACTTAAGAAATGGCAATACCAGTTCTTCAACTCAATTGGCAACAAGATCGTGTAGTACCCAAGCGCCTCCCTGTATCTTTTATAAAAATATTGCGACAAATCAAACTTGTACCCAAATTTGTCAATCACATAGCAAAACCTGCCAGTTTATTTCAGGAAACTGGGGCTGCTCTAGTCCAGGGGATGGCTGTTCGGGCGATTGCGATTGGGCTGGGAACTATCTTTTGAAGAGTTATTATCATCATTATTCAGGAAATTCTTACTGCGATCCTAGTTGTGCTGGTGGGAATAATGTTTGTTACCTAGCATCAGGTGGGTGCAATACGATTATGATTCCTCATGGTTCAGTTTATTGTGATGCAACAACTTGTTGCTTAGGCGGTGGAAATCTTCTTGATTGGACTCTTTGTGCTTGCCAATAGATGCTTCTTACAACCTATAAATTAAAAAGACCTTATTTATATAATAAGGTCTTTTTGTTTTATTTTCTTTTCTGTGGATAAATGCTTTAGTTATGGTTTTGATTTTGTGGTATAATAGATTAATTGACGTTAAGATTTGACGAATACATGGAAAAATCCTGCGACAATGACTTGTAGGCGTAGTTTTGCTATTAGGAGGATTTTTGATTTTTCCGAATTCAAAACTGTTTTAGAATTTTGAAAATTTAAAATTGGAAATTGAAAATTAAAAGTATATGGGTATTTTTGATAGCGGAAAATCTTATTTAGGCATTGATATTGGAGGATCAACTTTAAAATTGGTGGAGCTTGAGAAGAAAATGGGAAAAATTTATCTCAAGAATTATGCCTCAACTTATGCTAATATTAAAAGTGATCCGTTATATGAAGAAAGAGAGAATTTTCTTAAAATGTCAGCCACAGAACTAGGCAAGATTATTCAGGAAATTTTCAAAGCGACGACTTTTCATAGCAAAAAAGCAGCGCTTTCAATCCCAATTCATTCTACTTTTACAACTATTTTGCGCCTGCCAGCAGAATTACAGGGAGAAGAATTAAATAATGCAATTCGTTATGAAGCCAAGAAACACGTGCCCATCCCTATTGAAGAAACGATTTTAGAATGGAGAGTAGTGAGGCAAACCCAAAGAGCAAAAATTAAAACTGAGGTTTTAAGCGGCGAGCAAAACGGCGCCATGATTCAAGAAGTTTTCTTGATGGCGGTGCCTAAGGACATTGTTAATAAATATCAAACATTAAGTAATTTTTTGAAAGTGGAGCCGGAGGTTTTGGAGGTAGAAATTTTTTCTGTTTATCGAGCAGCAGCGGTTGATAATACAAAGAAGTATATCTTTATTGATATCGGAGGACAGAATACTAATGTGACCATTTTTGACGAAAGTTTTATTAAAGATACTTTTAATATCAATATTTCTGGAGATGATTTTACAAGAGCGGTATTGCACGAGAAACGAACTTTGAGCTTTGATGATGCCGAGAAATTGAAAGTGAATAAAGGGCTTGAAGATCCTATAGTTAAAAGCGCTCTTTTGCCTTATTTTGATGATTTGATTGATAGAATCTTGCGTCGTCAGCCAGACGGATTTAAAGGCAATAAAGTAGTATTAAATGGCGGAGCAGCTCTTCTCAATGGCCTTGTTGATTATTTGGAAAAAAAGCTTGGCGTAGAGATTGAAATTGTTAATCCCTGGAAAAACATTGTTATTCCAGCGCCTCTTAAAGATATTCTCTTTAGAGAAGGACCCTCGTTTGCAGTGGCAGTGGGATTAGCGCTGAGAGGACTAGAAAACTAATTTTCAATTTCTAATTTCTCTAATTAATGTCAAATTTCAAAGACCAAATGCTAAATGAACTTCAAATGACTAAATGTCAAAAACACTTGACATTTGATTTTGGGAATTTGGATTTATTTAGAAATTACAAATTAGAAATTAGTAATTTATAAAGCTATGCCCCTTAACCTCATACCACAATCGCCGGCCAAAAAAGACAAAAAAAGCCGCATCGGAGCCTTGATGCTGAAAAAAGCCAGAGAGCCCAAAAAACTCCTTTATCTAGGAACTATTATTGGAGCAATTATTTTGCTGGTTATTTTTTATGTTATTATCAGGAGTTATCAATCTTCGCTCGCGCATAAATTGAAAGTTTTAGATGATAAAATCGTCGCTGCCGAGCAAGAAAAAAGATCCTTGCAGGCAAAAAGTGAAATTGGCGATTTCCAGACCAAATTAGATCTTTTAAAAAAACTTATTGAAAAACATGTTTATTGGACCAGTCTTTTTGATTTTCTAGAAGGGATTACTCTGCCAAAGGTTCGTTATATAAGTTTTAATGCTGATATAAGCAGCAACAAACTTAATTTAGACGGAACAACCATAGGATTTACGACCCTAGCCCAACAGATGATTATTTTAAAAAGAAATCCACTCGTGAAAAATTTGACTATGTCTTCCTTGAAAATTACAGAAGAAGGCATCGGTTTTAATTTTAACATTGAACTTTCGCCTAAAGCTTGGCAGGAAGTAAAAGAACAAAAAAATGAATCCTAAACTTTTAATCCTTCTTTTAATTATAGTGTTGGTTTTTGTCTGGAGATTTGTTTATGCTCCGGTTTTTGAGAAAATTGACGCATCTCGACAACAAGTGGCAATGCAGGAAAAGATTCTTGAATCTAAACAAGCCGAAATAGCAAATCTTAAGGCGATGGCAGAACAGCTCAAGAACTTAACCAAGGAAAAAGAAAGTTTGAAAATTGCTTTGCCTCAAGATCCAAGCATAGAAGAATTGATGGTTGAATTTGAGGCATTGGTGCTTAAAAGTGGCATGAGTTTGACTAAGATTGACATTACGCCGTTAAGAGAACACATTACCAGCAATGACCAGAATAAAGAGATAAAACAGGAGATTAATGCGAAACAAGTCTCAGTTAATATCAATAGCAGTGGAACTTATGATGCATTGAAAAGATTTCTTGCTTTGAGCCAGAAGGATTTGCGCTTGATGGATATTCAGAAAATAAATTTTTCGAGCCGTGCAAGCAAACAGGAAATAATAGGAGCACCAGTTTATGATTTTACCATTGATGTTTTAACCTATTATTATTAAGGTTTTTTCGTACTAAGAAATTAACTTATTGTTTTTAAATTTATTGACCATGGATTTTTTCAAAAATAAGAAAGCAATTTATGTAGTCAGCGGATTAATATTAGTGATTATTGTCGGTGGCATAATTTATTTTAACAGGCAATCCCCTCAAGACAGTAATCTTCCATCTGGGCAAGCCAAGGCAACAGGAGGTTCTTTGGATATTAGTATTTTTAAGACAAGTTTTTTTGAGAGCTTGACAAGGTATGGACAATTTCCTATCGAGGTAAGATTTTCAGGCAGAGAAAATCCTTTTGAACAATACCAATAAAAATTTTTCAAGATGCTTAACCACGATGTAGCTATAGCTAAATTATTAGTTAAGAAAGGCGTTTTTAAAGAGGATCAAATTAAGGAATATCTAGATCAGACAGATAAGCTTAATAAGACTCTTGAGGAATATTTAATTAAACGAAACCTGATTCTTGAGGAACAGTGGCTTGAAACAAAAGCAGAGGCGATCGGTGTGCCGTATATCAATTTAGAGAAGACCACGGTTGAAGAAAGTGTATTGAACGAATTTTCTGAAGAAACAGTTAGGCAGTATAAGCTTATTCCTTTTGCCAAAGAAGGAAAGGTTTTAAAGATAGGCCTAGTAAATCCTGAAGATAATGAGGCGCTTGAAGTTTTAAGATTTATCGGCGCAAGGCGCAGCCTAAAAGCCGAAATCTATCTTATTAGCAAGGGCAGCTATGATTATGTTCTGAGGCAATACCAGAATATCAAATATCATGTTGAAGAAGCGCTTAAGGAATTAGAAGCGCAGACAGCCCAAGCCAAGATTTATGCTAAAAGGAGAACCGTTGTTGCGGAACCCTTAGCAGCAGAGGCGCCTATTAGCAAAATAGTAGGCGTTATTATTCGTTACGGCGTAGAAATTAAAGCTTCGGATATTCATATTGAACCCTTGGAGAATTCAGTCAAAATCCGATTGAGGGTAGATGGCATTTTACATACCGGTCTTTATTTAGAAAAAGAAGTCAGCCAGTCAATTGTGACTAGAATTAAAATACTCTGCCGTCTTAAAATTGACGAAACTCGCATCCCTCAAGATGGCAGGTTTCATGTAAGGCTAGACGAAAAGAAAATTGATTTTCGCGTTTCAACTCTACCGACTGCCAATGGCGAAAAAGTTGTTCTAAGAATTCTCGATCCGACCGTCGGGGTTTATAGTCTAGAAGGATTAGGGCTTTCTGGGAGAAATTTTGAGGTTGTTCAAAAAGCAATCAAAAGTCCTTATGGCATGCTTTTATCATCTGGGCCCACAGGTTCTGGAAAAACAACTACTCTTTATACGATTCTTAATATTTTGAATCAAGAGTCAGTTAATATTATTAGTCTGGAAGATCCGATTGAGTATTTTATCGAGGGAGTGAATCAATCTCAAGTAAAGCCGGATATAGGATATACCTTTGCTGCAGGACTAAGACATATTTTACGGCAGGATCCGAATATCGTTATGGTAGGAGAAATTCGTGACGCCGAAACCGCTTCTTTAGCCACGCATGCTGCTCTAACTGGTCATTTATTGCTTTCAACAGTTCACACCAAGAATGCCATTGGAATCGTGCCTCGTTTAGTCGATATGGGCGTAGAGAAATACTTGTTGCCCTCAACGCTTTCTTTGGGAATTGCCCAAAGATTGGGTAGGCGTCTTTGCCAGGATTGCAAAGAAGAATATATGCCGTCAGCTGAAATTCAGGAAATGATCCAGAAGAGTTTGAAAGAAATGCCTGAGCGCGAAAAAAAAGATATACCCAAAACAGGTCCTTATCGGCTTTTCCGCGCCAAGGGGTGTAAATTTTGTCGTAATTCGGGCAACAGAGGGAGAATTGGCATTTTTGAAATTATTGAAATGACACCAGAGCTAGAAGAGATTATTATTACTGAAGCAACTGATGCTCGATTAAGACAAGAAGCAAAAAGACAAGATATGATTACGATGTTTCAGGACGCCATTTTAAAATCTTTGCGAGGATTATTGTCTTTTGAAGAGGTGTTGAGAATTACTAAGGAATAAGAGAAATACAGATCAACACAGATTTAAAAACAGATTTGCACAGATTAAATTTGTGAGTATCTGTTTATTCACCTGTAAGAATCTGTATTTAGATAAATGAAGATATTATTGATTGAAGACGATACTTTTTTATCTGATATGTATGTGACTAAATTTTCTAAGCTTGGCTATAATATTAGCGCAGCTTATGACGGCATTGATGGCATTAAACAAGCCAAGAAGATTAAGCCAGAGATTATTCTTTTGGATGTGCGTCTGCCCTTAAAAGATGGTTTTGAAGTTTTGAAAGAAATCAAAGCTGATGACAATATAAAAAATATTCCTGTGATTTTATTGACTAATTTAGGCCAGAAAGAGGATATTGATAAAGGCCTGAAATTAGGAGCAACAGACTATTTGATTAAGGCCCAATTCACGCCACAGGAAGTGGTTGATAAGGTGAGACAAATAGTAAAATAATTTAGCTACTGGCTATTAGCTACTGGCTACTGGATAAAAAATCTTTAATCTAGTATCTAGAAGCAAGCGGCTAGCAGCAGATGGTTATGTTAGACTTAAGCGCAGAAAAAGAAATAGATGAGCTTTTAACGATGGTGATAAAAAAAGATGCCTCTGATCTTCATTTATCAGAGGGCCGTCCAGCGACCCTTAGAATTGATGGTCAGCTTCAGCCCATTGCAGATAAGCCGATTTTGAAACCTTCTGACGTCAAGGCTTTAGTTTATGTGCTGCTTTCGCCAGAAGAAGAAAGCAGACTGGAAAAAGAAAAAGAGATAGATTTTTCTTATACTTTTGAAAAGAGCGCGCGTTTTAGAGTGAATGTTTATTATCAAAAAGGATATATTTCCGCGGCCCTAAGACTTATTCCTAGCAAAATTAGGACTATTGAAGAATTAAATTTACCAGCGATTTTACATAAATTTTGTCTTATGAATCAGGGATTTTTTATAATTGTTGGTCCTTCTGGTCATGGGAAAACAACTGCTTTGGCGGCAATGATTAATGAGATTAATGAAAAGCGCAATGACCACGTAATTACTATTGAGGATCCTATTGAGTATATTTTTCATCAATCAAAGTCGATTATCGATCAAAGAGAACTCTATCATGATACTCTTTCATTTGATAAAGCTCTGCGCTCTGCTTTGCGTCAGGATCCTGATGTGATTATGGTTGGAGAGATGAGGGACACAGAAACGATTAGGGCTGCGTTGACGGCTGCAGAAACCGGTCATCTTGTTTTAGCAACTTTGCACACTAATGATGCGGCCCAGACAATTGACAGAATTGTTGACTCTTTTCCTCCGCATCAGCAAAATCAGATAAGGTATCAGTTGGCAAGCACTTTGATTGGCATTTTATCGCGACGACTTATTCCTAGAATTGGCGGAGATAGAATTAATGCAGTCGAACTTCTTGTTGCCAATGGAGCCATTCGTAATCTGATACGCGAGAATAAGATTTATCAAATTCCTTCGACTATTGAGACCAGTTTTGAAGATGGTATGATTTCTTTGAATAAATCTTTGGCAGATTTAGTGGCGCGAGAGGAAATATCAATGGATAGTGCCTTAACCTTTAGTTCAAATCCCAACGAACTTAGATTGATGATCTAAAAACGCTGATTTACGCTTTTCTAAAGAAGCGTTGATTAATGTTTTATCTGTGTAAATCTGTAAGGCGACATCTATAAAAGTTCTATTATCACAAAAGAAGTAGTCGCCTTCATCTGTGAAAATCCGTGAAAAACAAATTATTACTACTATTTAGATCTATATCTTTATGAAATTCCGTTACAAAGCCCAAAATTCTGAAAAAAGAATCCAAACAGGAGTGATTGAAGCAGAGAGCAAAGAAGAGGCAATTGAGACGCTTCAGGCGCATGATTTAATTGTATTTTCTTTGGTTGCAGAAAGAGACATCCCTGTGTTTAGAAAACAGGTCAATATTGCTTTTTTAAACAGAATCAAGCAAAAAGACTTGGTGGTATTTTCAAGGGAACTTGCAACGCTTGTTGAGGGAAAAGTCGCACTTGTAGAAGCGCTGAAATCATTAGCGCGTCAGACTTCTAATGTCAATTTAAGAGATGTGATTGCGGTATTGGCACAGGAAGTAGAAGGAGGATCATCGCTTTCAAAAGCGATGGGTAAGCATCCCAAAATATTCTCTGATTTTTATATGAATCTTATTAAATCAGCCGAAGTTTCGGGCACCTTAGAGAAAACTTTGGTTTATCTTGCAGATTATGAAGAAAAGCGGCACGATACCATTTCTAAAGTTAAGGGCGCGATGATGTACCCAATTTTGCTGTTGGTTTTTATGGGAGCGATTGGTATTTTTGCGATGGTTAAAATAGTACCGCAGATTACAGCAATGTTAACAGAAGCTAAAGTTGCTTTGCCGATGACAACTAGGCTTTTAATTGGATTAAGCAGTTTTCTGCAAAGATTTTGGTATATTGCAATTCTTTTGGGAGCAGGATTGGTTTTTGCATTTTGGCGCTGGATTCATACGCCAAAAGGTAGTAGAATTTGGGGTAAAATTGTTTTAAAAATGCCGATTTTTGGAAGAATCTTCAAGAATTTTTATTTAAATCGCGTTGCTGATAATTTAATGACTTTGTTGCGCGGAGGTATTTCAGTTCTCAAGGCGCTTGATGTGGTATCTGGCGTTATCGGCAATAGTGTTTATAAGGATATTATTGTAGAAACAAAAGAGGAGGTAAGAGGAGGTAAAAGTATGAGTTCAGTTTGGGAAACTTATCGGGAATTTCCAGCAATGTTTACCGAAATGGTTAAAGTTGGAGAAAAATCAGGCAATGTTGATAATATGTTGGAAAAATTAGCGGTTTTTTACAAAAAAGAAGTTGATGTAGTAATTGATAATCTAAGCAAATTGATTGAGCCAATATTGATCGTAATTTTAGCCCTGGGCGTTGCTTTTTTGGTCTCAGCAATTATTATTCCGATTTATAGAATGAGTGAAATGTTTTAGAAGACACAGATTAACACAGATATGTAGACAGATTTTCACAGATGATTTTTGTTAATTTGGACAATTCTGTTATGTTGTGGATAAGTGATGTACTTGCGGGGTTTAAAAGTTCATTTTAAAATGTTATAATATAATTATCTAAAAAAGGTCGGCTTCTCGTATTATTTTTATACGAGAATAATTAAATTTACTTTATAAAAAATATGCAGAAAAATAAAAAAGGTTTTACGCTTATTGAACTTTTGGTCGTAGTTGCTATTTTAGGGCTTTTAGCAACAATTGTGGCGGTGTCTTTGACATCAGCAAGAGCAAGAGCTCGCGACGCAAGAAGAGTTTCTGATGTCCGTCAAATCGAATTAGCGCTTGAACTTTATTATGCAGCCCATCAGCAGTATCCAGTCACTGCTGCAAGCACTACGGCGTTTGCGCTTTTAAGAAGTGAGGGATACCTAAACATGTCAGCAGATCCTATTGATCCCAGTACAGGCAAGACTTACTGTTACGCATGGGGAGAGCAAACAGGCGCAACTCGTCCTTATCAGTATTACCATATAGGAACGAAGTTAGAAAATGCGAGTAGCGATATGTTATGTAGTGACAGAGATTTTAATTCAGGCACTGATACGCATGCGACTTGGCATACTGTTGCCGATGGTGATTGTACTTACACGGGCGTTATTGGTTTTGATGGTGGAGGAACAGGAACATGTAGCGAAAGCGCAACTGTTCCTACCTATGATCGCGGAGTGTTGCCTCAATAAATAAGCTAATTTTTTTAGAATTTAAGCTGATGCCAGAGATTGGGCTATAATTTGATTATAGTAATATTGCAGGCATCAGTTTTTATTTAAAAAACTTATACGTATGTGAAGTAATGATAGAATAGTATGTCATTCTGAGCATTAGCGAAGAACCTCGTTTTTATATACGAATATTCACGAATTTTTAACGAATTTATGCGAATTACGAACCTGATTTTTATTTTTTTCTTTGGTCTTACAATCGGCAGTTTTTTAAATGTTTTGATTTATCGTTTGCCAAGAGGGCTTAATATTGTTAAGGGTCGTTCATTCTGCCCAAAATGCAAAAAACAATTAGTCTGGTGGGAGTTAATCCCGCTTTTTTCATTTTTATTTTTGCGCGGCAGATGCTCAAAATGTAGGGCCTGGATTTCTTGGCAGTATCCGATAGTCGAATTTTCAACAGGATCTTTATTTGTTTTGTTGTTTTTGAAATATATTTCTTTTGCGAATTACGAATTAAGAATTATGAATTACGAATTTTTATCATTGATGTATGGCTGGATTATAATATCTATTCTAATTGCAATCTTTTTTATTGATTTAAAGCATTACATTATTCCCGACAGTTTAATTATTATTGGCGCCGTGGTGGCTATAATATTTCTTGTAACCACGGAAGCGCTGAATTTAAGATTTGAAACACTGAATGTTTCCGTGTTTCCGTGGTTACAATTTTCTTTTTTTTCTTCCCAATTTCTAAATCATTTAATTTTTGCTATAATAGGAGGAGGATTATTTGGACTTATTATTTTGTTGACACGAGGCAAGGGAATGGGAATAGGGGATATGAAATTCGCGGTTTTAATGGGATTGATTTTGGGGAATAAGCTTATTCCTGCTTTATATTTTTCATTTATTATAGGAGCAGTTGCTGGGATTTTGTTGATGATTTTTAAGAAAAAAACGCTTAAATCAAAATTGCCTTTCGGACCATTTCTTGTCGCATCAACGCTTGCGCTTATGTTGCTTTAAGTACGAAGTATTAAGTATGAAGTATGAAGCATGAAGGACGAAGTAATATTCAGAGGTTAAGAATATGGATAAAAAAAGGGAAAAGAAAAGCTATCCCGACATTGAGGAAAGAACATTTATATTCGCCGTTAAGGTAGTAAAATTAGTTTTGAAATTGCCAAATAATAACGTTGGAATATGGAAAATAGGCGGACAGGTTATAAGTTCGGCTACATCTATTAATTCTAATATCGTACAAGCAAGATCGGGCGTTTCAAGAAACGATTTCGTTAATCATTTTAGGATTGCCAGAAAAGAAGCCAAAGAAACACAGAGATGGTTGCAATTGATGATAGCTGTGGGGTTAGTTTCTGAAGCAAAAGTTAATTTGTTTCTTAAAGAAAATGAAGAAATTATTAAAATATTAGTGACTATTGTTAAAAATGCTGAAAAAAAGAAGTAAAAAAAATTTCTTCTTACTTCGTAGTTCGAACTTCAGACTTCAAAAAGCTTTTACTCTTGTTGAGCTTTTGGTTGTTATCTCGATTATGGGGCTTTTGACAACAGGCGCCATTTTTAGCGCGGCGCGCTCAAAAAGAGTTACTTCTTTGAATCGTTCAGCCAGAGAAGTGCTTTTGGCCTTGAGAGATGCTCAAAATGAATCTTTAATTACCCAAGAAGGAACTCAGGGCGTTACTCCTTGCGGGTTTGGTGTCCATTATTTGGATAATAAAAGTTTTAGCATTTTTATGGAAGAAACCGATGTCCCCGGAGAAGAATGCATAGCAGTCGCTGGTCCCA
>Ga0315276_10006559_pt1 | contig 10729 bp, 10 predicted proteins | sample YL17G05_0_MG_FD_204542 | JGI IMG/M metagenome (GOLD analysis project Ga0315276, IMG submission 204542) | Sediment microbial communities from Yellowstone Lake, YNP, Wyoming, USA - YL17G05_0 | ecosystem: Environmental > Aquatic > Freshwater > Lake > Sediment | place: USA: Wyoming | collected... | reverse complement strand
AATCCTATACGGGCAAGGCAAAATTGACAAAGCAATTGAACTATATCGCAAGGGATTACTTTTGCTGCCGGATTCGGCAGTGATGCACTACAATCTTGGTCTGCTTTTAAGTAAACAGGGACACAAACAAAAAGCGATTAAAGAGCTTCGTGCGGCTTTACAGTTGGAACCTAACTCCATTGAGATGCGCAGAGAGCTGGAAAAGTTATCACCTGAAAGCGTTAGAAAAGCGGATAAATAAATGGCGATATCGCTTCAGAGTAAAATCCGACTGGGGCAGTGCATCCCGGTAAGAATTCACAAATAGACGCGGATATAAAAGGCAAATTGCCCATGAGTAAGAAGGCATTAAGGAACAATCAGGTCACCGAGGCCAAATCACGCCTGCGAATATCGGCTCTGCGTCTGTGGCTGTTTCGTATAGCCGCGATTACTATTATTCCCGTTCTGTTTTTTTTACTGCTGGAGGCGGGCTTGCGTATAATCGGTTATGGCTACCCGACGGAGGCCATCATCAAAGGTAAATCACAGGGAAAAGATGTCTGCCGTGACAACGTCAAATTCGGCTGGCGGTTTTTCCCGCAGAGCATTGTCCGGGATTTCACGCCTTTTGTTTTTCCTGCGGACAAACCCGCCGATACTTATCGGATTTTCATACTCGGCTCTTCTGCCGCCAACGGCGACCCTGATGAGGCATTTTGTTTCGGAAGGTTTCTGCAGACGTTGCTGAGGCAGCAGTACCCGGGAGCAAATTTTGAGGTCATTACTGCCGCAATGCCGGCTATCAACTCCCATGTGGTTTTGGAAATAGCAAAATCCTGCGCTCGGCACCAGCCTGACCTTTTTGTCGCATATCTCGGCAATAATGAGGTTGTCGGACCATACGGCCCGGGGACAGTCTTCAGCCGATTTTCAGCCAACTTACATCTAATACGTCTCGGAATCGCTTTTAAAGCTACGAAGCTGGGGCAATTGATAACGAATTTATTAGAGTCCGCAGGCAACAGGTCAACAGCATGGCAAGGGATGGGAATGTTTCTGGAAAAACAAGTGCGGGCGGATGATGAGCGTATGAACAGCGTTTATCAGCACTTCGACAAGAATCTAAGGGACATTTGCCAAACAGCCAATAAAAGCGGGGCAAAGACAATTTTGTGCACCGTCGGCAGCAATCTCAAAGACTGTCCGCCGTTTGCCTCCCTCCATAAACAGGATTTGGCTGAAACAGAAAAGAAAAAATGGGACGAGATTTACGAGCAGGCGATAACATACGAATCCGCCGGCGATTACGCCGGGGCAGTGGAGCGTTATCTGGCTGCCGAGGGAATCGACGATAGCTATGCCGACCTGCAGTTTCGGCTGGGACGCTGCTACGGGAAGATGAGCGAATATGACAATGCCCGGCAGAGGTACATAAAAGCACGTGAACTGGACAGCCTTCGATTTCGCGCCGATACCCGCATCAACGAAAGCATTCGCAGCGCAGCTGCCGGCGAGACATCAGAAGGTGTTTTCCTGGTAGATGCGGTCAAGGCCTTCGAAGAAAACAGCCCCCACGAAACCACCGGCAATGAACTGTTTTATGAGCACGTACATTTGAATTTTGAAGGCAATTATCTCCTGGCAAAAACCGTTTTTGATCAGGTAGAAAAAATCCTGCCGGTACAAATTAAAAGTAAAAAGGCGAATGAACGTCCGCTGCCGACAGATACAGAATGCGCCGGGTACTTAGCTTACACCGGCTGGGACCAATACAGGATTGCCTCGGAAGTTCTCAACGGCTTTATTAAGAGGCCGCCTTTTACCAACCAGCTCGACCACGATAAGCAAGTCAAAAATTTAGAAGAAGACATCGAAAAACTTAAAGACAATCTAAAACCGGAAGCACTCGAAGAATCGGCTGTTCAGTATCGCTCTGCAATCGAAAATAACAAAGACGACTGGTACCTGCGATGGAAATACGCCAAATTGCTGGTTGAAGGCCTGAAAGACTACGAGGCGGCAATCGAACAATATCGCCTGATTCTCGGCTATTTAGATTATTACGCGGCACACGGCAGTCTGGGCGGTCTATTGGGTACATTAGGCAATACTGATGCTGCTATCGAGCATAATCTCAGGGCAATACAAATCAATCCCAGTTGCGCAAGTGCACACCTCAATTTGGCCCTGGCATATCAAAAGCTGGGCCAAACCGATAAGGCCATAGCACATTACTACCAGGCATTGCTATTACAGCCGAATTATCTGCCTCAATATAACGAATTCGGAACGATCCTATACGAGCAAGGCAAAATTGACAAAGCAATTGAACTATATCGCAGAGGAATACGTTTGATGCCGGACTCGGCGATAATGCACTACAACCTCGGTCTGCTTTTAGTCGAACAGGGACACAAACAAAAAGCGATTAAGGAACTTCGCACCGCTTTAGAATTAGAGCCAAACTCTATTGAGATACGCAGAGATTTGGAAAAATTATTATAAAAACGTCAGAAGAACAGATAAATAAAAGGTGAAATTGCCCATGAGTGAGAAGGAATCAGGGAACAATCAGACCCCAGAAGGCAAACCGCATCTGCAAATATCGACTCGACGACTGTGGTTATTTCGCATAATCGCGATGCTCGTCATACCGATTCTGGTATTTGTGCTGCTGGAGGTTACTCTGCGTGTGGCTGGTTATGGCCACCCTACTGCTGCCTTTGTGAAATGTCAGGTCAATGGCCGGTCTGTTTACCGCAGCAACAACAAGTTCGGCTGGAGTTTTTTCCCTCCTGAAATCGCGAGGGAGTTATCTCCGTTTGTCGTTTACGGCGATAAATCGGCGGACAGCTACCGGATTTTCATCCTTGGTGAATCCGCTGCGTGGGGCGTGCCGGACCCGTCGTATAACTTCGGCCGAATACTGCACGTGATGCTGCGACAGCAGTATCCGTCTGTCAACTTCGAGATATTCACCGTTGCCACGGCAGCAATAAACTCACACTGCATCGTCCAAATCGCCAAAGACTGTGCCAAGCTCAAGCCGGATTTGTTTGTGGTTTACGCGGGCAACAATGAGGTTGTCGGGCCATATGGCGCCGGAACGATTTTCTCGCCGCTTTCGAAGAATCTGTTTATTATCCGGATGGGTCTGGCTATCAAAGCAACCAGATTGGGACAGTTAATGATGTCACTTACCGAGCTTGCGAGCCGCGCCAAAACAAAACAGGAAACATGGGAGGGGATCGAGATGTTCATCGGCAATCAAATCCGCCGCGACGACAAGCAGATGCCGTATGTTTACAGTCACTTCCGTGACAATCTTGAGGACATCATCCGTATTACGCAAAAATCGGGCGCAAAGGTTATTGTCTCGACTGTCGCGGTGAATCTGAAGGATTGTCCCCCCTTAGGCTCTTTGCACAAGGCGAATTTTAGTAATGAGCAAAAGCAGCAATTTGATAGTCTTTACCAAAAGGGTGTATGGCTTGAAGAAACGGGAGGAGACATCAAAGGCGCCATTGATAAATATCTGGCCGCCGCGGAGATTGACGATACTTACGCTGAGTTACATTTCCGCATTGGTCGATGCGAGTGGAACCTGGGACAGTTTGACAAGGCCAGGCAAAGATATGTTCAAGCACTTGAGCTTGATACCCTGCGCTTCCGCGCGGATTCGAGCATCAACCAGATTGTCCGGGAAGTTAGCGAAAACCGCCAGCCTCAGGGCATTTATTTTGTTGATACCGCCGAAGTATTCGAGAAGGAAAGCCCGCACAATTGTCCGGGCTTTGAGTCATTTTTCGAGCATGTCCATTTTAATTTCCCCGGCAACTACCTGCTCGCCAGAACGGTTTTCGATAAGGTTGAACAAATCCTGCCAGACCGGATAAAGACACAAAAAGCCGGGGATGCCGCAATCCCGAGCGAAGATGTATGCGCTAAACAATTGGCATTTACGGCCTATGACCGTGCGCGTGTCGCACAAACAATCCTCGGAGTCATCAGCAACACACAGCCGTTTACCAATCAGGCATACCATAAAGAAATAGTGGATTTCTGGAAGCAAAAGGTCGAACATCTCAACCGCGAAATAGACCGTATGGCTTTTGCCAGTGCATTGGAGCAGTATGAGCAGGCAATTAATCTCGACAAAAACGACCGCTGCCTGCGAGTAAATTTTGCCGAATTCCTGCAGGCACATAAAAATCTGCCCGCCGCGGTCAAGCAATATCGCACGGTTATAGAACAGATACCCTATGACCATCAGTCGCTTGTAGCCCTTGCTACTATGGAGGCAAAAGTAGGAGACGCCGATCAAGCCATGAAACACGCCCTCATGGCAATTAAGGCTATGCCGACGGATTTAATCGCCAATTATCTCGCGGGGGCGCTGTATCAGACGAAGGGCCAATATAAAAAGGCGCAAAAATACATGGCCGAAGCGATTAGATTAAATCCTAAACTTATCCCAGCCTGTACAAGTATGGGCAAGATTCTCATCGAGCAGGGCAAGACCGAGCAGGCCGAACAGATTTATAGGAAAGGAATCGAAACTAACCCCGACAATCCATCTTTGCATGTTGAACTGGCGTCCCTGCTCAAGAAAAAAGGGCTGCTCGAAGAGGCAGAAAGGGAGAAGCAGAAAGCAATATCGCTTGACCCGAATATTGTCCTGCCCCGGGAGCCTGACCCTAAATGACATATAAGTCGGGACAAAAACCAGCTAAAACAGCGTATAGATGAAAGGCGCGACAGCCGAGCCGCCGAGAACAACCAGTATCCCAAGCAACAGCAGTACCAACAGTATCGGCAGCAGCCACCATTTTTTATTGTGTTTGAGGAAAAACCAAAACTCCACAATTAAAGAGGTGCGTTTTGCGCCGGCAAGGTCTTTAAACTCGCCTGTTTTTTTCTCTTGAGGATTTTCAGACATCATATTCTATATTCTCCTTCGACTACTTCGACGTTGCTCAGGACAAGTCCACATTTTAGAACTGGTGGAAGTAACTATCAAGCTTTTTTGGCGATTGCCGAGGCAGCCAATAGCTTTTAGCATTCAAATCAAACTTTCGGCAGAGAGCATCGCGGCCAATTAAGCGAAAAAACAAGCCGAGCGGCATCAGCAATAAAAAATAAAAGGCGGCTAATAATATAAAGCTAACGACATATCCAATTGGAAACGTTACTAATATCAAACCCAAATATACCATTCTGGTTATTTTCGGACAAATGAAACCACTTAGAAAAACAATAAGACCAGCGGCAACGATGATTACGCCCCATTGAATCGCCAATCCCTTAAACACATAAAGCAGTGACGAAACAACAACCGACATAATCAGGGCGGCTACAGCGAAGCCGCGAAGCTCTTTACGGTTTGGGCGCCAGTTTATTTCAATCATTGACATCTAAATCACTCCTGATTTACCCGACAACTTAATCCAATTCGAACCGGGCTTTATATCCGTCTATATCGCCTTTGCCTGCTTGTGGCTGCTCTTCTTTGTAAAGCAACTGGTTTTCCATAACCAGGACATCAATATTGGTAGCCATAAAACATCGGTAAGCATCTTCCGGTGTGCAGACAATAGGTTCTCCGCGAATGTTGAAACTCGTATTGATAATCACCGGACAACCGGTCTTTTCCTTAAACACGCTCATCAGACGATGCAGCTTCGGATGACGTTCTGCATCAACCGTCTGAATGCGGGCCGAGTAATCCACATGAGTAATCGCCGGCAGGATACTCCGTTTGACCTTTAGTTTATCCAGCCCTTTCAGCGGCTCCGGCGGCACCCGGACCGGCAGGCGTTTGTCCTGCCTGACAGATGCTACCAGAAGCATATAAGGGCTGTCCTGGCCCTCCTTAACCTCGAAATAGTCGTGCACATCCTCCTGCAGCACGCAGGGAGCGAAGGGACGAAAAGACTCACGAAACTTAATTTTGAGATTCATTATCGATTGCATTTTTTCGCTTCGGGCGTCACCAATAATGCTGCGGTTTCCCAAAGCGCGAGGCCCAAACTCCATTCGTCCCTGAAACCAGCCGATGACTTTTCCCTGGCTGATTAAATCCGCTACTTTCTCGAACAACTGCTGATTGTCGTCAAACGCATGATACTTAGCGTTAACCGAGTCCAGGAACTGGCGGATTTGTTCGTTGCTGTACCCCGGCCCCAAAAGAGACGCATGCTGCATATCCCGCGAATTTACTTTACGCTCATTATCGAGCAATTGATACCATACAAACAGAGCAGCGCCCAGCGCGCCGCCTGCGTCCCCTGCCGCGGGCTGAATCCAGATATTATCGAAAGGTCCTTCCCGCAGTATTCGGCCGTTACCGACACAATTCAGGGCCACGCCGCCTGCCAGCACCAAATTTTTCATACCGGTCTGACTGTAAACATGTTTGGCGGTGCGGAGCATAATTTCCTCGGTAACCGCCTGGATAGAAGCGGCAATATCCATCTCACGCTGGGTAAGAGGCGACTGGGGTTTGCGGGCCGGGCCGCCGAACAGCTTTGCCAGCTTGGAATTAGTCATTACCATTTTATGACAATAAGGAAAATATGACAAATCAAGACGGAACGAGCCGTCATCCTTCACGTCAATCAGCTTGTTCATTATTAAATCGTAATACTTCGGCTCACCATACGGCGCCAGCCCCATCATTTTATATTCACCTGAGTTGACACGAAAGCCGGTAAAATATGTAAAAGCAGAGTATAGAAGTCCCAACGAATGCGGAAAATATATCTCATTCGTCAATTCAATTTTGTTACCCCTGCCCACACCGAAACTGGCTGTGGCCCATTCGCCTACGCCATCCATCGTTAAAACAGCCGCCTCTTTGAAGGGTGAAGAAAAAAATGCGCTAGCGGCGTGGGACTCGTGGTGCTCGGTAAAAACATATCGGCCTTTGTATTTATGATTAAGAGCCTTGTCCATCTCTCTCGACAGGTACAGTTTCTTACGCAGCCATAACGGCATAGCCGTCAAAAATTGCCTGAAACCCTGCGGGGCATAAGCAATGTAGGTTTCGAGCAGCCTTTCGAATTTCAATAACGGCTTCTCATAGAAAACAACATAATCGAGATTCTCCGCACTGATATGCCCGGCTTCGAGGCAATACTGTACTGCGCTCGATGGGAACCGGTTGTCATGCTTTTTCCTGGTGAATCGCTCCTCCTGGGCCGCCGCGACAATTTCACCATCGCAGATAAGCGCCGCTGCACTGTCATGGTAAAAGGCTGATATTCCCAAAATATTCATATTTGCGTGATTATAAGCTATATCGGCAGAAATACAAGTACCACGCATAAAGCGTTTTGCAGCAAAAAACACCAATTATCCCGTTAGATGCGGCGGAATGCTTTTTTGTGATAAAAACAGGTTTGAGCTTGCAATTTTCCTAAAGGGTAGTATATTTATAAGGTTTTATGGCAATTACGAAAATAACCTGAACATATAATCGGGAGTATATCGATGTCGAGAGTTTGTTTCTTTACAGGTAAACATACAACAAGCGGTAATAGCATCACGCGGCGCGGCAAGGCAAAATACCTTGGCGGAGTCGGCAGAAAAGTCACCGGTATTTCAAAAAGAAAGTTTAAGCCGAACATACAAACGGTCCGGGCGGTTATTAACGGCAGTGTTGTCAGAGTCAAGGCCTCAGCCAAGGCTATACGTATGGGTTTGATTCAAAAGCCGCTTAAACGAAACTATAAACCAGCAGAGTAAAAAGCACCGGTGCATAAGAATATAAGTCGTATGTATTGAAACCAGCGGGGTGGGTTTTGCCTCGCTTTTTTTATTTGGGCAGAAAAAAATGGGGAAAAGAATCAACCAGGAAGAAGTCAGGAAGGTCGCTAAACTATCTCGTCTGGATTTAAGCGAAGGGGAAATAGAGGAATTCACCGGCCAGCTAAGTGCAATCCTTGACTACGTAGCAAAAATGAATGAGCTGGATACCACTGGCGTCGAACCGCTGGCACATTGTCTGCCAATAAGCAACGTTTTCCGGGAAGATGTTGTCAGGCCGTCGCTGGGAACGGAAAAGACACTGGCAAACGCACCGCAGCGAGATGGGGAATTTTTCAAGGTACCTAAAATACTCGAAGAACCGTAGGCATTTACTATTTATAATTTATAATTGATGATTGAGAGAATGTAAACAGCGCATGAAGACAGGAAAGCTTAAGCAAGGTTTGGTATGTTTCGGGGTTATGGTTTGCATTGGATGTGGAGCGGCTATGGCGGCGAAGATGGGAAAAGCAGGTGGGCAGAGTGAACAGACCTTCAGCAAAAAAATCACAAAGAATTTTGAGTGTAAATATCTGCTGTATTTACCTGCCGATTACGAAAAGAACGTCAAGAAGAAATGGCCGGTGATAATGTTTTTGCACGGCAAGGGCGAGTGGGGGAATAACCTCGAGCTTGTCAAAAAGCACGGACCGCCGAAGCTGATTGAGCAGGGAAAAAATTTCGATTTCATAATCGTTTCGCCCCAGTGCCCCAACGATATATGGTGGACTGAGCAAACCGACGTTCTGATAACATTGCTCGATGAAATTGAGGCAAAATATCGTGTCGATACCGACAGGGTTTATCTCACGGGCCTGAGCATGGGCGGATTCGGAACATGGTCACTGGCGATTAGTCATCCGAATCGGTTCGCAGCCATTGCACCGATATGCGGCGGCGGCAATAAGCATATGGCACAGCGACTTAAAAATGTCCCTGTATGGGCGTTCCACGGCGATAAGGACGATGCTGTGCTCGTGGAGGAATCGAAGGAAATGGTTAAAGCGGTAAATGCCAAAGGGGGAAACGCCAAACTTACAATTTATCCCGGCTTAAAACACGATTCGTGGACGGAAACTTACAATAATCCGCAGCTTTATAAGTGGTTCTTGTCACACAAGAGGAACGACAGTACAAAATAACGGATTCGCAATGGACCAACTAAGCGCGAGAGAATTACGTGATAAGATAAGAGCCGGCGAGATAAGCAGCATCGCGGTTACGAAGGCGGTCTTTGAGCAAATTGCGAAAATCGAGCCGACCCTTGGGGCGTATATAAGCACGTTTGAAAAGTCGGCCCTCGATAAAGCCAAAGAGGTTGACGAACGCATAGCCAAAAATGAGCCAATGGGGGAACTTGCGGGCGTACCAGTTGCGATAAAAGATAATATGTGCACTGCCTTCGGTGCTACTACGTGTGCTTCCAAGATATTAGAGAATTTCCATTCACCATATAATGCGACGGTGGTTGAAAAACTTTTAGCAGCCGACGCTGTTATCGTCGGCAAGACGAATATGGATGAGTTTGCGATGGGTTCGAGCACAGAGAACTCCGGCCTAAAGCAAACCGTTAATCCGTGGGACACGAGCAGAGTACCGGGCGGAAGCAGCGGCGGGTCAACCGCGGCGGTCTCGGCAGGACTTTGCTTTGCCGCACTTGGTTCTGATACAGGCGGTTCGATTCGCCAGCCGGCAAGTTTCTGCGGAGTAGTGGGATTAAAGCCGACTTACGGCAGGGTTTCACGATTCGGACTTGTGGCGTATGGCTCAAGTTTGGACCAGATTGGACCAATAACTCGCACGGTGGAGGACTGTGCGTTAATGATGAATGTTATAGCCGGACACGACGAGAAAGACAGCACGAGCATAAGCGAATCGGTTGCACCTGTCTGTAACTATCTCGAAAAACTCGATGAGCCGATAAGCAAATTGAAAATCGGTATTGTGCCGGGACTTAACGCGGGCAGTGACAGCGAAGTACTGAAAGCTATAAGCCAGGCGATTGAGACATATAAAAAACTCGGGGCTGAAATAATTGAAGTTCAAATGCCGCATTTCGATTATGCAATTTCAGTTTATTACATAGTAGCCACTGCTGAAGCGTCGAGTAATCTGGCCAGATATGACGGCGTGCATTACGGGCACCGCACGAAAAACGCGGCAAATTACATCGAGGTTTATACCAAATCACGCGCCGAAGGATTCGGCCAAGAGGTCAAGAGACGAATAATGTTAGGCACTTACGCGCTGTCGAGCGGCTATTATGACGCGTATTACCTGAAGGCTCTTAAGGTGAGGAATTTAATACGGGCAGATTTCACTAAGGCATTCGAGAAATGCAATTGCATTATGATGCCTGTTTCGCCAACCACCGCTTTTAAGATTGGCGAGAAGACCGATGACCCGCTGAAAATGTATCTTTCGGATATTTATACGATAGCAGCTAACTTGGCAGGCGTTCCGGGCATCAGTATTCCGTGCGGCTTCGACAAAAATAATCTGCCGATCGGATTGCAGATACTCTCGCCTGCGTTTAGCGAAGATAAATTATTACGAATTGCGAGAATGTACGAGGCGCAGACAGATTGGCATCGTGCGAGACCTGATATACAGAAGATAATTAACCACGAATAAACACGAATGCTGTCATTCCTGCGAAAGCGGGAATCCAGATTTTATTTGAATAGTAAGTTGTATGAAACTAAAAGCTAATATTGTTAAAAGTTCACGGCACTCAAAAATTATCGGCAATTTCGGCGAGTCAATCTTATGTAATTGGCTCTCAAGGTCTGGTTTTGAAGTAGAAGCCATTTCATAACCTCCCAGAGCCGCGTTATCAGTATCAAAAACCGCTATTTTCGAGGTTATGAAATGGGCTGTAGCAGTAATTGATCATACTGGTATTGATGTAATTGCATACAATAAAAGAACAAAGGAA
>Ga0315276_10006557_pt1 | contig 10729 bp, 9 predicted proteins | sample YL17G05_0_MG_FD_204542 | JGI IMG/M metagenome (GOLD analysis project Ga0315276, IMG submission 204542) | Sediment microbial communities from Yellowstone Lake, YNP, Wyoming, USA - YL17G05_0 | ecosystem: Environmental > Aquatic > Freshwater > Lake > Sediment | place: USA: Wyoming | collected... | reverse complement strand
ACAAAGCGGAAACGGGTCAGAGCCTGACCCGTTTCCGCTTTATTACAGCTCTGACCCCATTAACTCTGACCCCATTAACTGGACCCGTTTCCGCTTTATTACAGCTCTGACCCCATTAAGCGGACCCCATTAAGCGGGCACCCGCCCGTACCTGTCGTCGAAGCGCACGATGTCGTCCTCGCCGAGATAATCGCCGCACTGCACTTCGATCATCACCAGCGCCTCGGTGCCGGGATTCTCAAGCCGGTGGCGGGTTTCGATCGGGATGTACGTTGATTCGTTGGCGCCGATGAGAAAGATCTCCTCGTCGCGCGTCACCCGGGCCGAGCCGTGCACGACGATCCAATGCTCGCTGCGGTGGTGATGGAGCTGCAGCGATAGCGCCGCGCCGGGTTTGACTTCGATCCGCTTGATCTTGAAGCTGGGGCCCTCCTGCAACACCGTGTAGGCGCCCCACGGCCGGGCGACGGTGCGGTGCAGCCGATAGGCGTCATGGCCGCGCGCCTTCAGTTCCCCCACGACCTCTTTCACGCGCTGCAGGTGGTCGCGGTGCGCGATCAGCAGGGCGTCCGGCGTGTCGATGATGACGAGGTTCTCGATGCCGACCGTCGCGACGATGCGATCCTCGGAGTGGACGTACGTGCCGGAGGTGGCGATGGCGACGCGCTCGCCGCGGCCGCGATTGCCGTGCGCGTCCGGCTCCATCAGGTCCGACACCGCCTGCCAGGAGCCGACGTCGCTCCAGTCGAATGTCCCGCGCACGATGGCGACCTCGCCTGCGGTGGCCGCCTTTTCCATCACGGCGTAGTCGAGCGAGATGTCGGGAACGGCAGCGAACAGCGCAGCATCGATTTCCTGCATCACCGATGGGTCCTTGGCGGCGAGCGCCGACCAGACCGGGCGAATCGCCTCCTGCACGGCCGGCGAGTAGCGCGCGAACGCCGCGAGGATCGTCGCCGCAGTGAAGCAGAACATGCCGGAGTTCCACACGTAGTTGCCGGCGGCCAGATATTCACACGCCTGCGCGAGCGGCGGCTTCTCGACGAAGCGCCGTGCGCGAAACGCCGGCGGTTCATGCGCGCCGGCATCGGGCATCCGGTCACCGCACTCGATATAGCCGAATCCCGTCTCCGGCACGGCGGGGCTGATCCCGAACGTGGCGAGCATCCCGCTGCGAGCAAGCGCCACCGCGCGTGCCACGGCGAGCGCGAAGGCCTGCTGGTCGCGGATCAGATGGTCGGCGGGCAGCACCAGCATGACCGCGCCGTCACCATGGCGCGCCTGCACGTAGCGCGCGGCCAGCGCAACGGCTGCCGCGGTGTTGCGGCCGAACGGTTCCAGCAGGAAGGCCATGGACCCGGGCTGGCGATCGACAAGGCCGGCGTAGACGTCCTTGGTGTGGAAGTAGTAATCGCGGTTGGTGACGGTGACGAGATCCGTCGCGCCCGGGAGCGCCAGTGCCCGCGCGGCCGTCTTCGCCAGCAGCGTATCGCCGTCGGGCAGCGCCATGAACGGCTTCGGTGCAGATTCGCGCGACAGCGGCCACAGGCGCGTTCCGGCGCCGCCGGACAGGATGACGGGGATGAGCGGTGTGATCGTTTCGGGAGCGGTCATGAAATGGTATTGCCGAGGTCTTGCATCCGGTCGAGTTTACCCCATCTAGCCAGAGTGAAAGGCGACACCCGGGAGGGCCGCACCCCGGGTGGTATCATAGGGACGCCGGTGTTTCATGCCGGGTGCAATCGAAGCACGCGGCACCACGACGAGTACCGGGGGTGAACTGGTTTCGACGGGGGTAGTGAAGCAGCTTGGGGCATGCCGAGGTGTTGGTCCTCGTAAAACTCTGACAATCGCAAATATAACTGCGAACGACGAAACGTACGCTCTGGCGGCTTAATCCCGCCGGACCTCGCACCGGGCGGCGCTCAGCCCGGGTGACGTAACCCCGAAGGGCAACCGACGGGGCGAAGCACAGCGAGGACATTCTGGGCGATCGCGCGCATCCGGGTCACTTGGGTGTAGCGCTAAATCAAGGTGACTGGTCCTGCCGCCGCCTGTCAGTCAGCGGCGTCGGGGCGAGAGCACAATGACGCGACTAAGCATGTAGTCCTGACTGTGGAGCGCTTCCGGACGCGAGTTCGATTCTCGCCACCTCCACCAGTACCACCAAGCCCAACCCTAATCGGTTGGGTTTTTTTTCGCATATTCCCCAAGGACTTAGGCGCGACGCTCGCGAGCGCCGGCCCCTCCACGGCGCCGATTTTCGGCCCCCAAGGCCTCTCTGTTATCACTTTTCGGCCGAGGGGGTCGCGAGTAGTCGCGAGGCCCATTTGCTGAAAATCAAGGTGTTAGATGGGGGCGGTTGGAGTTAGGAACTGGGTGGCGGTCGCGCCCCAAGGCGCAATCGCGATGGGCTGTTTGGCGTGGGTTGCCCTTGCCCAGATCAGGCCACACGCGTTCGCTGGGCACGGGTTCCGCGCCGCAACTCTTGCTGTCCCCAGGCTTCACGCAGGGCATTGTAATGTATTGAATTACAGTGTATTCTTATGGATGGCAGTGAACGATGATTCGAGGTTTCAAGCACAAGGGATTGGAGCGCTTCTTCCGGCGCGGCGATTACCGGGGCATCCCGGCGCAGAGCGGGGCGAGAATCGAGCGCATCCTCGATCGCCTGGACGCGGCGATGCGGCCGGACGACATGAACCTGCCCGGTTACCGCTTCCATCGCCTCAAGGGCGACCGGGCCGGCACGTATGCCGTGACCGTGACCGGCAATTGGCGAATGACGTTCGCTTTCGAGGGGGAAGACGCTACCGGAATTGACCTGGAGGACTATCACTGATGCGAAGCCTACGAAACCCGAGCCGACGCCCCACGCATCCCGGCGCGGTGCTGCGCGAGGATGTATTGCCGGCGTTGAACATGACTCAGACCGAGTTCGCCCGGCGCCTGGGTGTGTCGCGCCTGAGCGTGTCCGAATTGTTGCTGGGAAAGCGCGCCCTGTCGCCCGAGATGGCGGCCCGGATTGCCAAGCTCCTGCGCACGACTGCGGAGAGTTGGCTGCGCATGCAGGCGGCGGTCGATCTGTGGGAACTCGAGCAGCACCCCGAGCGGCTCGCCACCGTGCGACCGATCGACAAGCGGCTGTTGCGAGCAGCGTAAGGGACGTGGGCGTTTTGCCGTGCCGCGCACGCCGGGGCGAACACGGGGTGTCGACCGGCTGAACATCCTGCGCATCGGCACGGCCCGCAGCCATTCTTGCCTTCGACCGTTCCCGGTGCGGTGGCCCTTGCCATCCGTCGCCGCGCCGCTCCAACCGGCATCGATCCGGTCGGAAACCCAGTGCTGCACATCGCTCTCGATCCAACCGACCGCACGCGGGCCCAGGGATACTGGCGCCGGGAACGTCCCGGCGTTGATCCGCGCGTAGAGCGTGCTGCGCGACAGCCCGGTGCGGGCTTCGACCTGTTTGCGTCGCAGAATGCAATGGTGCGGTTGGCTTGTATCGGTCATCGTCGTCTCCTCCAGGCTGTGTGTGGAAGGAGACTCTAGCGTTCCACTTTGCTCCGCTCGTGTCCGCTCGAAACTGCACAACCTGCCTTGCGGTTTTCGCCCGGACCGACAGAAATCGTTGGTCGAAATCGGCGCGCCCTGCCGGGATTGCCGCACGGAAGGGGACCGGTTACCCACTGCTGCGCGCGTTCGCGTGCGTGAGAGGCGCCGCACGCGCGCAGCCGTGGATAAGCCCCAGATCCTGGCTGGTCCATCATCGAAACCCCTCCCCAAACACGTGGGCCGCGACACGCGTACCGAGGCGCAAGAAAGGAATTCTCCAAACACCGTTTTTCGCTTGAGGGGCTCTGGTCGCTGGGCTACATTCGCCACCCCCGATTGAGCCTTCAGCCCGCTGATGGCGTCGCCCTTTATGTCGGATGGCTTCCTCGCGACATCCGGACCGCCGCAGGGCGGGAGGTTCCGTCAATGCCCGCTGCCCGAACGGAGAGCAACCTTACCCGCGCCAAACCGGGCAACTCCGAGCACCGACGGGTTCAGACGGTGGCGTTGGCTCGATCGGGGCAGTTCAGACTTGATCTGATTCCAACGGTGCGAACTTTCGTAGAGCCTCGCGGCTCCGTCCTCGGGCGCCCCCTTTCGGTACGCCCTATCGGCCCGAGTTCATCGCCGGCAGTCGACCCTTGTCGGTCCCGTGCCCGACGAATCCGACGTCCGTTACGCCGAGAGACCGACCGTTCAGTCCCGGTTGGTCAATGGGCGCCTTCGGCCAGAAGCAGACATCTGAGGGGAATCCTTTCAAGGGCCAGAGCCGGATTGGGCACTGGTAGCAATAATGCGAACCGCGATTGGTGTGTAGGAGCGCGCGGAATCGGCCCTAAATCGACGCCGGTTCGTCCGATCTCAACAACCGCATCGTCGAGCGATTGCGTTTCCTGCATCAGGCGCACGCTCATTCGCGAATGCTTGAATTTTCCGTCGGCGACAGGGTTTCATTCCATCCGGAGTCCACCATCACCAAGAATGACGGCCCCCAAGCGGGGCCGTTTTTCTTTGGTTCTCTCCTCTGTAAAGCCACCCCGGTCTGACAGGAGGAGTCCATGAAGGCGCTGTTCCGCCGTCAAGCCAAGGCAATTCCCCGAAGGTCGGCCTGCTCTGGAGAGTCGTTCAGCTCGTAGCTGGTGCTGCGTCCGCCCGCATCCGATTTCCGCAGGACGCCACGCGCCAGCAGGTCAGTGATGTCGCGCAACGCCGTATCCGGCGAACATTTGGCGATTGCCGCCCACTTGCTGCTGGTGAGCTTGCCTTCGAAGCCATCGAGAAGCCGATTGACCAGCTTCACCTGTCGTTCGTTCAGCGGCGTCGTGGCCCAGCGCTGCCAGAACCGCGTCTTGGCCAGCACGGCGTCGAGCGTGTGCTTTGCCTGATCGACCGCGCGATGCAGAGTTTCCAGAAACCAGGCGAGCCACTCGGTGACATCCAGTGATTGCTGCTGGGTGCGCTCCAGGATGTCGTAGTAGGCCTTGCGTTCCCGCTGGATCTGCGCTGACAGGCTGTAGAAGCGCTGGGGGCTGCCATCAGCACGGGCCAGGAACAGGTCGCCGACGGCGCGGGCGATACGGCCGTTGCCATCGTCGAACGGGTGCAGAGTGACGAACCACAAGTGCGCAAGCCCGGCCTTGATCAGCGGCGGCTCGTTCGATGCGCTGTTGGCCCAGTCGAGAAAGCGGTCGGTCTCGGAGTCCAGCCGGTCGGCCGGCGGCGCTTCGAAATGCACGCGTTGGCGACCCAGCGGGCCGGAGACCACCTGCATCGGACCGGTGGCATCGTCGCGCCAGCCGCCCACGTTGATCTGGACAAGGCCGGAATAGCCAGTGGGGAAGAGCGCTGCGTGCCACCCGAACAAGCGATCCCGGGTGACTGGGGCGTTGCAGTTGGCGGCGGCGTCGAGCACCATTTCGACCACGCCTTCGACGTGACGATCCACCGGGGCCAGCGCGCCGATGTCGACGCCGAGTCGGCGGGCGATGGAGGAGCGGACAGACTCGACGTTGAGCCGTTCGCCCTCGATCTCGCTGGTCTTGATGACGTCCTCGGTCAACACCGACAGGCTGGCTTGGTCGCGCAGGGCCATGCCGACATCGGCCAGTCTTCCCATCAACAGACCCTGCGCACGGCTGGCGTCGGCCAACGACCACGCCAGGGTGGCCAGGTCGTAGCGCCAAGTTGGCCAGTCGGTGGCCTGCCAGATCCAAGTGTGATCGCCGCTGTTCATGCGGAGATTATGGGCTGCATTCTCCGCAAGCACAAGTTATTCGCCGCAGACGATGCGGTGATAGATAATGCCATTCACCGCATCGCCGCCGGTGCGGACGAGGGTTCAATTCCGCATTGGGGAATGCTCACCTCTTTCGATTCGGGTGGATGATCGGGCTGGCAGCCAACGGGTGGCTACGACGACCAGCGCGACATTCCCGCTATACTCGGCAGCGTCTTTCCCGACAACCCGCCGATCCGTCCGGATTCGGCGCAGTCCGTCCCAAACGACAAGAATGCATGGAGGAGCTGGTCATGGAAGCAGCCGTGAAATCTCCGCTCGAGATGCTCTACCACTGGGAAGCGGCGACGCCGGGCAAGGTGTTCCTGCGCCAGGCTGCCAAGCTGCAATGGACCGAATACACGTGGGCGCAGGTCGGTGACTGCGTCCGCCGCCTGGCGAACTTCATCCGCCGCCAGGGTTACCCGGCCGGCAGCAGCATCGGCATCTGGTCCGCCAACAGCAAGGACTGGGTCGTCGTCGATCTGGCCATCATGCTGGCCGGGCACGTCAGCGTGCCGCTCTACCCGGGCCAGGACGAAAAATCGGCGCGCTACATTTTCGAGCACAGCGGCTGCCGGATGGTGTTCCTGGGGCAGTTCGACCACGCGAAAGACGCCGATGCCGTGATTCCGGCCGGCATCACCCGCGTCGCGATGCTCGGCTGTACCGCACCATGCCAATACGACATGGCCAAGGTGATTGCGGAGACCGAACCGTACGCGGAATCGCCGATTCCCGATCACGATGCCATGTTCACGATGGTCTACACCTCGGGCACCACCGGCAACCCGAAAGGCGTGATGCACCTGCATGCGACCGCGGGACACGTGGTGCCGGAAATGACGCGCAACCTGCGCAATGCTCCCGGCGAAGCGCGCTTCTTCTCGTTCCTGCCGCTCTCGCACGTGGCCGAGCGCATCGTGGTCGAGATGTGCTGCCTGTACTCGAACGGCACGGTGTCGTTCTCGGAAGGGCTCGCCACTTTCGCCGAGGAGCTGCGCTCGGTGCAACCCACGATCTTCTTTGCCGTGCCGCGGCTGTGGCTGAAGTTCAAGGAGGGCGTCGATGCGAAGATCCCGCCCGCGGCCCAGGCGCACCTGACCGAAGAACAGAAGGCCGGGATACGCCACATGCTCGGCATGTCGAAGGCGACCACGATCCTGACCGGCTCGGCCCCGTGCCCGCGCGACGTGCAGCAGTGGTTCATCGACATGGGCATGTGGCTGCGCGACGGCTACGGCATGACGGAAAACTTCATCGATGGCTGCTGCTGGAACGATAATGATTTACCCCCCATTCCCGGTTGCGTCGGCAAGCCGATGAGCACGGCCGAGGTGCGCATTTCGAGCGAGGGCGAGATCCTGTTCCGCAGCAAGGGCCTGATGAAGGGCTACTACAAGGAACCCGAAAAGACGGCTGAGGTATTGGTCGACGGCTGGTACCGCACCGGCGATAGCGGGCGCATCGACGAGAACGGCAACCTGTGGGTGACCGGACGGATCAGCGAAGTCTTCAAGACCACCAAGGGCAAGTTCATCAAGCCGATCGGGCTGGAAGACCTGTTCGGCCGCACCGAACTCCTGGCGCAGGTTTGCGTCTGCGGGCACGGCCTCGATCAGCCCGTGCTGTTGACGACGCTGTCCGAAATCGGCCGGCGCCTGGAGCGCACGACCGTGACCAGCCGGCTGGAAGCTCTGCTGGCGGACGTCAATGCCGAACTGCCCGCGTACGAGCGCATCAACCAGATGTTTGTCGTCGGCGACGAATGGTCGATGGACAACGGCATGCTGACGCCGACGATGAAACTGAAGCGCAAGGTGATCGAAAGCCGGTTCCGTCCCTGGGTCGAGAGCAGCCTGGGCAAGACGCCGGTGGTATTCGAGCAGGCGGCGCTGGCGTAGGTTGGATCGACACGGGAATGCGGGAGGGTCCATGCAGAAACGACGCTCCGCGCTGCTGGACAAGGGGGCGCTTCAGCGACGATGAATGCCTCGCTGCCAGCGGGCCTGGCCGCGTTCGCGTGCGCCGGCGTGACCGGGTGCGCGATCCTGCCGGCAGTCGGGCTCAACCTCGCCGCGCAGGGTGCCGCTGCGTTGGCCATCATTCCGGTCGCCGCCATGCAGGAGGGCGCGGAAAAGGACCGCTGCCTGGCGGCCGCCGGCAAGGGTGTCGCGATCACCCAGTCGCTGGAGACCGCGTTGCCGACGCGGGAGGGCGACGTCGGGACGTTCGAGCCGGCGTACTGGCGGCCCGAATTCGAAGGCGAAGGCTACCCGCAGGTCGAGCGCGCCAGGACGCCCGTCGAAGGCACGCTCGCCATCACCCAACGCGCGGTCCTGCTGTTGCCGGCGCCGGGCACGGCCAGCGTTCGCATTCCCTACGAGTTGGTGATCGACGTCGACGTCCGCAGAAGCTCAGTCACCGGCGAGCTGCGTTTCATGGTCGTCAAGTCCTGTTTCGGGCGGTTTGACATCTTCGCGTTCCGGCAGCGGCAGCCGAATCAGCCGGACCCGGAGGCGACCCTGGCGGCGGCCGCCCAACTGAAGACGCGGGTGGCTGCGTTTCATGCCTCCGCGGGCGACTGAAACGCGTCACGAACGCGGCGAGTCCATCGCCGTCGCCAGATACCGGGCCAGCTGGTCGAGGGTTCCGGTCCACCCCTGCTGCATCCCGCCATGCGCGGCGGCGAAGGTCCGACGCTCTTCGTCGGTCGCCGATGGCAGGGGCGACCAGCGAATCGTCAGCAGCGTAGCGTCGGCCCGCTCGTCAAAGGTGATCGTGGACAGGAGCTCGAGCGGCCAGGTCGGACTCAGCGGATGGCGGGTGATGTCGCCCGCTTCGTCGGAAAAGGAATTGACGAAGACCAGCCGCTCCGGCGCGACGATTTCGCGATAGACGAACTTGCCCCACATGAGGCCGCCTTCCGGCCCCTTCATGCCGTAGTGGTAGACGCCGCCAGGCCGGAGATCCATCCGGGAGGCCACCACGGTGAAGCCCTGCGGCCCCCACCAGTGCATCATGTGACCAGGATCGGCAAACGCCCTGAAGACAAGGTGGCGCGGCGCATCGAAGGTGCGCGTGATGACGAATTCCCGGCCGGCGGTGCCTGCGGCGGGGCTACCTTTTCCTTCGGCCATTTTTCTTCTCCTTTGTCTTCAACTTCCGCTGATGGGCGTCGAGCCGGTCGAGGCTCTGTTCCCGGAAAGTGCGATAGTTTCCCACCCGGTCGGCGACGTCCTCGAGCGGACTTGCCGCGAGCCGACAGGGCCGCCACTGTGCCGCGCGAGTGCGGGTGATGAGGCCCGCGCGCTCCAGTGGCACTTGTCAAGCGCTCGCGGGTGCACACTGGATGCCGCGACGGATGTCTTCACGGCAGGTCCGGCATCGATCGCAAGCCCGCGTCCTCAGCGCCCTTTGCTCAGCCGGAGCGACGGCGGCAGAATGGCGCGGGCCGCCGCGCGGGGGGAACTGCCCGCCACCGACAACCGCGCCTGCTCGATCAGCCATTTGGCGAGCGCCTGCACGGCGGGCCGCTTGGCGGCGCCCGGTTCCACCGCCAGGTAGTAGCCACGCTCCGTCGCCATCTCGTCCTTCATCGGCGCCACCAGCGCCCGGCGCGCGAGCAGCTCGTCGATCAGCGGCCGCCGTCCGAGCGCCACGCCTTGCGCGGCGACGGCGGCGGCGATCGCCGCATCGTAGTTGGTGAACATCATCGAGCTCGCCGGCTCGAGGCCGGCGATGCCCATCGCCCTCAGCCAGAGGTCCCATTCGAGCGGGTAGCCGGCGCGCGGGGGCTCGACCTGCAGCAGCGTGTGGAAGCGCAGATCCTGCAGGGTCTTGAGCGGACGCGCCTTGTCGCGCAGCAGGCTCGGCGCGCAGACGAGCTGAATCGTCTCGTCGAAGAGCGAGGTGCCGACCGCCGCCTTGGCCGGCAGGTAACGGATCGCGAGGTCGAAGCCGTCGACGGCCAGATCGCGCCGCTGCAGCGTGGCGTCGATGCGCACGTCGATGCCCGGCTGCTCCTTCACCAGGTCGGCCAGGCGCGGAATGAGCCAGAGCGAGGCCAGGCCCGGCGTGGTCGACAGCGACAACACCTCGCGCCGTTGCGGAGCACGGATCTGGACCATCGCCTTGCGCAGGGTGTCCAGCGATCCGCGCACGACTTCGCTCAGGCGCCGGCCGTCGTCGGTGAGGTCGAGCGCCCGATGGCGGCGATGGAACAGCGGCACGCCGAGATCGTCCTCCAGCGCCTTGACCTGGCGGCTGATCGCCGATTGCGTGAGGAAGCGCTCGGTCGCGGCCTTGGTGAACGACAGGTGGCGAGCCGCGGCGTCGAACGCCAGCAGGAGGTCCAGCGGGGGCAGCCGTGAAGGATCCTTTTGCATGCGCTAACGGAATGCCAGAAGTTCCAAATGATCGTTTGAAGGACGGCCCACACAGGGAGATAGTGCGATTCACCTGCTGCGGAACCCATGTTCTTACATCTGGGTTTCGCATGCAAGTAAAACCAGAGTCAAAGAGGAGCCACCATGACCTACGCCATGCCCGTCGTATCGCACAAGTCCGCAAGCGAAGTCCGCGCCCGCCCGCTGTTGGTGCCTTGCGCCCGCCCTGTAACCGGGCGGCCCGCGGCGAACGAGGAAGCACTGGGAAATGCCGACGCCGTCCGCCCGATCGACCCGATGCTGCTGGTGTATCAGGAGCGGGTCGAAACTTTCCGCCTGATCGCTGCGGTGCTGCGCCGCGGGTTCCGGACGCTGGCGGGGTCGTTCGCTGGCTGAGAGGCTGAGAGTCTTTCGATCATGCCCGCTCATCACGCCAGAAGACGCCCGCTCGTCGTTGCCAATGCTCGCCATAGCCCGAGCTATGGCTGCGCTTTGCGCCTCGATCGGCCGC
>Ga0315276_10006556_pt1 | contig 10730 bp, 7 predicted proteins | sample YL17G05_0_MG_FD_204542 | JGI IMG/M metagenome (GOLD analysis project Ga0315276, IMG submission 204542) | Sediment microbial communities from Yellowstone Lake, YNP, Wyoming, USA - YL17G05_0 | ecosystem: Environmental > Aquatic > Freshwater > Lake > Sediment | place: USA: Wyoming | collected... | reverse complement strand
CTTTGACAGAGCCCAATACGAATTCTTTGCGGTCACCCCGCGTCCAGTTTGGAATACCAGTCAGAATGGCATAAACTGTTTTGCGGTCTTTCGATGCGGTGAACCAAATATTTTCTTCGTGAGGAAGGATCCAGGGACGAACATTTTGTACGGCTTCGTGATTAATAAAATGCCATGTACCGATCTCTGCCAGACGTCTTGATTCTGGATCAGGAATGTACCCATCAGGGTGTGGACCCACGTTGAGCAACAAGTTACCCCCCTTTGCCCGTGTTTCAATCAATAACTCAATCAATCGGGTCCCTGATTTTAAATCATCATTGGTGGGTTTATACTGCCACTGCGTTCCCATTGTAATGCAAGATTCCCATAATTTATCACTGGCAACTCCGGGGATCGTTTGTTCCGGAGTATTCACAGCCCCACGTGTAATCACTAAATCCGGCTGAAGTTTCCAGGCTTCTTCCTTGCAAGGCTCTTTATGGTCTCCATCAATGAAAAGCATGTCTATTTTACCATAATTGGTGAAAAGCTCGCGTGTTTGCCTGCGAACCAGATCATTGTATGCAGCTTCTGTTTTTTCGTCAAGTTTCAATCCACCCCGCTTTACCGTTATTTTATTATCATACAGGAATTTAAAGTCTTCCGGCGAATAGTAAATACCTACTGCCAGACCAGCTTTCCTTGCTCCTTCGACATACTCTTTGAGTAAGTCTTTTTTATATGGGGTGTTTGTGATTTTGAAATCAGTGGTTTTGGTATCCCACATACAAAATCCGGAGTGGTGTTTAGCTGTAATACAGATGTATTTTACTCCGGCAAGTTTCGCCTGGACTGCCATCCTGTAGCCATCATACAAATAGGGATCAAAGGTTTTTGGTAGCTCATTGATATATCTGTTCATATAATCATCCGATGCCCCTACCATTGTATGACTGATAACAGTACCCAACTGACTATCCAGGCTCCAGTGTATGAACAGCCCAAATCCAAGGTCACGTAACCATTCCTGCCGTTCAGGTTTGTTTTTATTGCCTTTGAAACTATTGTCATTTTCTTCTTTCTGAGCCGAGGCAAACAGAAAACTAAAAAGTAAAACTGATACTAATAATAAGGATTTCATAGATTAAATTTTTTTAAGATATATTTTCATTTCGGAAAGCGACTAACCTGAACATCATTTTTCTGAACCGCGCCAGGTGTGCTGCGACCATCTGCGATAATCTTCTCAAGCATGGCTTTCATTTTGGCAACACGTTTAGGTTCAATGGCAGCAAGATTTTTTTGTTCACCTGGATCGTCTGCAAGATTGTAGAGTTGAATGGGCTGATCACTTACCCCTTTAGACCAACCACCTGAGCCTGCAGCAAGAATCAGCTTCCACGATCCGAAACGAATGGCCGGCACACCTTGTATTGAACAGCTAACTCCGGTCTCACGTACCGGTTTGTTTTTGCCTTTCAGTAAAGACAAAATGCTTTGGCTGTCTTCTCCGGCTGTTTCTGGCAGCTTAATCCCTAAAATATCTGCAATTGTAGCCATCAGGTCTGATTGTTGCACAAATTGTTCACAAACGGTTGCGGGATTGGTAACGCCGGGCCAGCGAACGATGAAAGGAATACGATGCCCGCCTTCCCAAACATCCGATTTATAACCCCGTAATGGGCCGCTAGGGAAATGCCCCTTGCTTTCCAACTCATCGGCACCAATGTAAGGAGCACAGCCATTATCGCTGGTAAAGATGATAAGGGTATTATCACTTTCCCCACTTTTTTCAATGGCTTCCAACACCCGACCTATTTGTGCATCGGTTTCCATAACAAAATCGGCGTACTGATTCAACTGACTTTTTCCTTTCCACTCGTTGGTTACAGCCAAAGGTGTGTGTGGTGAAGTTAGAGGCAGATAAAGAAGAAATGGCTTATCTTCTTTTGCGGAACGGCTTATGTATTCGATTGCCTTCGAACACAATCCAGGCAGAACATCTTCGAGTTTCCATTCTTGCAAAGCCGGGCCGGGAAGACTGGCCATGTTATTCCCTAATAGTTTTTTGGGAAGAAATTCAGACGGAATGCCTACAGTTAGGTCGTTTTCAATAAAACAATATGGAGGCCAGTTGGGTACATCGGTGCCAAAATAGTAATCAAAACCCAACGTAGTTGGCCCTCCTTTAATTGGCTTCGAATAGACATTCTGCCAGGCTTTTTTCTGCTCCTCTGTTGCAAAGTAAACCTCGTCATCCTGACCTTCTTTCGCCTTGTTAACATCCCAGAGCTGGCGCTTTTCCTTATCAATTGACCAATCCCAGCCCAGATGCCATTTTCCGATGCAGGCGGTTTGGTAACCTTCCTGCTTAACCAATCCAGCAATAGTTAGCCTGTCTGGAGTAATTAATGGTTTCTCAAAAAGCCCCACAATTCCTTTTTGAAGTCGCGAACGCCAGTGATAACGGCCTGTGAGCAAGGAATAACGGGAAGGAGAGCAAACAGCGGACGAAGAGTGCGCATCGGTGAAACTCATTCCTTGAGCAGCAAGCTTGTCTATATTTGGTGTCGGAATTTTTCCTCGTTCCGGATTATTGCATTGCACGTCACCGTAACCCAAATCGTCAGCATAAATTATGACAATATTGGGTTTCGCATTTTTCTGCTGAGGTAATGCATTTGAAGGTATGGTAGTAAACAAAACGGCCATACCATGTAGTATCTTTCCAGTTAGGTTCATTATTTACATTTTTAGTTGTTTTAGATCTTCATTTATAATAGCTCTGACAATTTATCGAGTGGATAATCGCCATATTCCCGCGCCAGCAGGGGTAATTATCAGATCTTCAAATCAAATTCACCCAGTTGCAACGGATATTTTCCGTATTCACGCACCAGTTTTACAATGTAATCGTAGGTCGGTCCGGAAACGTCGCTTGAAACTGAATGGTCGGATTGAAAAATAAACCCGCCCCCTTTTGCAGCATTTAGTTTACTCAAAACATCGCTTTTTATTAATTCTTTGTCACCGGTTTCCCAAACCTGAATATTGTTGTTACCGCAGTAAGCCAGTTTATTCGCAAACTGTTTCTTTAGTTTTACCGCATCAAGTCCGGCTTTTACTTCCAGCGGATTGTAGGCGTCAAGTTTCATTTCAATAAAATCTTCGAGAATCAATTCCACATTTCCACAACCATGATAAATAACAGGCAAATTGTTTTGGTGACATTCATCTATCATCGCTTTCACCCAGGGTTTGAAATACTGCCGCCAGTATTCGGGGTCGAAAAGCATGGTTTGACGGAAAGCCACGTCGCCCCAGATAACCATTCCGTCGAGCAATCCGTTGACAGCTCTAATCTGCGCTTTCATGCTGTCGAGATAAAACTGTCCGATTCGATTGATTTGTTCTCCCAGTTCATCGGAGTACATTCCCATCCAGAAAAGTGCGTTTTCCTGACCGATTAACCGTATCAGACATTCCGAACATTCGATAATACTGCCGTAAACCGGGAAATCGGGATGAAGTTTCCGAACAGTTTCAATCCATGCCGGGGTATTTCGCTGGAATCCATCGCCAACACCGGCAATCTGGTTATCTCCGGCAGAAAAAAAGCGTCGCGGATCAGCGGGGTCATCAAATTCCAACGCCTGCAGTTTTTCAATGGTATCGATGTCAAACGATATAAACTCGGGCATCGGGAAATCGAACCTTTTGCGCAGTGTGGCCAGAAACCCGGTTTTTACAACCACTTCTTTTTCGTTTTCGCGAATGGTTTCAAAGGGCCGGACTAACGGATCCATGTTGGGTGTGGTGACAATCCAGTCGAGATCGTAATAGTTGTATGGACTTGCATCGGCTGGCAAATTCAACTCTTTCCGCCAGCGACTGATAAAACTTCCCCAAAAGAAATCGCTGATAGGAACCCTGTCGGGTTCTTCGTGCCGGAGCGTTTTGTTCATTCGCTCAAGCTTGGCAAGGCAATTGATTGTTCTTTTCATTTTAGTACTCCTGTTTTGTAAATCAATTGATTATGATATTATTTTAAATTCACCCTTAATTCTCATTAATAATTTCCGTATTCACGAATAGTTTCAAACATCGCCAAAATGTTTTCTACAGGAGTTTCTTCCAATATATAATCGTGGCTGGCTCCCGCAATAAATCCTCCCCCTGCTTTCATAATTTCAAGAGTCCTTTTTGTTTCACTACGCACATATTCAGGAGTTCCGTCAATGAGTACATGATGTGAATCTATACATCCGTTAAAAACTATTTTATCTCCAAATTCTTTCTTTAATTCTGTAATGTTCATCCCTCTGCAACTGGGTTGTATAGCATGAATTCCATCTATTCCGGCATCCATCATTGAAGGAATTAATTCCTTAAAACCTCCGCAGCAATGGAGCATCACCTTTAAATTGTATTTATGTCCAAGCCCGGCCAACCGTTTTAAATGTGGTGAGATGAATTGGTTAAAAAGGTTTTCATCGATTAGCGAACCTGTCTGGCTGCCAAAATCATTACCAATAAAAAAAATATCGATCAAATCGGCAGCTTCTTCAAAAATTCTGATACTCACCTTAAAATAATAATCGACAACTTTATTGAAGATGTTGCTAATTAGTTCAGGATCAGTGTACATTTTAATGAATAACGATTCCATTCCAATAAGGTCAATTACATCGTGCCAGAACGGTGACCAGTCGCCACCCAGAATTGCAAAATCGTTGCAGTGAATTTTAGCCTGCTGCCGATAATTGGAAATATCCACATCCGATGGGTCAGGCCAGTTGTAGTTCTCTATTTCCTCCAATGTCGCATCACTTAAAGGATGGTTGACAGCCATGCCATATCCGATACCTTTTCGTGCAATACCAAATGGCCCGTTTTCTGAATGTATAGTTTTCCCCGGGGCATAACTTGCCGTCACTCTCCTGAAATCATCACCGAAAAGCAAACGCACCTCTTCATCATTGGTCAGATTGAGTTCCTTTCTGGCTTTTTCCATAAATGCGGGAGATGCACCACACCAACAGGGAACCCTGTCAGGTTCTACAAATTGGAATGTTGTAAGTACTCTTTCTTTTGAATTCATTTTATTAAGTCAGTATTTGTTTTTTATTCCTTAGACAATATTCCTATATTATCCATAATAATGTTTCCGATCTGGCTTCAACAATCCATTTTAATATCAAATGATGAATGTTGCCTTCTGCAGACTCAACTTTTCTTTTTCATAATTTGGTAAAAACATACAGGTAACTCTTTATATAAATATTTCGTACTGACCGACTAATTTCATGGCATCAATTTTTGTAGCATCGGGTTCAATGCCGGAGAAAATGAATACCGTACCCAGAAGTACTCCTGTCACAGAACCAATCGGATTAAACGCCTGAGAAAAATTAAGTCGTTGTTCGGAAGTCTCAGGCTTGCCGAGTAAGGCGATGAAAGGATTTGCCCCTGTTTCCAGGAAGGCCAATCCCGAAGCGATGACAAACAAAGCCAGCAGGAAGACTCCGTATTTACCAATGATGGCTGTGGGCCAAAAAAGCAGACATCCTGTCGCATAGAGTAATAGTCCGAAAACGATCCCTGCTTTGTAACTGTATCTGCGCATCAGCAGGGCGGCTGGTACCGCCAGAACAAAGTAGCCCATGTAGAATGCCGATTGGATCAATCCAGCCTGAAACCTTGAGAGTTCCAGCGATTTCATAAATTGCTTAATCAGCACTCCGTTTAAATTATTGGGAATTCCCCACATGAAAAAAAGTGTGGTGACCAAAATAAATGGAACGATCATTCCCGGAGAAATAAAACTGCTCTTCTGGTTATTCATATACAAGTCTCATGGCTATGTCAGCCCATTCCCATAATTTTTGCGGCTGGTATTTAACGGTTGAAATATCTTTCATAATAAATTCCATGTTGCATCCTTTGGCTGCCTCCTTAAAATCGTTCAACTGTTTCCGGGCTTCAGCGGCATCCCAGTCAATAAATATTGCAGGCGAAGGTTTGCGACTCAAAACATATTTATTGCCGAAGCCTTCTACTGCCCTCTCTGTACTCACCCATGGACTGATGGAAACCTTTCGCAAGTTAGGAATACGCGAAAGAATTTCAGCCTTGATGTCCAGTGGTTCACAACATCCGTAGTAAATAAGTCCAAATCTTTTTAACCACCGCAAGTCGTGTTCCAAAGCAAATTCCCAATGCATTTCCGGCGAAACGGACGAAAATATCTGGGCATTGGAACAGCCCCACATATTAATCGGACGAACATGATCTGGTTTAAAATCCGATCCGGGCAGGTGGCTGGTATAACCGTATCCTCCTGAACCAATTCTTGTGTTGTTGCAATCCAGGCTCAGCAGATTCTGTGCTTCAAACTGATCCAATTCATGCATCCAGGCATCTACCATTCTTTCATAAGCTGCATGAACCATTTCCGGCCTCATGTACAGATCAATCATCGCCTCTTCGATTCCCCACCAGCGAATCAGAAAGTCCCACGGGGTATACCAGATGTGCGTCTGACCGACCTTTTTTATAGGAATGATGCCGGAAAACAGATCGCTCATGGCATCCAGACTATATTGGGTCGCCTTTTCAAGGTAGGTTATTTTCGGCAGATTGATTTTCTCAATATCTTCAGGTTCTTTGATCTGCACATTAAAATGGCGGGAATAAATCTCGTTTTTATCATCCGTAAATACCGTATCAACATCTTCCAGGATACCGAAATCGGTGGTGTGGTATACAATCGGACATTCCAGATAATCATTCACCACCATATCGCATGGAAGATGTTTCCACTGGTAAATTGTGCGGCGTAGCGTCTGCTCGAGGTCTCTGGCCCATTGATGATTGGTCTTCAGCGTCAATTCATCATTGACATTCATCTCATGCCAGGGAATCTCGTTGATCCAGACCATGGGTCTTTCCTGGTGCAAATCATTCATCTTTTGCCACAGCATTGCCTTCTCCCGGTGAATGGGCAATGAAGAAATAGCGGCAATTTCAGATCCCAACCTGCGTAAAATGTCCTTTTCAAAACCCGACAGAACTATTTCCTGCTCTACAGGTTTTTGTGGTATATGGCTCGGGTCGTGTAACATGACTATTCCATTTTATTTTTTTTGAGAATCTACGATGGCTTTCCCTTCCCAATTTTCAGGTAATTTATCCTTGCCTTTGATATACCTGCCTACCTTCTTAAGTGTTTTTACATCGATATCCCGGATCCTTCCATCGTAGTTGGGACCAACATCTATAGAGAAAATATTTCCGAATTTTACAGCGCCCAGGTAATCCATGTAGACCTTTTCAGCCGGCATACACAATTGATCATGTACCGGAAGGGAATAGAACCACATGGCCCCGCCTTTGTGTTTTGGAAGAATCGGATAGGTAAATTCAGCGGCCAGATAGCCCTTGTACTGGCTCTCCGCATCCTTGTTATAGACAGAAGTTGAGGCATCTCCAAGTATTCCGGGTTTTCCCATCTCTCTGAGCGACAATCTTCCTGCAGGCTCACCATGATTAAATCCCACAAAACAATTCGGCTGAAAAGACTCGACCCACTCATTGGTCTCCTTGTGACTTAACCCACCGTCGCCAACCGCATGATCCATCCAGAAAAATTCGATCGGGCCGTACAGGGTACAAAGTTCTTTTAGCTGAGCTTTCTTGATCTCAGGATTTATACTGACACCGGCTTTGGAACCTTTCCCATCCACAGCACCCGGCCAGTTCCAGTCACCTTCAGAAAAATAGAGTGCCAGTTTGATGCCGTATTTGTCACAGGATTTTCGAAGTTTGGCCAATACATCAATTCCCAGCGGACTGTTGGTAACTTTCTTGTCGGTAGTTTTAGTATCCCACAAACAGAATCCATCGTGGTGCTTGGTCAGGAACAAGATATAATGCATGCCGGCCTCTTTGGCAACCTTGCACCATTGATCCGTATTGCAACCAGTTGCCTTGAAAAAGGATGCGTCCTTATCCAGCGTAGGAGTCCATTCCTGACCGTAGAAGGTACTGAAGGACCAGCAGATAAACATGCCGAATTTCATCTCGGAAATTTGGGTCGCGCGGGCATTGTTGTCAATCTTTTGATTGTAATCGGATTCCTTTTTTTTTGCAAAACTGTTCGATAGAATGGCGCAAAGGATAAGGAATAAAAAAAATTTGATTTTCATGTGTCTATAATTTGTTTTCTAACAGTCGAATGGAATACCCACCTATTCATTTTCGGTTGATGTGAAAATTTTCTCATGGGTATTTCATTTTTATAGTAATTAGTTTTAATTAAAACTTGTCTGAAGAATCACCAGGTTTCGGCTCCCACTCAAACCAATTTTGATCACCGTTATCAGAATAACATATTTTTTCATTTCTAAAATATTTCACAAACTAATTAAAATCGTTTCATATCACCATAGATCTTCATCCGGGGATGAATTAAAACAGCACGGAATTCGTATTGGATCTCTTTTTTAAGATCTTTAAGTTCAATTGAGAAATCTCCTTCATTTGACACTTCCACAAATTGGGTGGACTCCCAATTTGTACTGTAGAGATTTTCCACAAATCCACCATAAGGGCGGTATTCAAAACCTACTTTTACTGAACCCACATCACCTTTTTTAATAAGTTTGCCATTAAGAGAAACCTTGTTTTCAGAAGTAACAGCTTTAACAGTTTCAACTACAGGCGGGTCAAGGGCAGGGACTACATTTTCAATCTTAACAGTGATCGGATTAGGCCATTTGCTGTTGTTGTAAATACGTTGTGCCCGCACAACTGAAATATGAAGCCCATCTTCCTTCTGGACAAATCTTGACTTAGCGTCTGTTTCATTCCGGTATTCCACGACCAAATCATTCTGTCCCAATACACTGATTTTGGTTTCCGGTGTTGCTTTGACAGAGCCCAATACGAATTCTTTGCGGTCACCCCGCGTCCAGTTTGGAATACCAGTCAGAATGGCATAAACTGTTTTGCGGTCTTTCGATGCGGTGAACCAAATATTTTCTTCGTGAGGAAGAATCCAGGGACGAACATTTTGTACGGCTTCGTGATTAATAAAATGCCATGTGCCGATCTCTGTAAGACGTCTTGATTCGGGATCAGGAATGTACCCATCAGGGTGTGGACCCACGTTGAGCAACAAGTTACCCCCCTTTGCCCGTGTTTCAATCAATAGCTCAATCAATCGGGTCCCTGATTTCAAATCATCATTGGTGGGTTTATACTGCCACTGCGTTCCCATTGTAATACAAGATTCCCATAGTTTATCACTGGCAACTCCAGGGATCGTTTGTTCCGGAGTATTCACAGCCCCACGTGTGATCACCAAATCCGGCTGAAGTCTCCATGCTTCTTCCTTGCATGGTTCTTTATGGTCTCCGTCAATGAAAAGCATGTCTATTTTTCCATAATTTGAAAAGAGCTCGCGTGTTTGCTTACGAACCAGATCATTGTAGGCAGCTTCTGTTTTTTCGTCAATTTTCAACCCACCGCGTTTTACAGTTATTTTGTTGTCATACAGAAATTTAAAGTCTTCAGGTGAATAGTAAATTCCGACAGCAAGACCAGCTTTTCGGGCCCCATCAACATACTCCTTCAGAAGATCCTTTTTATAGGGTGTATTGGTTATTTTGAAGTCAGTTGTTTTTGTGTCCCACATACAGAACCCTGAATGGTGTTTAACATCAAAACATATATACTTTGCACCGGCAAGTTTTAACTGCACAGCCATCCTGTAACCATCATACAAATAGGGATCAAAGGTTTTTGGGAGCTCATTGATAAAACGGTTCATATAGTCATCAGATGCTCCTACCATTGAATGACTGATCACAATTCCTAGCTGGCTATCGAGACTCCAGTTAATAAACATTCCGAAACCCAGGTCACGTAACCATTCCTGCCGTTCAGGTTTGTTTTTATTGCCTTTAAAACTATTGTCATTTTCTTCTTTCTGAGCCGATGCAACCAGGAAACTAAAAAGTAAAACTGATACCAATAAAAAAGATTTCATAGATTTAATTCTTTTAAGATATTTTCTAAAACAAATTTTCATAAAATGGGGAGCGATAAATGTTCTCATTTGATCTCCTCCTTGAGTTCCATCAGCGCCTTCACGTGATATTCCGGGATGCGACCGGTGCGGTCGGGCGGGACATTGAGCAGCAGGTTGCCGCCGGCAGCGTGGGTGTCCCGGTAAAGCTGCGCCAGCTCGGATACCGGGCGCGGCCGGTCGTCTTCAAAAAAGAACCATTTTTTGCTTATCTTATCACAGTGCTCGTAGCCGAGCCGGTAAGTTTTGCCTTGCCATGTTTGTTCCGGTTCGAACCATCCAGGCTGGATCGGCCAGATTTCGGTATTGAGCACATCCGTTGGCCATGCGCGCTGAAAGTCGGCAATGATAAGCGGGCCTTTGGGTTTGGATATGCCGTTATTGAACAGTACGATCTTGCCGGAACCCTGGCGTTTGATCAGGTCATAGAGCGCGACACGCTGGGTGGCACTAGCGGCGGCTGGGATATCGAGCCAGTAGTATTTGATTGTAGGGTAAAGCTGAGCCAATTCGGTTAGCTGATCCTGCGCGAGTTGAAAGAAATCATCCGGTAGCGGCTCGGTGCGTTGTTCCTTGCGCAGTTTCGAGTTGTTCCGGTGATCCTCCAGACACCAATACAGCCCTGGCGTGAGGCCGTATTTCTGGCACGCCTTGACGA
>Ga0315276_10006554_pt1 | contig 10731 bp, 9 predicted proteins | sample YL17G05_0_MG_FD_204542 | JGI IMG/M metagenome (GOLD analysis project Ga0315276, IMG submission 204542) | Sediment microbial communities from Yellowstone Lake, YNP, Wyoming, USA - YL17G05_0 | ecosystem: Environmental > Aquatic > Freshwater > Lake > Sediment | place: USA: Wyoming | collected... | reverse complement strand
AGAGCAAATTCGGCAGGTGCGATTTGCTGATGAACAACGCCGGCGTGGCGCCGTCAAAGAGGCTTGACCTTCTCGAAGCAACGGAGGAAAGTTTCGACAGGGTATTGAATATAAACCTCCGGGGGCCTTATTTCCTGACTCAAAAAGTCGCCAACTGGATGGTAGAGCAGAAAAAGGCGCACCCTGAAAGAAATTACCGGATTGTCAATACCAGCTCGATTTCAGCATACACGAGCAGCCCGGCGCGAGGCGAATACTGCGTCAGCAAGGCCGGGATAAGTATGATGACGATGCTTTATGCAGACAGACTCTCTGAATTCGGCATCGGCGTATTTGAGGTCAGGCCCGGGATTATCGAGACCGATATGACCAGCGTTGTGAAAGAAAAATACACCAAGCTTATCGGCGAGGGGCTGACGCCCATAAAACGATGGGGACAGCCTGAAGATATTGCAAAGGCGGTCGGCGCAATTGCCGAGGGCAGGCTCGATTTCTGCACCGGCCAAGTGATTAACGTCGACGGCGGCTTTCATCTCAGGAGGCTGTGAGGAGCAAAAAATGGACATAAAAAAAACAATCACAACGCTGATAAAAGACAGCCTGATTCTCGTTTTCAACGAGGACAAGCTGGATATTGTAAAGACGGCTGAGGCGCTTACAAAGGCTGGTATAAATAATATGGAGGTAACCTGCCGGATAAAAAAGCCGCTGGAAAAGATGAAAAGGCTGAGCAGGGAGTTGCCGGACTTTGTAGCGGGCGCAGCGAGTATGATTGATTTTAAGGGGACGCTCAAGGTTTATAACAAGGCCCACGCCGATGACCCGCTGCCGACGGTCGATGAGGTTGTGGAGGCGGGGGTAAGTTACTTAGTTTCGGCGGGGAATTTCAGCGATGCGACTTACAAGAAATATGCCGGCAAGATGCCGATAATACCCGGCTGCGGGACGGTCAGCGAGATTCTCGACCAGTTCTCAAAAGGGGCGAACTTCTGCAAGGTGTTTCCTGCGAAGGAGCTCGGCGGGCCTGAATACGTAAAGGCGGTCGACCCTGCCGTTCACAAAATGATTTCGCTGATACCCACCGGCGGCACCAACACAGGCAATATACCGGATTATATAAATGCCGGCGTGCTGGCGCTGGGCGGGTCGTTCAGTATGGTTGATAAGGCGACAATGAAAAAAATCTTAGAGGAGCAAAATTACAATTTGCTGTCGGATGAGTTCAAGAAGATTAAAAAGCTGATAGACGATGCCCGTGCGGCGAAATGGGCGAATATCAATTTCGCAACCGCGGACGTCGAGCAAATAAGTAAAGTTACAGGAAGAAATTTCAATTTATAATTAGCGGGAAGAATTATGAAGACAAAAAAAATCGGCAAAAAAACGGTGAATGTCCATATCTATAATACCATCATCGTCGGCGCTGGCGCCGCCGGTATGAACTGTGCCGTGCATCTCTACGAGTTTATGGAGAAAAAGGGAGTCAAAAACGCACAGAAGAAAATAGCCATAATAACCGCAGGGCTCGGACTGGGCGCATCGCGTATGAGCGGCTCAGACAAGCAGACTTATTACAAGATGGGGACAAGTCCGAATGTGGCCGACAGCGCCGAGGAATTTGCAAAGAGCCTTACGGCGGCCGGCTGTGCGCACGGCGATTTGATTCTGGCCGAATCTATCGGCTCACTGAGGGAGTTTTATCATTTAGTCCAGGTCGGCGTGCCATTTCCGCACGACCCGATGGGAAGTTACTGCGGCTATAAGACCGACCACGACCCTTATGAGCGTGCGACGTCGGCAGGGCCGAAGACAAGCAGGTTTATGAGCGAATGCCTGCAAAAAGTTACTGAGCTTTACGGCATACCGATTTTCGACAATCAAGAAGCCGCGCAACTGCTTACCATTGGCAGCGGCGATTCGAAGCGGATTGTCGGCATCGTAACCGTAGACAGAAAGAGCGTCGGTAAATCGAAATATTCCGTGAATGTTTTTCTCGGAGCAAATATGGTTCTTGCGGGTGGCGGCCCGGGCGCAATGTATGAGACGAGCGTCTATCCGCTGGGACAGATTGGTATTCACGGCCTTGCATTCGAGGCAGGGCTGGCGGGGGAGAACCTCACCGAATCGCAGTTCGGCCTTGCAAGCACGAAATTCCGCTGGAACGTTTCCGGCACATATATGCAGGTAATCCCGCGAATATTCAGCACCGACGCAAAAGGCAAAGACGAGAAGGAATTTCTGACCGGCTTTTTCCCGACGATGAGCAAGATGGCGACGGACATATTCCTGAAAGGCTACCAGTGGCCGTTCGACCCGCAGCGGATTGAAAACCTGCAATCATCGCTGGTTGACATACTGGTCTTCAATGAAAACCAAAAAGGCAGAAGGGTCTTTATGGATTTCAAGAAAAATCCCATACCGGGTCCTTCGATGAAACGATTTGACCTTAACGACCTTGAGCCGGAGGCGCTGACGTATCTGCAAAAGACCGGCGCACTGCAGGCGACGCCGATAGAGAGACTTGCTCATATGAACCCGCTGGCCATCGATATTTACAAAGAAAACGGAATTGATTTATATACCGAGCCGCTGGAAATATCGGTTTGCTCGCAGCACAATAACGGCGGCTTCAGCGTAAACAAATGGTGGCAGTCCAATATACCGGGGACATTCGTAATCGGCGAAATGGCAGGCACACACGGTGTTAAACGTCCCGGCGGGTCGGCCCTCAATTCAGGCCAGACCGGCGGGCTGCGGGCGGCGGAATACATAGCCAATGCCTGCTGTGTGGAACTTCCCGATTATAAGAACAGCGATTCTGCTATAAGCGCACAATTGACGGCCTGCATCAACAAGCTCAACGCAATTGCCGCCTCAAAGGGCAAACGCACGCCTGACGACGTGATAAAAGAAATTCAGCAGAGAATGACGGCTTTCGGCGGGCACATAAGACATCCGGCAAGCGCAAAGTCCGCTCTTGCCGATGCGGTAAAACTCTACGGCAATATTCAGAGTAACGGCTTTAAGCTGACCGGCCAGAAGGATTTGATTACCGCCGTGCAGGCCAGGCATATGGCGCTGGCAAGTGTTGGGTATTTAAAGGCAATTGTTACGCTGCTCGAACAGGGCAGCGGCTCACGCGGCTCACATCTGGTCCTCGCTGAAGACGGGACCGAAATACATCCGGACGTTATCGACAAGGCGACCGGCAAGCCCCTCAAATTCAAGCCGGAAAACAAGGACCTGAGAAATTCCATAATCAGGATTAAATACGACAGTGGTGCGGCAGATTTGTTCCTGACGGGAAACATAGCAATAAGGCCCGCACCGACGGACCGCAAGGCGTTCGAGCCGGCCTGGCAGGATTTCAGGGAAGGGAAAATCTATAATTAACCCGGAGGCATAAATATGTCCGTTCTGGATGTAAAACCAAAAGCAAAATGTAAATATGACATACTTTCGTTAGGCGAGATTATGATTCGCCTCGACCCCGGTGAAGAGCGGATTCATACCACACGGCATTTCCGAGTGTGGGAAGGCGGCGGCGAATATAACGTTGCAAGAGGCCTGAAGCGATGCTTTGGCAAGGACGCTGCTGTGGTAACCGCTATTGTTGATAATGCCGTCGGCAGGCTGCTGGAGGATTTAATCCTTCAGGGCGGCGTCAATATGGAATACGTAAAATGGGTACCCTTCGACGGCATCGGCAGAAAAACGAGGGTCGGCCTGAACTTCACCGAAAGAGGGTTCGGCTCGCGGGGTGCGGTCGGCTGCTCAGACAGGGCAAACAGCGCAGCATCGCAACTGAAAAAAGGCGACATCGACTGGGAAAAAATATTCGGACGCGACGGCGTGCGGTGGTTTCATACCGGCGGAATTTTTGCGGCACTATCGGAAACAACGCCGGACGTTATTCTCGAAGCTATTCCGGTAGCCAAAAAATACGGCACGATTGTTTCTTATGACCTGAATTTCCGGGCTTCTCTGTGGAAAGACATCGGCGGACAGGAAAAGGCGAGGAAAGTCAACAGAACAATTGCTTCAAATGTTGACGTTATGATTGGAAACGAGGAAGACTTTACCGCTGCGCTGGGCTTCGAGGTTAAAGGGCTTGACGAGAGCTACTCGGCACTCGACCCGACAAATTTCAGGAAGATGATTACCGAGGCAGTGAAAACGTTTCCGAATTTCAAGGTTGTTGCAACGACACTGCGTAATGCCAAAACCGCCTCAATTAATGACTGGGGCGCAATTCTTTATGCGGACGGCAATTTTTATGATGCGGTGCAGCGATTGGACCTTGAGATTTACGACCGTATCGGCGGCGGGGACAGTTTCGCTTCCGGTCTTATATACGCCCTGATGGAAGGTAAAAGTGCGGCTGAGGCAGTAAACTACGGTGCAGCACACGGCGCTCTGGCGATGACAACGCCGGGCGATACGACAATGGCAATGCAGAAAGAAGTCGAAAAACTCCTCAAGGGCAGTTCTGCAAGAGTAGAAAGATAAAAAAACAAAACCGCCGAACGGCCGCTATCTTCTGAAGGTCTGAGGGCGCCGCAGATTCAACTGCGGTTTATTGTTTTTGTTCTGTCCTTCCTGTAAAACTCCCATCGTTTTGCTTACGTCGGCGACTTTAAGCACTCCCGTTGTTCGTCCGCCTTTTGCGCCGGCGGTGCAGTAAGCGTAGGAAATGTTTATATGGTTTTTGGCCAGCTTTTCGGCGACTATTGCCAAGGCGCCGGCTTTATTGGTAAGATTTGCGCACAGGACTTCCGTTTCGTTATAGGGCATATTTATTCTGGTCAGCACTTCTCTGGCCTTTGCCGGCGATTCGAGGACCACTCTCATAACACCGTGCTCGACCGAATCCATTACGGTCATAGCGACGACGTTGATTTTTGCCCTTGCAAACTCACCAAGCACTTTTGCCAATACCCCCGGCTTATTAACCATAAAGATAGAAAATTGTGTTGTTACATACATTTGTTCGGCCCTCACAAACAGAACGTCAATCAGTTTATGCTCATTGCCTCAACGGCGTTTTTTTTGTCAGCGAAAAACTTAAAAATCCTGTCAAGGTTCGTTATTCTGAAAACCTTATGCAGGCTAGGGTCTATAGCGCTTATCACGACCTGCCCGTTGGCAGCTTCCATCCTTGCGCGAATGTCCAGAAGCAGTCCCAGCACCTGCGACGAAAAGAATTTCACCTTTTCAAAATCAAACACTATTCTATCGGGGTGATTTTCCTCGATAAAATTTTTTATCCGCTCGGCGGCAGCCGCAATACTTTCGGCGCTGCTTATCGAGGCAACGTTAAAAGTTATCACCGCAACACGCCCGTCGGCGGCCATTTCTATATTATTAAGTATATCCGTCATAATTTAGCTGAACCCTTCTGCTCCCTTCAGGAAAGATTCTAACCGATTCTCGCATATTTTGCAATGCTGTTCCTGTATTTTTTTCTCAGCATTTCCAGCACGCAACAAAATGTTCTTTGTCCTCGCCGTATTGTTTAAGCGGCGGTATGCGCGCCAGACATTCGTTTTCTGCCAGCGGGCATCTGGGATTAAATGGGCAGCCTGCAGGCGGATTGAATACGCTCGGCACTTCGCCCGCCAGTTTATTTTTTTGCTGCCGCCGTGATGTGTCGACCTGCGGTATTGCGGACATTAAGGCCCGCGTATACGGATGCAGCGGATTTCGATATAACTGCTCCGCCGGGGCCTGTTCCACTATTCTGCCCATATACATAACCGCCACGACGTCGCAGAAAAATTCCACGACGGCAAGATTGTGTGCGATAAAAAGGCACGTCAGGTCGAACTCATCCTGCAAATCCTTGAGCAGATTTAGAATCTGCGACTGAATCGAGACATCAAGGGCGCTGACCGGCTCATCACAGATAACAAGTTTCGGCCTCAGCGACAAGGCTCTTGCGACGCCGATGCGCTGCCTTTGTCCGCCGGAAAATTCGTGCGGATAGCGGTTTATATGGTCGGGTGATAATCCTACTTTAGAAAGCAGCTCTACGACCTGTTCCATCAGTTTTCTGCCGACTAATTTCCGCTGAATTTTCAGCGGTTCGCCTACGATGCCGCCAACGGTCATCCTCGGATTTAGCGAGCCGAAGGGGTCCTGAAAGATAATCGATGTTTCTCTGTGAAGCATCTGCAACTGATTTTTATCGGCAGACAAAACATCGATGCCGTCGAAAACCACTTTTCCTGCGGTTGCCGGAATCAGGCGAGTGATGGTTCTTGCAACGGTAGTTTTGCCGCAGCCGCTTTCGCCGACAAGGCCGAAGGCCTGCCCTTTTTTTATGCCGAAACTTACGCCGTCGACGGCCTTAACATAACCAATCGTCCGCCTAAGCAGACCTTTCCTCACGGGAAAGTGCGTTTTTAAACCATTAACTTCCAGCAAATATCCGTTATTGCTAACCATTTTGTTTATCCGTTATTTTTTCATAACCCTGTGCATACCAGCAGGCGACGCCGTGGCCCGGTGCGACGTATCTTATTTCCGGCTCAATGGTTTGGCATCTTTCGTCGTTGCAGCCAATCGGGCAGCGGGGATGAAATTTGCAGCCTGAAGGAAAATGCAGCGGGTCAGGCACTATACCTGCCACCGTCGGCAGGCGTTTGCCGGTGAAACCCAATCTCGGCAGCGATTTTAATAGTCCCTGCGTATAAGGGTGCAGCGGGTTTGCGAAAAGCGTTTTCGAGTCGGCAGTTTCGGCTATCCGCGAGGCATACATCACCGCAACGTCGTCGGCCCGCTCAGCCACGATGCCGAGGTCGTGCGTTATAAGCAGAATGCTCATTTTCTCCTGCTGCTGCAATTCGTCGAGCAGGTCAAGTATCTGTGCCTGAGTTGTTACATCAAGGGCGGTGGTCGGCTCATCGGCTATGAGCAGTTTCGGCTGACAGCTTATCGCCATTGCAATCATAACCCGCTGCCGCATCCCGCCTGACATCTGGTGGGGATAATCGTTTATTCTGCGCTGCGAATCTGCGATGCCGACCTTTTGGAGCATTTCAACGGCGTCCTCTTTAGCCTGTTGGTTTGTTTTGCCCTGATGAAGTTTAATTGCCTCGGCAATCTGATTGCCGACGGTATAAACCGGATTAAGGCTGGTCATCGGCTCCTGAAAAATCATAGCGATTTTATTGCCTCGGACGCTGCGCATCTGCTTTTCGTTCAGTTCGAGCAGATTCTGCTCTTCGAAGACGATTTTGCCGCCTGCGATTTTTCCCTGCGGATGGGGAACAAGGCGCATAACAGACAGGGCGGTTACGCTTTTTCCACAGCCGCTCTCGCCGACAAGAGCAAAGGTTCTGCCCTTTTTTATTTTGAGGCTGATATTCTGCACTGCTTTAACGATGCCGTCAGCGGTGAAAAAGTGCGTCGAGACGTTTTCAAGAGATAATAATGTCCCGTTGTTGTTCATAAAATTATTGAATCCTCAGTTTTGGGTCGAGCGAATCCCGCAGGGCGTCGCCAAAGACGTTCAGCGCAAGCGAGATAAAGAATATAGCGAGCGTTGCGGCGGTCATTTCCCACCAGTAGCCTTTGGGCAGGTCGAGCCTGGCGGTGTCAATCATCGCTCCCCAGCTTGGCGAGTTTTTTTCGCCGAGGCCCAGAAAGCTCAATATCACTTCAGCCTGAATGAAACTGACAAAGCGAAGCGAAAAATCGATGATGACAATATGAAAGACGTTAGGTATAAGATGTCTGGTTATTATTCTGCCGTCGCCGCAGCCGTAAGATTTGGCAGCGAGGACATATTCACGGTCTTTGTGCTTTATTACTTCGCCGCGAATCAATCGGCAGATGCCTACCCAGCTTGTAAGTCCCATTGCCAGATAGACGGACGCTATTCCTCTAAGCTCCAATGTCCCCAGTCCCGCCCAATGCAGGTTTATCGCCTTGTCTTTCAGCACCAGCGCGAAAGCAAGTATCAGGAGTATATAAGGAATGGAGCTTAGCGTGGTGTAGAGCCACACAATTATTTCGTCAACGGCGCCTCGGAAATAACCTGCTATCGCCCCCAGAGGGACGCCGATGGCTATGCTGAGGATGGAAGCGAGAAAGGCGACTGTTATCGAGATTTTGGTGCCGTAAATGGTTTTTCTGAGAACGGAGCGGCCGAGAAAATCCGTCCCTATAATATTTTTCGCGTTCGGCGGTTCGTATTCTCTGCCGATTTTATCGCCCCATTGTAAAAAGCTGATTTTCCAGTTGCACAGTTCGGAAATGTAAATAAAGGCTGCGAGCAGAAAATAGGCCGCTATTACGACAAGGCCGGCCATTGCCAGTTTGTGCCCGGCAAGACGATGAATCCCGTCGCTCCACAGGCTTCTGCCTTTCGGCAGTTTTTTGCTTTGCTCACTCAAGGGAAATCCTCGGGTCGACAAGTGCGTAACAAATATCCGTTATGAGGTTAAAGACGACAAAGAGTATCGCACCAATATAGGTCATTGCGCCGATGACCTGAAAATCGCGTGCACCGATTGCATCGACCATCAGATAGCCAAGGCCCGGTATTCCGAAAAATCTTTCCAGCAGCAGCGAGCCGAGAAACAAAAACGGAATGGCCAAAACTACCTGCGTGATAATCGGTATCATTGCATTTTTCAGGACGTGCTTGAACAGCACCCGTGCGGGGCTTAGCCCTTTCGCAAAAGCCGTCCGCACATAATCATTTCGTATCTCGTCAAGCATAACCGTCCGGAAGAACCGCAGTTCGCCTCCGAGCCCTGCGGCGATTCCGATAAGCACGGGCAAGGTAACATACCGCACCGTCGACAAATCGGGCCAGAAAAACACAGGGAACAGTCCCCATTTAAACGCCAAAAAATACTGGCCGAACAAAATAAAGCTCAAAAACGGAAGGCTCATACCCGCCACACAGAGCAGAACGGCCAAAACATCAATTATCGTTCCCCTTAAAAATGCCACTATAAGAGCAAGGCTGATTGAGATGAGGACTGTTCCAAGGAACATCGGGACGGTCAAGGAAAGCGAAGGGCCCGCCCCCTGTTTAATCTTGTCCATCACCCGCTCACGGTCATTCCAGGAGCGGCCGAAATCGAAGGTAGCCGCATTTATCAGATGGCGGTTGAATTGACTGTCCCGGGCGAAAAACAAGGGTTTGTCCCAGCCGTATTCTTTGCGTATTTCGGCTATGGTTTCCTTGGATGCGGCCTTTCCTGCAATCTGGTCGCTGACGTCGCCGCCGACAACGTTGAACAATATGAAGGTAGTCAGCAGCACGCCGAGAACGATTGGTATCGTATAAAAAAGTCTGCGTATGATATACGTGGTCATCGGTCTTCCTTCAGAAGCTCTTCGTATGCCGCCCTTTTTGTCTTATCTATTCGGTAATACTTGCTCAGGCCGTAGCCGAATGCGTGCGGTTTATAATTATGCACCCAGTCGTGATGCAGCACATAAGCTACGCCGTGAAGTAAAAATACGGCTGGACAATCCTCGACGACGATTCGTTCCGCTTTCCGGTAAAGCTCTGTCCGTTCGGGGCCGTCCTGCATAATTACCGCCTGCCGGTATATTTTGTCAAATTCGGGATTGGAGTAATTGAAATTATTCGGGCCCGGCGAGATGCTTTTGCTGTAAAAAAGCTGGAGGAAATTTTCGGCATCCGGGTAATCGGCTATCCAGCCGAGCAGAAACATCTGAGCGCTTTTGGTTTTTATTTTTTCCTGGAAAGTGGGCCAGTCCATATAGTCGATTTCGACATTAAGCCCTGCATTTTTAAAACAATAATTGAGGAAATCCCCCTCCTGCCGTGCAACGACATCGGTGCTGGGCATAGCGAGGGTGAGTTTCGGCAATTTGCCGCCGTAAATTTTTTCCGCCTCCGCAAGGAGTTGTTTTGCCTTTTCGGGATTATATTCTATGCCGGTCTGTTTAATGTTAGGGTTATAATCCTTCATCAGCGGCGGAATAAAACCGTAAGCCGCTTCGCCGCGGTCGTTGGTAAACAGCTCGATGTATTTGCGGCGGTCTATCGAACAGCTTATTGCCTGCCGCAAAGGTTTGTTTTTGCCGAGTATTTCGTCCTCCATATTAAAACCGAGCCAATACGTGCTTGGGTCGCGGAATACCTCCAGATGAATATTTCTTTTTTTCATCTCCGGCGTGAGTGTCCCTCGTTTGTCAATCGCCTCGTTAAAATTATCTTTTGGAATTCCGGAGGCGTCAATTTTGCCCTGCATAAACAAAAACCATCGCGGCGGGTCTTCCTGCACAATCATCATCAGGATTCTGTCGGCGAACGGCAGAGGTTTGGCTGCGTCGGCCAAAAAACCTTTCGCAGCATCGGCAGCTTCGCCTTCGGACGGATAAAATTCGCCTCTGAAGCGGACATTTCGCACCATCTCAATGAAGCTGCCTTTGTGCCAGCTTTTTAATCTGAAAGGTCCCGTCCCTGCGGGATGATTTATGATGTCCCTGCCGTAGCAGTCAACGGCCTCCCTCGCAATCGGGGCGGTGGGCAGATGCGCAAGAAGATATGCAATCTGAGGCCAGGGTTTTTTGAGCTTTATAACGAGCGTATGGTCGTCGGGCGCCTGCAGACCTTCAACAGGGCGAGAATAATCCACGTCGCCGGCGGTTTTGCAGGTCTTGGTGTATTCGCGGAACTCATCGAGGCCGATTATTTTGCCTTCGAAAATCCACCAGTTTTTGCTTAAGGTTTTTATGTCG